>ERZ1031992.15-NODE-15-length-109333-cov-23.456624_pt1 | contig 109333 bp, 96 predicted proteins | sample MGYA00516566_ERZ1031992 | MGnify/ENA primary metagenome ERZ1031992 (study PRJEB33719, sample SAMN04261290) | wastewater metagenome | biome: rural village; feature: human; material: feces | host: Homo sapiens | place: El Salvador | collected 2014-01-14 ...
TGCATTACGTCTGGGCCCGGGAGTTTGGGGAGTGCAAAGGTAAAAAACACTATCATCTGATGCTGCTGGTCAACCGGGATACCTGGTGTCGTGCCGGTGATTACCGCGCTCCGGGATCACTGGCCGGAATGATTGAACAGGCCTGGTGCAGTGCCCTGGGGGTGGATGCCGGATGCCATGCCACGCTGGTGCATTTTCCGGCCTGGCCGGCGGTGTGGCTGGCGCGTAATGATGACACCGGCTTTCAGCAAGTGCTGGAACGTGCTGACTATCTGGCGAAGGAGCATACCAAAGCTCACTGCACCGGTGAGCGCAACTTTGGCTGCAGTCGTGGCTGAGCCAGACAGACGAGTTATCTGACTTCAGTGTGATGACGTGTTCATGGCCACCACACTGATTTTCCCTTATGAGACTGAACTGAAACCGCCATTCACACCTGACCACGCTGCCCGTACCGGGACGGCTGTTGCCTGCGTGTCGTCTGACGGTAAGGAACATATACTATGTACGCAAAATCCTTTCTCGCTCTTGATAGCAACGGACGTCTGACGGGCGCCCGTACTGTACAGGCCGCACCTTATGCTCACTACACCTGCCACTTGTGTGGCAGTGCACTCAGATACCATCCGCAATACGACACTGAACTTCCCTGGTTTGAACACACTGACGACAGGCTGACAGAGCACGGTCAACAGTGCCCTTATGTCAGGCCGGAGCGCAGAGAAATACAGTTGATTAAACGTCTGCAGCAATTCGTACCGGATGCCTTACCCGTGGTGCGTAAAGCCAGCTGGCACTGCAGACAATGTCACCACGATTATTATGGGGAGCGGTACTGCACACACTGCCAGACCGGAGGATTCAGTATTCCCCGGACAACTCAGGAGGAAATATGCGAATTCTGAACTGTTATATGGCGAATGACAGCAAAGGCCATTTTGTTACGGCGAAAGAAGCTGCGAAGCACAACCGACAGGACGTTTTGTGCTGTGTGTCCTGTGGATGCCCGTTAACACTTCAGCGGGGCAATGACGGACAACCACCGTGGTTTGAACATGACCAGATGACTGTCGCTGAAAAAATCCTGCTGCGATGTACCTGGCTTGACCCGGCAGAGAAAGAGGCCCGTCGTTTGCATCTGCAGGGCATGACGGTTCCGGATTATACGGTGAAGGTGAGAAAGTGGTTTTGTGTGATGTGTGACGAAGATTATGAAGGAGAAAAGTGCTGCCCGAGTTGTGGTACCGGGGTATACAGCAGGGAGGGGGGGCTGCAGGAAGGCAACTGGAAGGATAGGAACTGAGCGGTTCAGTCGCGGAAATCAGTTGTAGAGCTGTAATGATATCTCCGGGAGTGCTGCGTTGGTAGGGGCATCCCGGGATAGAGAAATTTTAGCACTTTGCCCTGAATGATTGTAGACGTCCCGGGTACTCGTACCGGTCTGAGTTATTACAGTTAGATATTCACTTTTTCTCCCGCATACTTCACATCTGTCAACGACGGATGAAAAGTGGTTCTTCCGCAACCTGGGTGGAAGAAAATGGATGAAACTTTCTGGCGAACAAGGATCTAAGCTGTTTTAAGTTATGGGCAACGCAATGCACTCTCTTAAGACACTTCTACAGTTACCTTGCGGATGGCGATGCAGTCGACAAATTATTAGCTCTGACGGTATAACCCTCCATCTCCACGGAAAACGCAAAACAGCACAATGTCCTGAATGCTTTAAGCGTAGCGACTCTGTTCATAGTTGTCGTCGGCGCCGGATACAGCATCTACCCTGCTCAGGGCAGACGCTATGGCTTGTATTTTCCGTCCGCCACTGGTACTGCCGTAACCCGGCTTGTTAACGTAAAATTTTTGCCGAGTCGCTTGCTCCCTTCGCCGGTTCACACCAGCAGTCTTCACAGGCGTTACAAAATTTACAACGTCAACTGGGATTAATAGCTGGAGGTGAGGCTGGAAAACGGGCTGCAACGGCAGCGGGTCTCCGTTGCAGTGCTGATACTCTTCTTCGCAGGGTTATCAATACCCCGGAGACGAAACAGTCAGGCGCGCCTCATGTCGGTATTGATGAGTGGGCGTGGCATCGGGGCCACTGCTGCGGTATGTTAATAGTCAATCTTGATACTCACCGTCCCCTCGTCCTGCTTCCCGGCCGTGATCAGCGTACGCTGGCGACCTGGTTCAGAAAATATCCGGAAATACAGGTTGTCTCGCGTGATCGCAGTGGAGTCTATGCGACAGCAGCACGTGAAGGTGCACCTCAGGCCAGACAGGTGGCCGATCGATGGCACCTGCTAAAAAGTATTGGTGATGAGCCTGAACGAATGATGTACAGACATATGCCTCTGATACGTCTTGTTGTCAGAGAGTTATCACTGAAGAAATCACCTGAGCCAGAAATATCTGTGCCTGTAGCATCGCTCCGTCGTCCGGAACGCCTTAAACAGCAAACCCGCAAAAAACGGCATCAGCATTGGACAGAGGTTATGGCCCTGCATAACAAGGGATGTAGTTTCAGGGAAATATCCCGTATTACAGGCCTGTCGCGAGTGACAGTCAGTCGCTGGGTGCGTTCAGGAACATTCCCTGAAATGTCAACCCGGCCTCCAAAGCGAGGGCTTCTGGACCCATGGAGGGAGTGGTTAAAAGAGCAACGAGAAAGTGGTAATTATAATGCCAGCCGGATATGGCGGGAAATGGTGGCCCAGGGGGGGACAGGCAGTGAAACCATCGTCAGGGATACTGTTGCCAAATGGCGTAAAGGCTGGAACCCACCGGTTACTACTGCCGCAAGACTTCCTTCAGTGTCCCGGGTAAGCCGCTGGTTGATGCCCTGGAGAATAATCAGGGGCGAAGAAAATTATGCATCCCGATTTATTAGTCTGATGTGTGAAAAAGAACCGGAGTTGAAAATAGCACAGCAACTGGTACTCGAGTTCTACCGTATTCTGAAAACCTAAAATAAATCACAGCTAAGCAGCTGGTTCACTCGAGTTCACGAAAGCGGCTCAGCAGAACTTCGGTGCGTAGCTGCGGGGATGGAAGCTGATGCTGCGGCTATATGTGAGGCAATCAGCAGTCGCTGGAGTAATGGTGTTGTCGAAGGTCATGTAAATCGCCTGAAGGTGCTGATACGCCAGATGTATGGTCGAGCCGGATTTGAACTACTTAGGCGGAGGGTAATGAGTCCACTGGCATGAAAATCTTCACCTAGGTTGCGGAAGAGCCACTTTTGCACTGTTCGTGACAGTATGGCCTTTATGTACTCACTTTGTTACCGGTAGCTGAATCATCACTACCGTGCTGCAAATGGTGGTGAACAGCATCAATTGTGGAATGAATGTTGCCGAAGCGACCAATGCGCCTCGTTTCCACCATCAGTGGTTGCCGGACTAGCTGCGTGTTGAAAAGGGTTTAGTCCGGATACGCTCAAGCTGCTGGAAGCAAAAGGTCAGAAAGTGGCGCTGAATGAGGCGATGGGCAGCACGCAAAGCATTATGGTTGGGTCGGATGGTGAGTTGTACGGCGCATCCGACTCGCGCTTGGTGGATGATTTAACGGCGGGGTATTAATTGACATCCCCCGGCGCAGTGTGCCGGGGGATAATGGTTTTATGCGGTCAATAATCGTCCGGGATTATCGATACAGAGTTTTTTGAGGATCGTTTTATCGACGCCGCGCTCCGCCAGATAGGCCAGAAAAACATCTGGAACAAATCCCCAGCCATTACCGCCATTTTTAGCCCACATTTGTTTAAGGAAGACATCGTGGCTGAGAACAAGCTGATCGGCGTATCCCAACTCAATGAGATGAGCGACGGCATCGGCAGTCTCCTGCACCCCTGGCGCTATTCCCTCTTTCGGGAAGGTAATGTCTAGGCCAATCATGTCGAATTCCAGCCAGACACCCTTATCAAGCATTTTCCGCTGATACGCCACGTCTTTTCCTGACGGATCCGAGTGTGCGAGAGAGACTTTATTTGGCGAGACGCCCATTTCACCTAACACAATGTCGAGTACTTCATCACCGCGACGAAGCCAGCCCGGCATGTGAATATTCATCGCCACATGAGGATTGTTAATCTGTGCCAGCGAGGCAGCCCGCAAGCTGTTATGCTCGGCTTCGGTAAATGTCGGTGAGACACCTATTTCACCGATCATTCCGGCACGAATATCCGTATCGCCAATCCCTTGATTCAATTCTTTATCGATCGTTGCCGCCAGTTCATCAACCGTTTTATGAATTCTCTGGCTTTCAAATTTTTCCAGGTAGGGACCGGAGGAAGCAACAATATTCAGACCTGTTTTTAATGCGACTTCTCGTAATGCCTGCGCATCTCGTCCGATAGACTCAGACCCTGTGGCATCAACAATGGTGCGACCACCGAGCGAGATAAAGTTATTAATTTCGAAGATCACATCTTCAATAGGTTTGCGGTCCATATTATCAGCGCAGCAATAAGGATCGTGTTTTAATGCCCACTGGATTTCTGCCGTGACTTTTTTATCAACAAGCCGTTGTGAAAAAGGATAGCAAGGAGCATCCACAACAGAGGAAAGATCGTTGAACAGATGTTCATGAGGAAGTGTTAGCCCCATATCTTCACGGGCGACGGGGCCCGTCACAGTTTGTAGATAATCTTTCATGATTATACCTCCATTTTCTTCATTGTTTTCGAGGTTCTGTATTCCGGAATAGTGGTAACAATTGCACCGACCAGTGCAAACAGTGTTCCGATGATCGTGACCAGATAAACGGTATTGCCCAGCGATGGAATTAATACGTCAATCAATACTGATCCCAGTAACTGGCCCGCCGTTGAAGCAACCCCCAGCATCAGTAACCCCAGACCTCTGACCAAAATGGCCATTAAACCGATAGACATTAGTCCAAGCGGGCCGCCAAGATACATCCACCAGACATCTGGTAATTGAACAGTGACGTGCCCTAATGCGACACGAATAGCTAGCGCTGTGCCTAAAACACAAAATCCAACGATGAAATTCCAGGTGATTGAAACCAGCATGGATCCCGTAGCTTCAGCTACTTTTGCATTTCCAGCGGGCTGCCATCCTGCAAGCAAACCAGCTAAGAACGGAAGAATGGCAAGTAAGATGAAAGAGGTAGAATGCCACTGCGGTGACACAACAAAAATCGTAGCAATAACCGCAAATAATGCACCGATGATGCGATAAGGGGTAAAGTATTTTTTCTCGTCGACACCGATACCAAAGCGATCGCAAAGTAAACCAGACAGCAATAGCGCGGAGATCAGTGCGGTTTGAAACGTTGCGACCCCGAGTGCGCTGGCTGATGCGCCTTCAGAAAATACCACCATCGCTCCACAGAGACCGGCAAACCAGTTCCAGAGAGGAACTTTTCGGTTTTTAATCAGAGAAGGAATTGCCGCAAATTGTTGCCGGGTTTCTTTTCGCGCCATAATAATAAAAAACATCACGACTAAACCACTGGCAAAGGAGATAACTGCGCATGCATTACCATCCTGTAACCAGTGACCTAATTGACCATTCACCGCTGATTGCATAGGGGAGAGCATACCCGCAAGAATCGTGGCAAGCATCCATAAGGGAGTTGAGTACTTATTCTTTTTCATACATCAATCCTTCTATTATAGTAAATGGGGTAACTGGAGTTACCCCATTATTATTATCTTGCAATATGAGTCAGTATATTTACCCACAACGCGGTATAGAACGGCCAGGACATAAACTGCTGTGTACCCCAGTGCGGTGAACAGTCACTCATAAAGCAGGCTATTTTCCCGTTGTGATAGTTACCAAAGACCAGTAATGGATCGTTGTTTATTGTTAATACCACCTCAGCATTTTCTTTAGCGATCGCCCGGTTATAACCTAGGAAAAAAGGATATTCAGAGAACCCTTTAATAACTGGATGTTCAGGTTGTGATGGCTGTGCAATAACACCCTCTGGTTTTTCGACACGATCGTCACCATCTAACATCGTAACCGGGAGCACATCAGCCAGAACTGTATTTTTATAATTGGCTTTTGCTTCAATTCCCATGAATGAGAGATAGCCGCCAATCATCAATAACCCACCACCGTTATTCACATATTCTTTAATCAGTTCGAGAGCGTTTGGTTTTATGCGAAGTTGATAAAAAGTATCATTTTGTAGCAGGAAAGTATTACTACCAATATCACTAATAACGATGGCATCATATTGTTCTAACTGTGCCACATCTTCAGGGAAGGCAATTTGTACCGTATGTGCCGGCATATAGGTGACATCTACCTGACTATTTTTCAGACATTGGAGTAACCAGGTCGCACCTTCTTCATATTTACTTGAGGTAAAACTGTCATATCCTTTTGAATGAATCATATGAATATGCCAGGATTCCCCAATAAAGAGCACTTTTAGTGATTTTTTGGTGTTATTCATTCTCTGTCCCTTCTTAATGCGTAAAAATAGTTTGCTGATAATGTATACTCTGAATTCGATGTATCACAGATTCATGTTCAGGCATGTCGGAAGCATTGCTTGTCTCCACCGCTAGGGATGCAAAGGCGCTGGCATAACACAGTGCTGATTCCAGTGATTTTCCTTTCGCAAGTCCTGATGCCAGAGCGCCGTTAAAAGCATCCCCGGCTCCTGCCGTATTTTTAACGACCGCTGGAAACGCTGGCGAATGAATGAATTTTTTGCCATCAAATGCGAGCGAGCCCTTGCTACCGAGCGTGATAACCGTGTTTTTTACCCCTTTATTGTGGATAGCTTCTGCAGCTCGTTTAGCTGATTCAAGATCGTGTACGTCTATGCCGGACAGTAAACCAGCTTCTGTTTCATTGGGGGTGATATAATCAACATCCTGAATAAGTTCGTTGACGATATCATTATAGGGTGCCGGGTTAATAATGACCGGGATACTGTTTTTTTGCGCCAATGTGATCGCTTGTTGCAGAGCGGTATAATTTGTTTCGAGCTGCAGAAGTATGACATCAGAATTAATAATCGCTTCTTTCTGAATAGTTATTTCATCGGACGACATTGTCATGTTGGCACCGGGATAGATCGCAATAACATTATCGCCAGTACCTTCATTAACAAGGATCGTGGCAGTTCCGGTTTGCGTTTCTTTCGTTTGATAAATTATACTTTTATAAATCTTAGACGAATTCATAAAGTTGATCGCATAATCACTAAAGTGATCTGTACCTACTTTTGTTATGAAATAAACATCAGTATCGGCAAAGCTTGCTGCCAGCGCTTGGTTACAGCCTTTTCCCCCCGGTGAAAATATAAAATTACTTGCCAGAAGCGATTCTCCGATAGTGGGAAGCCTCGGCAAATAACTGATGATATCAACATTAAACGAACCAATAACGCATACTTGACTTTTCATAGTTGAGTGGCCTTTTTTTATTCCCTGGGCTGTATCATAATTTTCAAGCGCATAAGCGATTTCATTTTTCGCAATAGTATCAAGCGAGTCTAGGACGATAAAAGCACCGCCATGACATCGAGTCAGATAGCCAAGCCTGGCAAGTTCATTAAGATCTGATCGAATAGTTTCTTTCGTTACATTGAGGCTATTGGACAGATCGGATACTTTTACAGAACCGAATTTACTGAGTCGTTTCAATATTTCATGATGGCGTTCAAATTTCATGCTTCACCTCACTTCAGTTACGTTAATATCTATCGATGTATATTGATGTGATAATCACCATAAAGTGGCGGGGAAAAGCAAAAAAAAGCAAAAATAGCCTGAGAAAAGGTAAGCGTTAATGGAGAATCATATTGATGCTTATTTATTGGTGAGAACTACGTTCCATGGCAGGAGTTCATCAATACGGTTGGAAGGTTATTCCGGCAGTACGCTCAGGATATGGCGCAGATACGCTTCCGGATCAATGTCGTTCAGAAGGCAAGTGCCGATAAGCCCATACAACAGTGCACTGCGCTCGCCGCCGAAGAACATAAAGTTTTTATTTCCGAGACAGATGGCACAAAGGGCTTTTTCCGCGGCATTATGTCTGCCTCCGCCTGACCGTCAACACTGTAATAACAGAGTGCGCCCCACTGATTCAGTACACAGCTGAACCATTCACCCAGTCTGGATTTTTGGATAGCGTGGCATTTTTCTCCACCATGCATGCAGTGAGTCCAGTAACAGTTTGCTCTTCTTCTGCCTGACCACAAGATGTGCTGGACTGGTAAACGATGGGGATACCTGCTTACGCGAGAGCAATAAGTGGCTGGCCACAATTCTCGGTACAAAACTCTGCTGAATAGCAGCGATTTTCCCAGCGTGGTGCGTCGTTTGCATTTTACTGGTTCTAAGTTAACAATTATCTGTTCACTAATGACTACTCTAAAAACTTGTATCAGGACTATCACTTATTTAAGTGATATTGGTTGTCTGGAGATTCAGGGGGCCTGTCTAGAGAGATATAAAGATACCTTCACCCCGGTGATGATAAAATAAAAGTATCTCAGCTATTAAACTGATGTACGATTCGGGCAATAACTTATTCGTATAGAGCACCTTTTCTCTGGTGCTCTATACGAATAAGTTATTGCCCGAAATTAATTATATTGTTTATTATCAAACCGAGTTATAGCTTTTCTCTGAAAACTACCGAATAAAATATACTGATAGACTGCTGCCTAGAATTTCCAGATCAGGTGGGCTGCAAGTTGCAGACCGTTATAATCATCGGTTGGGGTGTTGAACCACACTTTACCTGCCGTCAACCCGAGATTAAGTTGCTCAGTCAGCGGTTGAATTCGTTGCAAACTGATGCTCTTCATGCTGCCGTAGCGTGTTTCTGGCGTCCAGTCGTAGGTGTAAGCACCTGTTCCGCGGCTTAGCCATAGTTGCGTATAACCAGCACCGCGCGGGTCCTTCAGACGCACGGAAATCATATTGCTATAACTACTACCTGCATCGCTGGAGTCATAATGGGTATAGCGGTAACTGGTGATCACCGGGCCAGTATAGAGTGATACGCCGCCTTGCCAGGCATTGACTTCGACATCATCGTAATATTTAGTGTAGCGATAACCGGTCGTGAAAAGCGTTTTTGGCAACAGGGCTAGGTTAATATCCTGTCGAAAATCCTGGCGGGCAAAGACCGGCGTATTATCCGCAAAGGCAATACCCGTTCGGGTTGTCAGCCAGTTATTCCATTTGTACCAGACTGCACCCTGGCCGCGAGTGGCATTGAAATGTTCAGTTTCATAATCACGACGCCCCTGGGAAAGATTAAAAAGCAGCGTTGCGTTTTCAACTTTTGCTACCAGTTCAGCATACGCTAAATTACGGTTGCCATGTTCGCCAGAATAATCGGTAAAATCGTAGCCCGCGGTAATGGAAGTTAACCCGGCATAAGCGGGCAATGCACTAAAAAAAAACGGCACTAATAACGTATGCTTTATCATTTTAATCTCCTGTACGGATAAGTTCTTGTCGGAGTGAGTAAGTTCCACTAGGTAAATTACGTTCTACAATCACGCGCGGGCCAAGTTGTGTGTTCGGAGAAATAATTCGCCCAGGCAAAATAATAACTTGTACGCCAAGGCGTGAACGCTTCCCGATATAACAACCTAATTTATCGCATCCGGTAGCGATAATTCCCTCTGGAGTTCGAACAGACACGGGTTGTTCATCCAGACGATGATTACTGGTACGTACTTGTGCGCCCAAATATGCCTGGTTTGCAACTACCGAGTCGGCAATAAAGCATTGCGGACCAATCGTTGCTTCCGCTTCAATAACCGCATTTTTAATTTCGGTGGCAAAACCAATTTTTACGCCATTGCTGATTATTGTGCCAGGACGAATAAACGCATAATTACCTATCAGGCAGTTTGCGCCAATCACTACCGGCCCCTGAATAACGGCACCGTGGCAAATACGGGTATTCGCGCCGATAACAACCTCACCGGCACTTTCATCAATAATCACCTGGTCTGCAATCTGAACATTTTTCTCTTTAGCATTAAGCTTCAGATAGTTTTTCAGTTCCTGTGACAGAAGGTTGGGAATAAGCGGTTGACGCTTCCACCAGTGCGGAATAGCGGGTGGGTTTGTCGCGCTGAGGTTCGCGTCCAGTAAAAAAGGCAATAAGTCCATAAATAATCCAGATGGCATAAGCTAATAATACATACACAACGGAAAGCGGTGCTAAAGGCACCAACAACCAGCAACGATGAAACCAGGCGCTAAATGCACCAATAACACAAACTACGCCGACCCAGATAAGCGGGAACATTGCCAACACCACACCATGTGGCCCGGTGGTGATGAATTCATTAAACCAGGTAGTGAGATAAATACCAACGCCATAAAGCACAACCAACAGCATAGGAAATATACTGAAGATACCGAAGCGGCTAAATAAAAGTCTTTTATGCAGGCGCATACAGACCGCGTAGCCCACAATCCAACGCCGCCAGCGGCGCCACTCCTCACGCGGACTGTTACATTCCTGTGGGTATACGATGCAGCGATTCGCCTGCCGAATACGGTAGCCGTTTGCCACCAACGTCCAGGTGAGATCAAGGTCTTCGACTTTAGTACGATCAGAGAAACCGAACTTACGCAATACATCAGTACGGAACATCCCGCAGGCACCGCTGATAATAAACGGTGCACCGCCCAGAAACTGCTGTAGCGTGCGCTTCATAACAATCATCGGCAACTTTACGGTGGCGCGGATATGTGGCAGCAGACCTGCCCCTTTTAACGCGGTGGAGGGAATTCCGCCAACGGCATCAGCGCCGCGCTCAATTTCTGCCAGCATATAGCCCATTCCATCATTATCAGGTGGAACGAAAGTATCTGCATCACTTAAAAATACTTGATCACACGTGGCGTATTTTAGTCCATGCATTAGTGCGCCACCTTTACCGGTGTTTTTTTGCGTGACGGCAACAAAGCGGTCGCCCCATTTGCGTTTGACTTCCGCCATGACCGCTTCGGTATTGTCCGTGGATCCGTCGTTAACGCAAATTACCCGGCAAAAATAAGGGTTACGCAGCAGATTATCCAGTGACTGCGCCAGACACGGGCCTTCGTTATAAGCTGGTATAATGGCGTCAATACAGCCTTTCTTTTGACAGGGTTTACGTCTTAGCGTACTTAAAAACCATAGCAACATTGCTATGGTCATGAAGATAAATAACAAAGTTTTCATTTCTATTACTCCGTTACAACACCATCTTATGGACAACAAAACCTTCACACATAGAATGACTAACCTGTTGTCCTCGGAATTTGGCTTGAGCAATTATGTATTCTGGCTGTATGTATCTTCGATGGATCTGGCTTTTATGCTTTTGTAATGCTAATATTTTTTTATTAAAATGGACCTCATCTACAGATTCAAAAACTTGAGGTAAAAATGACAGACATGTACTTGGTGTTTCGTATCCTAGTATTTGAGGAATATAACGACAGGCAACCATTGATGCCTGATAAACAGCAATGTGATCCTGATGCCTGTCAGTATTATTCATGGTGTAAACTCGAGTAATTTCCACATCCTGGGGCGTTTCATTCTCAATTATGTATTCCAGAGATGATATCATCTCTTTTATTTGCAAATATAATCTGGTATCTTCAAAATTTAGAGGGATTAGTTTATTGCATCCTAACATATTTAATGCTTCTTGTGATTCCTTGTGACGATCAATATACTCTGCGCCACAGCAACCAGGTGTCATGACAACAGATATAATATATACTTTTTCATTAGAATAATATGAAAGAGATGCACCACATCCTAATTCTATATCATCAGGATGGGCACCAATTGCTAAAATGCCGGTTCTTTTTCCCGAAGATGTTGTAGAATTCAACATGTAATCTATCCTTTTAGATATGCCATATGAATCCCCATCATAAATTATCACTATCATAAAAATTAATCTTATTAAATATACTTTATATTTACTTTTTCAGAGGCAGAGAAGCATCATTTATGCAACAAGAAGATCTTCATTTCTGTTAAAAAAACAGAGTTTATATGCTATTACGGATTTCAGTCGTAGCAAGTTGAACTGTGATCGCATTAAGACTAATCTTCTGGCTTGTAAAGGCCTTAGTTCCGTCATGACTCTCCCATCAGGCCATAGTTGAGCAAAATCCTGAAAGAATTATCACCTATTGTATCTTCAGATACGGGAGTTTTTGTCCAGTATTGTTGGAATAATCATGTGACTATATTGTTCTTGTAGTTGGAACGTCTTATAAATAAAACGAAAAGGCAGTAAGTTTGTTGTATTTATTGATATTTTTCATTCAGTTAGTTGGCAATAATCAGTTATGGTTGTATTCAAAAGTACAGCTAGAACGAAATTAAAATAACGGGAGCATCGTACATGACTTGATATTTCAGAGGGCTAAGTATTAATATATTACTACGATCTGTCATCATTGACTATCAATATATTAGTTAGTTAAATATCTCTTTGTGTCATTCTGGCTAGTATATACTCATTATCATGAATGCTGCCATGCATAGCTAGGTCATCACCAATTAATGATATTCTCTGGATAATGATTCAAGAGTTTAAGTTCATTGTATATATAAGTTTGTATTCAAAGGTAATAAATTCCTTGTTTATTATTTCTCATGAAAATAGTTAAGAAGGAGTGAAGAGTCTGTTTTTTTGGTAGGAGAGTCTTTATTTATGTGTTTGCTATTAATGAATTTTTGTTAAGGTAGCCTCATTTGTCATAATTTTGCTAATATATGTATCGTCATATGTCGTGTTTTACTAAAAACTTAACTATCATGAACTCGTGATAGTAACAATATACCCTTAAGGTAGAACTTTTTCTTGATGAGAAGGTTTAAGTTTGTAGTTCAGAATATTACTGCCAAGATAGTTTATACTAGGATATGTATGGGAACCATACAGAAGATAAGAACAGATGTTAATGTATTATATGCGGCCATTCACCGTATTGAGTGGTTGTTTGAGACATTTTCATCTGTTTGTTTGTCTTTTTCTGGAGGAAAAGACTCTACTGTGCTGCTCCATCTTACGGCCGATGTGGCTCGCAGGAAGAAACGTCGTTTCTCTGTATTATTCATTGACTGGGAAGCTCAGTACCAGTGCACAATTGCACACATTCTGAAGATGAGGGAGATGTATCGGGATGTGACGGAGACTTTTTACTGGGTGGCACTCCCCCTGACTACGGTAAACGGTGTCTCTCAGTTTCAGCCGGAATGGATATGCTGGGAACCAGGTGTGGAGTGGGTTCGTCAGCCACCAGATGACGCTATTACAGATATGTCGTATTTCCCATTTTATCGGTATGCCATGACGTTTGAAGAATTTGTTCCGGCATTTTCTTCCTGGTTTGCCGGTAACCGGTGTGGAGTGGCAATACTGACTGGTGTTCGTGCTGATGAATCGCTCAATCGCTTTATGGGACTGGTGTCTCAGCGCAAACTGAGATATGCAGATGATAAACCCTGGACCACAGCGTCACCTGAAGGGTTTTATTACACCTTGTATCCGTTGTATGACTGGAAAGCCCGTGATATATGGATATATAACGCCAGAACCCGAGCTATCTACAATCCCCTGTATGACCTGATGTACCGTGCCGGCGTGCCGTTACGCAACATGCGGGTCTGTGAGCCTTTTGGCCCGGAACAGCGTAAGGGACTGTGGCTTTACCATGTTCTGGAGCCGGAAACTTGGGCCAGGATGTGTGAGCGGGTGTCGGGTGCTGCCAGCGGGGCGCTTTATGCCAATGAGAGCGGTGCCTATTTTGCCCTGCGTAAGCGTATCACGAAGCCACCTCATCATACCTGGCGTAGCTATGCGATGTTCCTGCTGGATGTGATGCCGGAAAGAACGGCAGAACATTACCGTAATAAAATTGCTGTCTACCTGCGCTGGTATCAGACGCGGGGCTTCCCGGATGACATCCCGGATGAACAGGAGAATGACCTGGGGAGCCGGGATATCCCGTCTTGGCGACGTATCTGTAAGACACTCATAAAGAATGATTTCTGGTGCCGGACCCTCTCCTTCAGTCCGAACAAACCCCGGCACTATGAACGTTATCTGCAGCGTATGAAAGAAAGGAGGAAGGAATGGGGGATTCTGTGACACCTGAGGTGGAAGTATTGAGCAACATGATTCGACAGTACTTCAGTCAGGAACGATCTGAAGAAGAGACCATACGAGCCCTTAATCATCTGCGCAGGGTGTTGCATGAGGTCAGCCCTTTTGCACAGGAGCCTGTGGACTGTGTGTTGTGGGTGAAAGCGGATGAGGTGGTGGCCAACGATTACAATCCCAATGTCATGTCTTCCAGTGAAAAAAAACTGCTTAAACATTCACTGGAGCAGGATGGATTCACGCAGCCTGTGGTGGTTTCGGAAGAGAAGGAGCATTATCTGGTCGTGGATGGTTTTCATCGTCAGTTGCTGGGCAGGAAAGCGGATACGAGAAAACGTCTGAAGGGTTGGCTGCCAGTGACCTGTATTAATCCGGAAAGAAAGGGACAGGCATCACGTATTGCCGCAACCATACGGCATAACCGTGCCAGGGGAAAACACCAGATAACGTCAATGTCTGACATTGTCAGGGACCTTTCGCGTCTGGGCTGGACAGATGAGCGTATTGGCACAGAGTTGGGCATGGACCAGGATGAAGTGCTGAGGCTGAAACAGATTAGCGGGCTGACAGAGCTGTTTCAGGAAGAGAATTTCAGCCCTTCATGGACGGTTCGTTGATATTGTAAAATATGATAGTTGGAGTAAGGGGCAATAGAAGGAGAATATTTATCCCACCTTCTTCCGAGTCGGGATAAATCAAAAGGTATTATCCATTGATTCAGTATCTGGGTGAGAGTAAATAATCTAAAAATAGTATTGCGTTGTGAACTGATATCACTTTTGAATTACAAAGGTATAGGCTCAGTAACCAGCTTTATAAGTCATTGTCGTAGCAATGACTATAGAGTCATGCTGGCGGGAAGAATAAATATTCACCCCCAGATGGAAAACAACGTCGAAAAACCTTCAACAAACACAATACGTTCGTTAGCCTGCCCGCAAAGCGGGCAGATCAGGACAAAGAATTCCATAACGATTGTTTTTGTCATCAGAAATTCCATACAAAACCTATAGCTGCATTAAAACCTGCTGCAGGAATAGTTTCATGTGCTGTACGGTAGCGTTTGTCTGTCAGGTTATTGAGTGCTAGGTTAATCCGGTACTGATCCTCGTTACCGAATTCTGTATTTACTGCAAAGTTGAGAGTGGCCCAGCCCGGAACATTTGTTTCGGTACCGTTACTGTCATCTTTTGCACTAGAGGCAGCACGAATAAAAACATCAGAGATTATGTTGGCCTGACCCATCACAAGAGTATGTTTCAGCCCTATACGTCCGTTTATCGCTGGTTCTCCTGTATTAGTTGTTTTTAATGTTGAAGTTTCATATTGCCGACGAATTAAATTGCCACTGATATATGGCGAGAAAACCCAGCCATTATATTCCGCGCTTATTTCCAGTCCCCATGTTTTTGCCCGATCAATATTGTCATAATAATAGTAGCTACTACGGGAGGAGTTGGTGTTACCATTGCAAACTATACTGCCATCACAGATCAGACTTGCAATATAATCTTTAGCTTCTGAGTAGTAAACTGCGCTGTCAATCAGCCACTGATTACCATTATATCGTGCACCTAATTCAAAGTTATTGGAGTGTTCAGCCTTAAGATCAGGATTTCCGTATGTGACACTGCCGCCCGCAGATGTCTGCATAAAAAGCTGGGAGAGTGTGGGAAATACGTAGCCTTGCGCGAACGCAGCGCGTAACTCCAAGTTATCGAAACCTGAATAGCGCAGGCTTGTAGATGTTACCATTTCGTGATCACTCGCAGACTCTCTGGCAAGAGAGGTATCGCTTATAATGCCTGCGGTATATGATACTCCGTCACCACGCGTCAACTTTGAAGAAAGCCAGTATTGGCGAACTCCCATTGTCCATGTCCAGTGATCGGCGAATCGCCAGTCATTTTGTGCGAATAGTGAGACTGTACTTTGCTCTGACTCATAATAGGAGCGAGTTCGTGTTTCCTTATTAATGAAGCCGGTCAGAGATTTGCTTGAGGTCATGCCACCGGACCTTTGGCTGACCCTGTCTTGTTTGTACTGTGCACCGGTAACAAGTTCATTATTAGCAGGCAGCGAAAAGTGACTCTGCAATGTGACCGCCTGAGTGTATTGCTTATCATGGGTGTCAGTCTTGTTATGAACGGTCAGAGCCTGAATCATCGGACTGGGAACAGGCTGTGTCGTTTTTACTTCGTTGGCAAATTGGCGCTGGATGGTCTGCTCATACGCGTCGAAATGAATTTTTTTTAGATAGTCACCGTCCACGTCTGTGTCATAGAATACCCCAACTTTCTCTCGTTCAAGTTTAGGTATTTTGACACTAAATGCCTCATAGCTTCCGTCTGGATCCTCATAGTAAGTTTGCGTCGCGAGTCTGTAGCGATCAAGCGAGAGGCCAAAACGATGGTTTCCGGAGTTATAACCCAACCATACACCCTGACTATTGTTACGATAGTTGGTATTCGGCAGACGTCCATCCGGCGTATCACGATTGCCCTGATCAGAATAACTACCGTTGATGCGATAATCAAATCCACCGATGCTCCCCTGGACCGCGATTGATTCTTCCCAGCCTGCTGTTGCGGAATTATAAACAGCTTTCACAACTCCAGATGCAAGTTTGTCACCTCCCTTTTTGGTTATGAAGTTAACAATACCGCCAATTGCCTGTGAACCGTACAGTACGGAATATGGACCTTTCACTACCTCAACACGCTCCAGCGCAGACTCATCTATCAACAGTCCCACACCATAATTATCTCCGGCGCGCTGATAAGTTACCTCCTGACCATCAATGAGAATTAAAACACGGGAGGATGCTTCGCCACGAATGCGGATTTGTTTACGGCCTGCCAAGGAGTTGTCTGTTATCTCTACTCCGGGGATGTCCTGCAAATTATCGGCTATGGAGGCATTGGTGGAGTTCTGCAATGTTTGTTGGTCAATAACCTGTATAGTCGCCGGGCTTTCCCAAAGGTTGCTTGCCGAACGATTCGTGGTCACGACGAGCGTCTCTTCGTTGCTGATTTTTGTTTCTGAAGAAGTTGCGGTTGCAGTAGAAACTATCCCAGAAATGCATAATGACAGAGTGGAAAGGATATAAATTCGACAAGGTATATTATATAACATTTCATCCCTCATTAATACAAAGTACAAATGATTGCTGTAATGATAATTATTATCATTTATGTTCTCATGTATCTGTGATTATTGTCATCTTCATAAATTGTAAATATCAAACATTTTTGACCTTAATCATGTTTTTTGATAGATATTTTACGACTGAACATATCCGTCGTTTCCTCTGACTCGTGTCAGTCGGTCTCTGGTTGTATCCACGGACCGTACTCTTGACATAAGAGTGCGGTCCGTGGAAAACGGAGTTGAAAAAATGGTGTCTGAAAGAAGGTACCATCATTGCGATGACAAACACTTTGGCGTGGATAATGTAATTAATTGCTGAAATTGACCGTATATGCGGTAAGACTCATATCAGTATCAGGTCCGGTTAATTGCTGATACTGACATAAACTTTTTACAAAAGGATGAATGCAGAAGGTTACTCTAATGGCCAGAGTGATGACAATGATGGTCAGACGTTGACCTGCAGAAACTGCATTTTAATTGGTCTATAAAGTCTGCAAGAGGAATCAGGGTCAGATCAGTGAGTCTTATCGCGGCCCGAAGCTATGACTGAAAGAAGGCTGGATACAGAATTGCAACAATTTGGCAATGTCAGAACACAGAAGCTTTGCAAGCAGGTGAAAGGTTATGTCTAGAAAAAGGAGTATATCAGAATACATCTACTGATGTACAAAACACAACAATAGCTTCATGATATATAAATACGTGATGACGAGTTGTACTCCGCATGGTTATTTAACTTCTCAGCACCACTAATGATCCTGAGCAACTTCGTATTTGGGCCATTGCCATGGAGTAGAAAGCTGTGTCTGAGAATGCAGAATTTGAGAAAAGAATTCGCTTTCTTGGAGAGCTTCTGAAAATGGCACGCTAACAACGCTTTGTTAAAAAATGTGAATCACTTGCCGAGGCTGCATTTTCTATTCGAGGAGAATGTTGACGTAGATATTACAGAAATCTCAGCGCATCAGGATAAACTGCTACCTTAGGTCAACCACCAAAAGAAAATACAATACGTCCAGTTTGTATGCCTTTAATAACACATCTTTTAAATGTTGAAGAATTATCCCGCCTGCTGAAGAACGTTGCTCTGAGTGTGATAAACCTTTTTATTCTTGATGATGTCAGCGAGAAGATGGAATATATCCCCGACTGGGTCGTGGTTACCCGGTTAAACATCTGGTGGCGCTAATAAATCTGGCAAGTCACATTCTGTTGAATGCTGTGACAGTGCCTTACCGAGAGAGCGAAATTGTGGTGTTCTAGTGCATAGTCGCCACCATTCCGGATAATTTTATTGCGTTGTTTTACAACTTCTTTTACAGCGCAGATCTGTCGCTGACGTTGAATCAATAGCCTGGATTTCAGAACACAATGCCCGTTTGCTGGTTGGTCCGGCAGTAGCATTAATTCATTATCTGAATGAAATGTGTCAATCCACAGAAACCGCTGTCAATGACGCATTTTGTCGGACGTTAACACGAGAAAGTCTGGCTATTCCGTAATGCCATCTTATTTCGTAATGGATTGAGAATGCTGGATTTTTAATTATATTACGCGCAGTATTAATCGCGTAAATGTTTTGCGGTCAGCAACGGTGGGGGATCCATTGCTCTGTTCAATGAATACCATCATACATTTGAATCAGGAGTCGGTATGATGATTTTGGTGACGGGAGGCGCACGGAGCGGGAAGAGTCGCCACGCAGAGGTGCTTATTGGGGACTCTTCACAGGTTCTGTATATCGCTACCTCGCAAATCCTTGATGATGAGATGGCTGCACGGATAGAACATCATCGGCAAAGCCGCCCGGAGCACTGGCGCACAGTGGAGCGCTGGCAACATCTTGATGAATTAATTCATGCAGACATTAACCCGAATGAGGCTGTGTTGCTGGAATGCGTTACCACAATGGTGACTAATCTGTTGTTTGATTATGGCGGCGATAAAGACCCTGATGAATGGGATTATCAGGCGATGGAACAGGCGATTAATGCTGAGATTCAGTCGTTGATTGCTGCCTGCCAACGTTGCCCCGCAAAGGTTGTATTAGTGACTAACGAAGTGGGAATGGGGATTGTGCCGGAGAGTCGTCTGGCACGACATTTTCGTGATATTGCCGGGCGGGTAAATCAGCAGTTGGCCGCTGCGGCAAATGAAGTATGGCTGGTGGTTTCGGGTATTGGAGTAAAAATCAAATGAGTAAATTATTTTGGGCGATGCTCTCATTTATTACGCGTCTGCCTGTACCGCGTCGCTGGTCCCAGGGACTGGATTTCGAGCATTATTCTCGCGGTATTATTACTTTTCCTTTGATTGGATTATTGCTTGGCGCGATTAGCGGGCTGGTCTTCATGGTGCTGCAGGCATGGTGTGGCGTACCACTGGCGGCACTGTTTAGCGTACTTGTGCTGGCGCTGATGACCGGGGGATTCCATCTGGACGGCCTCGCTGATACCTGTGATGGCGTATTTTCTGCACGTAGCCGCGATCGCATGTTGGAAATCATGCGTGATAGCCGTTTAGGCACCCACGGCGGTCTGGCATTGATTTTTGTGGTACTGGCAAAGATTCTGGTGTTAAGCGAGTTGGCTCTGCGTGGCGAACCGATCCTTGCATCGCTGGCGGCAGCATGTGCGGTCAGCCGCGGGACTGCCGCATTATTGATGTATCGTCATCGTTATGCGCGGGAAGAAGGGCTTGGCAATGTGTTCATTGGCAAAATTGATGGGCGACAAACCTGCGTCACACTCGGCTTAGCCGCTATTTTTGCTGCCGTATTATTGCCGGGTATGCATGGTGTGGCTGCTATGGTGGTGACGATGGTGGCGATTTTCATCCTCGGTCAGCTTCTCAAACGTACGCTGGGCGGGCAAACGGGCGATACGCTGGGAGCAGCCATAGAGTTTGGTGAACTGGTTTTCCTGCTGGCACTGCTATAAAGAGACGTGACATGCAAATACTTGCCGATTTACTGAATACGATCCCAGCCATCAATTCTGCCGCTATGTCGCGTGCACAACGGCATGTTGACGGGTTACTCAAACCTGTTGGTAGCCTGGGAAAGCTGGAGGCGCTTGCCATACAACTGGCAGGAATGCCGGGGTTGAATGGCATACCGCATGTGGGCAAAAAAGCAGTACTGGTTATGTGTGCCGATCACGGCGTCTGGGAGGAAGGGGTCGCTATTTCTCCAAAAGAAGTGACAGCCATACAGGCTGAAAATATGACCCGTGGAACAACCGGCGTGTGTGTGCTGGCAGCACAAGCGGGCGCTAACGTCCACGTAATTGATGTTGGTATTGATACTGCTGAGCCTATCCCCGGGCTTATCAACATGCGTGTCGCACGAGGTAGCGGCAATATTGCTTCAGCTCCGGCAATGAGTCGCCGTCAGGCTGAAAAGTTGCTTTTGGACGTCATATGTTATACGCGGGAGCTGGCAAAAAACGGTGTCACGCTGTTTGGTGTAGGTGAACTGGGGATGGCAAACACGACACCGGCAGCGGCAATAGTCAGCACAATCACTGGCCGGGATCCTGAAGAAGTGGTTGGGATTGGCGCAAACCTGCCGACAGATAAACTGGCTAATAAAATTGATGTTGTGCGTCGGGCGATTACGTTGAATCAACCAAATCCTCAGGATGGTGTTGATGTCCTGGCAAAAGTGGGTGGATTTGATTTGGTCGGAATAGCTGGAGTGATGTTAGGTGCTGCTTCCTGCGGTTTACCCGTGTTGCTGGATGGATTTCTTTCTTATGCTGCTGCGCTCGCAGCCTGCCAGATGTCTCCTGCAATCAAACCGTATCTCATTCCTTCTCACTTGTCGGCAGAAAAAGGCGCGCGTATAGCGCTCTCGCATTTGGGGCTGGAGCCTTATCTCAATATGGATATGCGTTTAGGTGAGGGGAGTGGTGCAGCTCTGGCGATGTCCATCATCGAAGCTGCTTGTGCGATATACAACAACATGGGCGAACTTGCTGCCAGTAATATTGTTCTACCGGGGAATACGACTTCTGATTTGAACAGCTAAAAACGAAAAGTCTGATAAAAGCTATACTTATCGGATAGTATTCGCGACTTAGGAAAGGGACATGATGCGTCGTGTAAATATTCTTTGCTCATTTGCTCTGCTTTTTGCCAGCCAAAATAGCCTGGCGGTAACTTATCCATTACCTCCAGAGGGTAGCCGTTTAGTGGGGCAGTCGCTTACTGTAACTGTTCCTGATCACAATACTCAGCCGCTGGAGACTTTTGCCGCACAATACGGGCAAGGGTTAAGTAATATGCTGGAAGCGAATCCGGGCGCTGATGTTTTTTTGCCGAAGCCTGGCTCACAACTCACCATTCCGCAGCAACTGATTTTGCCCGCCACTGTTCGTAAAGGGATTGTGGTTAACGTCGCTGAAATGCGTCTTTATTACTATCCGCCAGACAGTAATACAGTGGAAGTCTTTCCTATTGGTATCGGCCAGGCTGGGCGAGAAACCCCGCGTAACTGGGTGACTACCGTTGAACGTAAACAAGAAGCACCAACCTGGACGCCAACGCCGAACACCCGGCGCGAATATGCGAAACGAGGGGAGAGTTTGCCCGCATTTGTTCCTGCGGGGCCCGATAACCCCATGGGGCTGTACGCGATTTATATTGGCAAGTTGTATGCCATCCACGGTACCAATGCCAATTTTGGTATTGGGCTCCGCGTAAGTCAGGGCTGTATTCGTCTGCGTAATGACGATATCAAATATCTGTTTGATAATGTTCCTGTAGGCACTCGTGTACAAATTATTGATCAGCCAGTGAAATACACAACGGAACCGGATGGTTCAAAGTGGCTGGAAGTTCATGAGCCGCTGTCGCGCAATCGTGCAGAATATGAGTCTGACCGAAAAGTGCCATTGCCGGTAACCCCATCTTTGCGGGCGTTTATCAACGGGCAAGAAGTTGATGTAAATCGCGCAAATGCTGCGTTGCAACATCGATCGGGAATGCCTGTGCAAATTAGTTCTGGTTCAAGACAGATGTTTTAAGAGCGTTGGTAATTAGAAAGTAAAAAGCCTGCTCGAAAGCAGGCTTTTTTGAATTTGGCTCCTCTGACTGGACTCGAACCAGTGACATACGGATTAACAGTCCGCCGTTCTACCGACTGAACTACAGAGGAATCGTGTGAACGGGGCGCATATTAATGGCAGTGCATGGTGATGTCAAAGGGTGAAATGCATTTTTTTGTTTGTTTGCTGACAATTTCAACAAAGTGGTGAGCTTTCAATCTTATTGGGTAATGAACCATCGTGGTGCATACCCCCCTTTTATAGGGCAGGTGAATGCGACTGCTGATAAAAAGGGCCAATGACGAATCTATCATAATCTCTTATTTGACAGTTGGTTAGCTTGCGCATCAACGCTAAAATAGAACTGGCAAGCATCTTGCATTCTGGTTGTAAGTAATGGCGGCACTTGGGCCGATTCTTAAAAACCGGAGGCAACATGAACTTCAGACGCCTGAAATACTTCGTAAAAATTGTAGATATTGGTAGCCTGACCCAGGCTGCTGAAGTATTGCATATCGCACAACCAGCGCTCAGCCAGCAGGTTGCCACACTGGAAGGTGAGTTAAATCAACAGCTTTTGATTCGCACAAAACGGGGCGTTACGCCAACAGGCGCCGGAAAAATTCTCTATACCCATGCACGGGCCATTTTACGTCAGTGTGAGCAGGCCCAACTGGCGGTGCATAACGTTGGTCAGTCATTATCGGGGCAAGTCTCGATTGGCTTTGCGCCAGGAACCGCTGCGTCATCCATCACCATGCCCTTATTACAGGCGGTTCGCGCTGAATTCCCGGAGGTCGTTATCTATCTTCATGAAAATAGTGGTGCAGTGCTTAACGAAAAACTGATAAATCACCAACTCGATATGGCGGTGATTTATGAGCATTCCCCTGTGGCTGGGGTATCCAGTCAGGCTTTGCTGAAAGAAGATCTTTTCCTGGTAGGAACTCAAGATTGCCCGGGGCAAAGCGTTGATGTTAATGCTATTGCGCAAATGAACCTTTTTCTCCCCAGTGATTACAGCGCTGTTAGACTTCGTGTTGATGAGGCTTTTTCCCTACGGCGGCTCACGGCAAAAGTCATTGGTGAAATTGAGTCTATTGCCACGCTTACCGCAGCGATTGCCAGCGGCATGGGCGTTGCAGTATTACCTGAATCGGCTGCGCGTTCGTTATGTGGCGCAGTAAATGGGTGGATGTCACGCATTACCACTCCTTCAATGAGTCTCTCTTTGTCCTTAAATTTACCCGCCAGAGCAAACTTGTCACCACAGGCACAGGCAGTGAAAGAGTTGTTAATGTCAGTGATTAGTTCTCCAGTGATGGAAAAAAGGCAGTGGCAATTGGTGAGCTAAGCGTTATATCGGGATGGAATAAGATGCGGGTTTTTATTATTTGTTATGCCGGGCATTAGACTTTAACAATAACGGGATATCTGAACTGCCCGGAGTTTACCGTGAATTTCCAACAACTAAAGATAATCCGCGAGGCTGCACGTCAGGATTACAACCTGACAGAGGTTGCGAATATGCTTTTTACCTCACAGTCAGGCGTTAGCCGTCATATTCGGGAACTGGAGGATGAACTTGGCATCGAAATATTTGTTCGACGAGGTAAGCGACTGCTGGGCATGACTGAACCGGGCAAAGCATTACTGGTCATTGCAGAACGCATTCTGAATGAAGCCAGTAATGTTCGTCGGCTCGCAGACCTGTTTACCAACGATACGTCTGGCGTTCTCACTATTGCAACGACGCATACTCAGGCACGTTATAGCTTGCCTGAGGTCATTAAAGCTTTTCGCGAACTTTTCCCGGAGGTTCGGCTGGAGCTAATCCAGGGTACACCACAGGAAATTGCGACGTTGTTGCAAAATGGCGAAGCTGATATTGGTATCGCCAGCGAGCGTTTGAGTAATGACCCGCAGCTCGTCGCCTTCCCGTGGTTTCGTTGGCACCATAGTTTGCTTGTTCCACTCGATCATCCCTTGACGCAAATTACACCGTTGACGCTGGAATCAATAGCGAAGTGGCCGTTAATTACTTACCGACAGGGGATTACGGGGCGCTCACGCATTGATGACGCATTTGCCCGCAAAGGTTTGCCGGCAGATATTGTATTAAGTGCACAGGATTCTGATGTCATTAAAACCTATGTTGCTCTTGGGCTTGGGATCGGATTAGTTGCCGAACAATCCAGCGGCGAACAAGAGGAAAAGAATTTAATCCGCCTGGATACGCGGCATCTTTTCGATGCTAATACTGTCTGGTTGGGACTGAAGCGAGGGCAACTTCAGCGTAACTATGTCTGGCGCTTTCTGGAACTTTGTAATGCAGGACTGTCAGTTGAGGATATCAAGCGCCAGGTGATGGAAAACAGTGAAGAGGAAATTGATTATCAGATATAGCAAAAAGCCCGCTATAAAAGCGGGCTTTTCAGAAATTTGGCTCCTCTGACTGGACTCGAACCAGTGACATACGGATTAACAGTCCGCCGTTCTACCGACTGAACTACAGAGGAATCGCTGTTGAGGCACATCTTAACGGCGAAAAATATTTTGTCAAACCCGATTTTTAAATTTCCCAACTGTTTGCCGTTTCTATCAACAGTTTGTTGCATTTGCAGACAATTTGTTGGCGAAAATCTTTGCAGCTTTGCTGATTCTCCCTCATCATTTGAAATGTGGTTTCACTTTCTGCAATTAAGGTCGGCTTTGAATATCTCCTCTGCTTTACGCCAGGTTGTTCACGGCACTCGCTGGCACTCTAAACGCAAGAGCTACAAAGTGTTGTTCTGGCGCGAGATAACCCCGCTTGCTGTTCCTATCTTCATGGAGAACGCCTGTGTCCTGTTGATGGGGGTCCTGAGCACTTTTCTGGTCAGCTGGCTGGGAAAAGATGCGATGGCCGGCGTGGGGTTGGCGGACAGCTTCAATATGGTCATTATGGCTTTTTTTGCAGCTATCGATCTTGGTACTACTGTCGTTGTAGCATTTAGTCTCGGTAAGCGAGATCGACGACGAGCGAGGGTGGCGACGCGGCAGTCATTGGTGATCATGACGTTGTTTGCCGTACTGTTGGCAACGCTAATTCATCATTTTGGCGAACAAATTATTGATTTCGTCGCGGGTGATGCCACGACAGACGTTAAAGCACTGGCGTTGACTTATCTGGAGCTGACCGTATTCAGTTATCCAGCAGCTGCCATCACTCTTATTGGTAGCGGGGCACTTCGTGGTGCAGGGAATACGAAAATACCGCTACTGATTAACGGTAGCCTGAATATTCTTAATATTATTATTAGCGGCATATTGATTTACGGCCTTTTCTCCTGGGCGGGACTGGGATTTGTCGGGGCTGGGTTGGGTTTAACCATTTCTCGTTATATTGGCGCAGTTGCAATTTTGTGGGTGCTGGCGATTGGTTTTAATCCTGCGCTAAGGATTTCGTTAAAGAGCTATTTTAAACCGCTGAATTTTAGCATTATCTGGGAAGTCATGGGGATTGGTATTCCAGCGAGTGTCGAATCAGTGTTATTTACCAGTGGTCGGTTATTAACCCAAATGTTCGTTGCCGGGATGGGGACCAGCGTTATTGCCGGAAATTTTATCGCGTTCTCAATTGCGGCTCTTATCAACTTACCCGGAAGTGCGCTCGGTTCTGCTTCTACGATCATTACAGGCCGAAGGTTGGGGGTAGGGCAGATAGCGCAAGCAGAGATTCAGTTGCGGCATGTGTTCTGGCTGTCCACTCTTGGATTAACGGCCATCGCCTGGCTAACGGCTCCCTTTGCCGGGGTTATGGCATCGTTTTACACCCAGGATCCACAGGTTAAACACGTCGTTGTGATTCTGATTTGGCTAAATGCTTTATTTATGCCTATTTGGTCCGCCTCATGGGTGCTACCCGCTGGATTTAAAGGTGCTCGTGATGCCCGTTACGCCATGTGGGTTTCGATGTTGAGCATGTGGGGTTGTCGGGTTGTAGTCGGTTATGTGCTGGGAATCATGCTTGGCTGGGGTGTGGTTGGTGTCTGGATGGGAATGTTTGCCGACTGGGCTGTGCGGGCCGTGCTGTTTTACTGGCGAATGGTTACTGGACGTTGGCTATGGAAATACCCTCGATCCGAGCCGCAAAAGTGTGAAAAAAAGCCAGTTGTGTCGGAATAAACGACAAAATGCAGATTATTTCAGCAAACGATTTCAAATTTAAAAAACAGGCTTTGACATTGTGGGTGGGCATCGCTAATATTCGCCTCGTTCTCACGATTCCTCTGTAGTTCAGTCGGTAGAACGGCGGACTGTTAATCCGTATGTCACTGGTTCGAGTCCAGTCAGAGGAGCCAAATTTTAGTTTTGAGACATCTCTATGAGTCTCAGGACAGTTAAAAAATAAAAATTATTTTTACCCGGTCACTTTGTAAAAAAGTGGCCGGGTTTTTGATTTCTGTGTTTCGTGCGCTTAATCGAGTCTCACGCTTCAGTGAGCAAATTGCCCCTCCCCAACAGACATCACGATTCACAAGGTCAAAAATTCTGTTCCATGAAGTACCGTACAAAGATAAAGAGAAAAATGCCTTATGCGGGATGTAGCTGTCGCGTCTTTATCGGGAAACTATACGTAATTGCCACTTTGTCTTCGGTAATCAGAAAAAGAAGACCTGCCATTTTAATAAATATTATTTCTCTGGGAACGGGGATTTTTTATAAGCAATATGACGAGTTAAACATTATATTTTTATAAGGATTATATGAGATTAAAGAAATCTGCCATAAAGACAGATTTCTTTAACATATAATTAGAGATTTGCGACGTTATGATAAACTTTTTGTACATCGTCGTCATCTTCAAGGGCATCAACAAGCCCTTCAAAGATTTCTAAATCTTCTGGGGAAAGCTCAACTTCAGATTGAGCAATCATTTCTAATTCTGTTGTTGAGAACTCAGTGATTCCAGCTGCTTTTAGCGCCGCGATTCCTTTATGAAGGTCAGTAGGTTCAGTATAAATAACAATATTACCTTCTTCTTCAGTTACATCACGAACATCAACTTCAGCTTCAAGCAAAATTTCAAAAATATGGTCAGGGTCTGTTCCTTTAAATACAATCACACCCGTATTGTCAAACATATAGCTGACAGAACCTGCCGCTCCGATATTGCCGCCTTTTTTATTGAAAATTGTGCGAACGTTAGCAATCGTACGGTTAACATTTGAAGTTAATGTCTCAGCGATAATCATTGAGCCATTAGGACCAAAGCCTTCATAACGTCCCTGCACGAACGTTTCATCTCCGCCGCCTTTGGCTTTATCAATTGCTTTATCAATAACGTGCTTTGGAACTTGTGCTTGTTTTGCACGTTCAATAACGAATTTTAAAGATGTGTTTAATTCTGGATCGGGTTCACCTTGTTTGGCAGCAGCATAGATTTCTACACCGAATTTTGCATAAATTTTAGACGTTGCACCGTCTTTAGCCGTTTTTTTAGCAACAATATTGGCCCATTTACGTCCCACTGGAATGATCTCCTCGAAAATTTATTTACATTACTGGTAAATCGTTAACATGTGTTAATTCGGCATATTATATCATAACAGGAAAAATCTCGTCTATTAGAAATAAAAATATTCTAAAGCCATAATCTTATATTTAATTTTATAAAAACTAATGTTGTTGGCGGGATTTTTTATAATTGTGTTTTGAAAGCATACTTGCTTTTAATATGTGGAAATCATTAAGACGATAATAAAACTCGCATCTGCCCAAGGAAGCAAACAGCCCGCGTTTATTGCAGGCTATTTGCCAGATGTCTTACTTAATCCTTCACATCTATTTCTGATAAGAAGGTTCATAACTTATTATCGGAACGGCGGCTCATTAAAGGTTCGTAATTTACGTGAATGCAGTCGGTCGCCTTCTGCGCGCAGCAAATCGATCGCCCGAATGCCAATTTGCAGGTGTTCGGAAATAGCGCCTTCATAAAAACGGTTAGCCTGGCCGGGAAGCTTAATCTCACCATGTAACGGTTTATCTGAAACACACAGTAGTGTCCCGTATGGCACGCGGAAACGATATCCTTGCGCGGCAATGGTTGCACTTTCCATATCAATTGCTACGGCCCGGCTTAAGTTAAAACGAAGTGCAGAAGCTGAGTAACGTAACTCCCAGTTCCTGTCATCTGTGGTTACCACCGTGCCAGTACGTAACCGCTGTTTGACTTCTTCACCAGGCCTGCCGCTGACTAACTTGGTAGCGTCATAAAGCGCACGTTGCACTTCAGCAATGCTCGGAATAGGAATATCGGGCGGCAGAACCGCATCAAGAACGTGGTCATCGCGTAAATAAGCGTGTGCAAGGACATAATCTCCAATGGCCTGGCTTTCACGTAATCCGCCACAGTGACCAATCATCAACCAGACATCCGGGCGTAGCACTGCCAGATGATCGCAGATGGTTTTAGCATTGGACGGTCCCACGCCAATATTCACCAGAGTAATACCCTGACCATCAGCGGTAATTAAATGCCATGCTGGCATCTGGTGTTTTTTCCATGCAAGGTCGGAAATGGCTTCTTCTGGCGCTTCGGTTTCGGCAGTGATCCAGTTCCCGCCAGCACAAGAAAGGGCAATGTAGGGACTATCAGGATCGAGGATCTGGCTGCATCCCCAACGAACGAATTCATCCACATAACGTGTGTAGTTGGTAAACAAGACGAACGGTTGAAAATGTTCTACTGGCGTACCGGTATAATGGCGCAACCGTGCGAGGGAAAAATCAACCCGGCGAGCATCAAAATGCGATAGCGGGGAGAATTCCGTTGGATGATAAATGCCGTCTGCAGTTTCATCGCCAATTTGCGCCAGTTCTGTTGTCGGGAAGTAGCGAGTTAACCCAGCGCTCATTGAGCGATCAAGTGTCAATTCAGAGCCATCGATGACATAAGGATAAGGGATTTCATGCTGCGAGGGTTGCACCGAGATATGCGCACCATAATCCTGATACAGCAACGTAAGTTGTTCATTGAGATACGAACGAAAGAGAGTAGGGCGAGTAATCGTGGTGGTGTAGCTGCCTGCGTGGGTAAAACGACCAAATGCGCGCGTTTTGGGGGGATTAGTTGTGCTACCGTCCCAGGTTACGGTCAGTGATGGATAGACAAAAAGACCTTGTTTGCGGGCGTTTTCATCAGGTAATTCGCCACTTGTAATATATTTGCCAATGGCGTTGCGTAAAGCAACTACAGATTGCTCATACAGCGCGTCGAGTTTATCCAGTGCCTGAGCTGGGGTCAGACCGGAGCCCTTATTATTCATGTGTGTCTCCTGTTCCATACAATTACCGCACATCCGATAGTATGTCACAGGAATGTGAAACAAAAGTATAAGGCGAAGATCGGATGATCTTCGCCAGGCTATCACGAGCGTTGATTGTCTTTCATCAATAAAGCGGTCATTGCAGAAATCAGGCATCCAGCCAGCAAATAAATGGCGACGCTATGCCAGTTCCCGGCAAAGTAAGTGATGAGTGCAGCGGCAATAAAAGGTGTAAATCCACCGCCAACCACACTGGCAACCTGATAACCGACTCCAGCACCACTGTAGCGATAACTGGCACCAAACATTTCGGTAAACATCGGTTGTTGCACACACACCACCATGTCATGCGCAATGTTTGCCAGCATTATGGAGAAGAAAACTATCCAGAAAATAGATTGTGCTTCAAGCGCCATAAAGAAAGGAAATGCGCTCAACGTTCCGATCAACGCGCCTGTAATATAAACCCTGCGCCGACCAAAACGATCGGCAAGCCAGGCAAAACAGGGAATTGTCAGGCAGCTTAATCCACCTACCAGCAAACCAATATTAAGGAAAAGTTCGCGCGGTAACCCCATATTCTGGGTTGAATAATTAAGTGCAAAGGCAGTAACAATGTACATCGTCAGCAACTCGCACAGTCGTAGTGCAATAATCTTCAGGAAAGCACCGGGATGTCGTAACAGAGCTTCGATAACCGGGATGCGTTTTTTCGCGGCCGCTTGATTATGTTGCTGTTGTTCAAATTCCGCGGACTCCTCCATGCCATTGCGCACCCACAATGCTCCCAGTACCAGTACGATGCTAAACAGGAAAGGAATGCGCCAGCCCCAGCTTAAAAACTGTTCGTCAGTCGTCATCATACTGATCAATGAAACCAGTCCGGTTGAAAGCAGTAAACCTACACCGTAGCCAACTTGTACACCGCTACTGTAAAAGGCTTTTTTATTTTTCGGCGCACTTTCAACGGAAAGCAACGCTGCGCCTCCCCATTCGCCGCCGACGGCAAATCCCTGAATGGCACGCAGTGTCACCAGCAAAATAGGTGCCCACCACCCAATGGTCGAGAATGAAGGAAGAATACCAATTAAGGCTGTCGCGATGCCCATCATCCAGACGGTCAGCATTAACATGCGCTTACGTCCCAGTCGGTCGCCAAAGTGACCGAAAATGACACCGCCGAGCGGTCGGAAAAGGAAGCCGACACCAAAGGTGGCAAATGCGGCGAGCGTTCCCATCGCCGGGCTTACTTGCGGGAAAAACTCGCGATTAAACACCAGTGCGGCGGTAATGCCATAGAGTAGAAAATCATACCAGTCGACGACGGCACCAGCGAAACTGCCTAACGCAGCTCGTCGGGCGCGACTTAACGAAAGCGTCCCTTCATCGGGACGAGTGGAGATGAGCGTGGAGTCCATAATGATCCTGTTTGTACTGTCTTTTTATAATTAGTATGGAAAAGGTAACTCACATTGCCGTCGATCTATAAACGAACCTTATGAGACTACCTCGACAGAGCGCATCTGCAAATGATTTTATGGCTGATTAGCGGCAACATGAAAAATTCGATGGAAGATGAAAGCGCAGGAGTTGCTGGTGTTGTTTAAGGATTAAGCAGAGGGCCCACAGGTTCGAGATATGAAACATAAAAGTCCGCATATGCACAAAATTGCACCCTGATGATTCTGATAGACTGCATTGCATTATAACCAGTAGGGAGGCGAGGTTAGTTATGTTTTTAGTATCATTGTTGAGACGTATTGCATTTAGTTACTACGATTATAAAACTTATAATTTTAATATTGAAAAAACAGACTTTGTTGTCATACATATTCCCGATCAGATTGGCGATGCTATGGCCATCTTTCCTGTTATTCGGGCGCTTGAATTGCATAAAATTAAGCATCTATTAATTGTTACGTCGACAATTAATTTAGAAGTCTTTAATGCGCTCAAACTTGAACAGACTAAATTAACATTAGTCACAATGACTATGCAGGATCACGCAACATTAAAAGAAATAAAAGATTTAGCGAAGAACATAACACTGCAATATGGTACGCCGGATCTTTGTATAGAGGCGATGCGTAAAAAGAACCTGAAAACGATGATATTTATCAGTCAGTTGAAAGCAAAAACGAATTTCCAGGTCGTCGGTTTAACCATGAAGTGCTATTCCCCTTTGTGTAAGAACGCGTCCCGGATGGATCAGAATCTCCGGGCTCCTGTACCCATGACATGGGCATTTATGATGCGTGAGGCGGGTTTTCCGGCAGTCAGGTCAATATATGAATTGCCATTAAGCGATGATGTACTCGATGAGGTACGCGAGGAAATGCGATCGTTAGGATCTTACATTGCGCTCAATTTAGAAGGTAGCTCGCAGGAACGTACATTTTCATTATCGATTGCAGAAAATCTAATAGCAAAAATTCAAAGTGAAACAGATATTCCAATAGTGATCGTTTATGGACCCAAAGGGGAAGATAAAGCCAGGGCATTAGTGGATTGTTATAATAATGTCTACCGTTTATCCTTATCACCCTCGATTAAACGTTCAGCAGCAATCATAAAAGATGCTTATATTGCAATAACTCCTGACACCTCAATATTACATATGGCAAGTGCCTATAATACCCCTGTTGTTGCAATTTATGCTGATTACAAAACGCGATGGCCCGCAATGGCCGATGTTTCGGAGTCAGTCGTCGTTGGGCAAAAAATTGACAATATAAGTCTGGATGAATTCGCAAAGGCATTAAAAAGTGTTTTGGCGAGAATTTGAGGCAGTACTTATGCATAGTAATGCCGATCTGTTATGAACGGTGGTGTCATCAATACTCTGAGGCTGGTCAATCATCACAGAAAACCAGCCTTTGGATCAAAGCAATACTCACCGAAAATGATCATAGTCACACCGAACGCGATTCAGGAGGAACTGTTTGGTAAATAGCACCACCGGATCTTGGGGGCGCTGTGATTATTACAGTATTGCTATCACCGTCATTTTTGAATGTCACTTTACCAGTAGCATCAACGCCTACCCAGGAGGCCGAGCTTGAAAACGAATAATCAGCCGCCGTTTTTCCTGGTGCAAAGTTGTCATTATTCAACTGATAATACGCCCCGGTAAATCCCTGCGAAGGGAATGAAGCTGTCGGTAGGTTTGCACTATTCACTGACACTGTACCCGTCATTGGTCTGGTTTCCGCGCTAATGAATTCTATCGTGGTACTCAGACCCGCCTGATGAACACCATTCAATACGGGGATCAGCGTTGCGATACCCTCTCCGCCTCCTGTAACAGTAGCTTTGTAATCACCGTTGATATTTTGACTGTAATCAATTGCGCTAATTTTCATATAGGGCACGTTTGTACCTGATTGCACAAATTCTATCCCTTAAGAAACTTTGATCGGATTGCCTGATATATCGTGCAGAACAAGATGTAGCTCAGCACTATCGGTAAAGTCCCCTTTCAGTGATGACTGGTTGTTCTTAAGGATGGACTGCGAGGCGTCTGCTGGGCCTGCCACTAGCGATATATCTACTGTTTGCATTCCACCTGCGCTTATGACTGCGCTTACAGTGACGCTCCCTGTTATCGCTCATCTCACGTTTGTTGTCGCGATTCCGTTTTGATCGGTCACGGCTGTTAATGACGTTAATGTGGTGGAGCCGCTTTTTAAGGCGAAGTACACAGTGAGACCTTCGATCAGGTTACCACTGCCATCCTCAACCGTTGCCTTTAAGGTACTTAAATCACTGTTGGTGGCGGCGATAGTCGACGGATCAGCGATAAAGCTAGCAACATGTGCGGTGCTTGGGTTGCCAGTAACCTTCACGGTTGTCTGTGTCTGTATTGTGACGCCGTTATGGAACGATGCAGTCACCGTATATGTACCGACTTTATTGCTGGTCAGAACGACTGGAGCCTGATCTGAAGAGTTGGTTCTCACTTTTCCGCCACTTAACGTCGCACCTTCTAGCGTTACGCTAAAGTTGATGACCTGACCCTCCACTGGAGTGCCATTTGCAGAGGTTAGCGTTGCCGTCAGAGTAGCGCCTTTAGGAGCATTGACACCGATAAGCGGACTGGACGTGAGTGTCAGTTTTTCATCAATAGCCTCCAGTTGTTTCTCAAGTGAAGCTCCATTCGCTAGGGATGCTTTTACAGTATACGAGCCGTTTCTTTCAGACGTCATGGTGACCTCGGCTACTCCCTGCGTATTAGTAGAGACCGTGTTCTGGCTGATGATCATTTGCGAGGATGGCGCTGCACTGAATGTCGCGGGTTGATGCGTCACCGGGTTGCCAAACTGGTCGTTAACGTGAGCTTTAACTGCTATGTCTTGTGCGACCATGACCTGACCTTCAGGTATCTCCTGACTGGTAATCGTCGCAGAATTAACATCTACCTTGGCATTCAGTAATCGCGAGATGACTTCAGTAGGTTTATCTGCCAGAGAGGCTGAAACTGTTTTTAGTCCGACCTCGGTGCTTGTCACAAGAATTTCAGCAAAAACCTGATCATCCGTTTCAACGCTGGTGCTGCTTAGCGTGACGGAGGTTCCACGGAAATTAACTTTTATACCTTCTACTGGGTTGCCGTTTCCATCAGTCACTGTTGCTTGTAGCCTGGTCATTCCAATGTTATTGGCGATGAAATTGTCCTCGGTAACGTTAAGATTAACCTGCGCAGTGAGCGTATCCGCAGTAAAGTTCACCACCAACTGCTCACTCTTACCGCCAACCATCGATGCTGTCACGGTATGAGCGCCTGCTTTTGTACCTTTCAGCGTGACTTTCGCTTTGCCATCGGCATCAGTAACCGCTTTGTCGCCATCGCTCAGCGTGAAGTTCGCCTTCACATCTTCCGGTAGAGTAAATGTTACCTCAGTGTTGGCTATCGCATTGCCCTCTGTATCAGCGACGGTGCTGTTAGTGTCGTGAGATCGTTATTGTCGGCAATCACCGGATCCTTCGAGGCTGCCAGCGTGATTTCAGCATTCGTGACGTTCGGCACATAGTTCACTGTTTGTTGCATCGAATCGCCATTTTCGAGGGTTGCCGTCACGGGAGTTCTTCAGGCTGAAATCTTCATCCACGCCCAGCGTGATTCTTGCGGTACCGAAGCGGCTTAACCAGTCTGTCATTACCCCTGAAGCCTGAGAAGAGGCCCATCCACGTGCTATGTTTGCCGCTTGCTCGCTGTTCATATCTTCGGCGAGCAGAGATCCAATTAGCTGTGAAGTACTGGCTATCTGTTGCTCAAGGTTGCCACTGCTGTTACCCGGCGGCGGGGTTAAATTTTTTTCACTAACTTGTGCCTGGACATCCAGTTCATCACCCGGGCGGACATTACGAACAAACGTACGAAACTGGTTGAGTTTGCGTAACAGGGGGGTATCTATAATTTGTTGCACAGGACAAATATATCTGGCTTCTGTACAGAGTCTTAAATTTTGACCATAAATAAAACCGTCACTGTCAAGCATGCATAGTTTATCAAGTAGGTCTCCCACAAACTGCCTGAATTTTATTTTTCCATTAAAAGTTTGTATCTTCTTAAGTATCACAGGAGACTGGAAATAGATCGATAGTAGGATGTTGCCACTCAAGGCATGACGATAAATATCGCTAGGAGTAATTTTTTGTTTTATGGCTTTGGTAGTGATCTCAACTGCTTCCGTTATAGTGACCCATGTTGACATATAATGAGTTATAAGCAATGGCTGATATTTTTTTGACATAATATTATCTCCTTCTACACAACAATTCGTTCCGTTAAGGAAAAAGATTGGTGTCACAAGTATTTATTTATGATTAATCAGAGGGTTTATGACAGAGAAAAGGATGTATATTTCTGAGTAAACATGTACAGGCCTATGGGGTGACTATTTAATGAGTAAATGCCGAATGATTTTCGGGGTGATGATTATAACTTGAGGAAAAATCCCAGCGTGGTTTGAGTAGTGTACCTGAGTGATATTTGTGTTATGTATGCATTGATTGTAGCAGAATAAATATAGTTCAGGCTAGTATAGTTTATGGTAGCTATGAGAATATATAATCTATTTTACCTATAAAATAATTTATATGTATGGGGTTGTTTTTTTAGGTTGTTTGTCTGTGCTTTTATATTCTGGAGATGTGCCTTGTATATAGGATTGTTTGTTGGTTGTATTTTTTAATGTTGCACTGTTGTGAATTTTTATTTTGATATGATTATTTCTTTAGTATAAGGAGAGAAAGGAACGAGAAAGTTAAATCTATTTATCCTAATCGCAATTTCATTGTTTAAATAATCACTATGGATTAATATTTTTGCGACTCTGCTGAGTTACTGGTTTTAACTAGTGGTGTAAAAGGGATACCTTTTCGGTATCCCTTTTACAATAATCAGAAGAAATCAATTCGCGTATTGATACCGACGGTGCGACCCATATTGACCTGCGCGACGGCGCTGCTGCCGTTCATGTAGCCATAGGTACGGTAACGACGGTCGAACAGGTTATCGACATAGACGGAAATGTTCATCCGTTCAGTCGCCTGCCAGCCCAGGCTGCTGTCCAGGGTGGCATAGGTGCCTTGCCGCAACTGGTTGTCGCCATCGAAATAATGCGGCCCGACCAGATTAACCGCCAGTCGGGGCATCAGTGCGCCATAGCGCGTATCAATCACGCCGTTCACGCTGCTTCCCGCGCCATAACGTGGTACGAACGGCACCCGGTTACCGTGATACAACTCACTGTCATTGGTGAATTCGGAACGGATCACGTTGCCATTGATATCCCATGACCAGCCTGGCGCAAACCGCCACTTCGCTTCAAGCTCAACGCCGGTGGCGTCGGCTTTACCCGCATTGCTTAATGTCTGCATCCCGACCGGGCCAGAGTAAAGCTGCATGTCTTTGGTGTGGGTATAAAACGTCGCGGCTTGCAGCGTGACGTCAGCGGTTTCGTAGCGGGTGCCAAGTTCATAGTTGATGGATTTCTCGGCGACGAACGGTTTGGCATCAAGACCCGCAGTAGGCACGATGTTGTACCCGGAAGGTTTATATCCCTGGGCTACACGGGTATACACTCTCCAGTCATCGGTCAGCATATAGCCTGCGGATAGCTGCCCGAGCACCTGATCGTCATTGCTCTTACCCTGGTCGCCAAACGGGTTGCCGAGCATGCTGCCGTGATATTGTGTACTGGATTTATCATGCGAGAAGCGCACGCCGCCGCCGATATCAAAACGATCGGTTAAATGCCAGGTCAGGTCACTGTATGCGGCCAGCGTTTCAGCGGTGGTATAGCCGGTACTGCTTAAATAAGGCATTGTCGGCATGTCGTAGGCTGAATTTAACTTCTCGCGGGTGTTCTGCCGGTACAGCCCAAACACCATATCAACGGTACGCGCATCGCCCAGGGTTGCAGCGCGCAGCTCCTGCACATCCTGATTCCAGCGCTGAGGCATATTGACGATTAACGAACCGGAAGGGAAGGTGCGCGAATAATGCTGCTGCTGCCAGGCGCTGATCAGGTTGAAAACCCAGTCATCGGTGGTGTATTTCCCACTCAGGGTCTGGCTGTCAGTGCAGCGCCGCATGTACGGGTCTGGTGAACCATCGCTGATCGACAGCTTACGGCCCTTAATATCATTCCATCCCACATAGGCGTCCTGGGTGGCGCGGGTACATTCGCGTGAGGCGGCAAAGCCCATTTCCCAGGGCTGATCGTCCGGCGCCAGACGCAGTTTCACATTCCCTATGCTGGCGCGGGTGCCGCCTAAGTCATCGCTTCCCGTCGCGGGGTTAATCATGTCGCCGTCATCAACTTGGCGTAACAGGGTGACGCTGCCGTACAGCAGGCCATCCTGAATGGGGCCGCTCAGGTTGAACTTACTTCGATAACTGTCGCGGCTACTGACGCCGCCTTCAATATAGCCGCGCGGCGTGCTGTCCGGCTGCTGGGTGACGATGTTGATGATCCCGCCCTGAGCGCTTTTGCCATATAACGTTCCCTGTGGGCCTCGCAGCAACTCCACGCTTTGCACATCGGTAAGCGCCTGGATGGTGTTGGTGGAAAGCTGAGGGACGCCATCGACATACAGGGTGACGGCGGGGTTATAGAAGTCCTGCGCTGAAGAGACGCCGCGTAGCGAGATCGTCGAAAAAAGCATGTTGCCGCTATTTTCAATATTGAGCCCGGGCAAGACTCTGGGGAGTTTGTCGCTGGCGGTGACGCCGGCGTCGCTTAATTCCGGCGCGCTGACAACAGTAGATGAGACGTTGTTGGCTGATGCCGAGCGGGAAGATTGTTTACTGGCGGTAACCACCAGCGTGCTTTCGTCTTGCTGTGAAGTCTGGGCATTAGCAATGGCGGGGAGCAATAATCCCCCCAAGGCCAGAGGATAAAGCCGTGTCATTTTCATTGTTGTGAGTCCCTGTAAGACGGCGAAACGCCAAAAATACCGACAATGGTGAATTGAAAATGATAACTATTTCTAATAGTGGTGCTACCCGAAACGGGTTTATTTCAACCTGTTTCGGGTCGGTTTGCGCTTATTGGGCAGAATGGCGATAACGGTCGACGGCGAGAGCCGTCAGGCGTTTTTTGTCTATCTTGCCGACGGCGGTGAGCGGCCAGTGGTCCAGAAACTCGATTTGGTCAGGAATTTTCCACGCGCTGAGCCCCATACGGGTCAGTTGTTGACGCAACTGCTGATAGTCAGTTGGCACCTGCTGCGCGATGATAAACGCGCAAATCCGCTCGCCAAGCAGCGTGTCCGGCGCGGCGACCACCGCGCAATCTTGCACTTCCGCTAAACGCAGCAGTGCCGATTCCACTTCAGCCGCGGCTATTTTTTCTCCGGCGCGGTTGATCTGCTCTTTTATGCGTCCCTCAACGTGCAGGTTCCCCACCTCATCCAGCCTGACATTGTCGCCTGTGCGGTAAAACCCTTGCGCGGTAAAGGCCTGCGCGTTGTGGGCAGGGGCGCGGTAATAGCCCGAAATGGTATAAGGGCCGCGCGTTAACAATTGCCCGGTTTCGCCCGGCGCGACGTCGTTCTCGTCTTGATCAACGATGCGGATTTCATCCAGAGGGGACAACGGGCGCCCCTGGCTGTGGAGAATGGTGGCATGCGGATCGTCCAGCCGGGTAAAACAGAGCAGGCCTTCCGCCATACCGAAAACCTGTTGCAGGGTACAGTCAAAGGTGGCGATAACCTGCTCAGCAAGCGTCGGGTCGAGCCGGGCGCCGCCTGCCTGAATGACGCGCAGCGACGAAAGGTCGCTGTCTTCCCACTCCCTGGCCTGCACCCATAATTGCGCCAGCGCCGGAACCAGGGCGACGTGAGTCACTCTTTCCTGCGCGATTAAAGGCATCACCTCATCACAGCTGGCGCTGTCGGTCAGCACCACTTTTCCGCCGCAGGCAAGCGTTCCCAGAATACCGGGGCAGGCCAGCGGAAAGTTATGCGCCACCGGGAGGACGGCGAGATACACGCTCTGTTGGCTGATGCCGCACAGTTCAGCAGAAGCGCTGAAGTTATAGCTATAGTCGGCATGTCGGCGCGGGATGAGTTTGGGCGTGCCGGTTGTGCCGCCTGAGAGCAACAACAACGCGGTGGCGGAAACATCAGGCTGCGGCCATGCCTGTCGCTCACCGTGAAGGGAGAAGAGCGGCGTAAAATCGTCGCTCACGGTCTCTCCAGCGACCAGAACATGACGCAAGCAGGCGTGTTTGTGCGCCATCTGTCGGGCCAGCTCTGCGAGGTTTTCCCCGTGAATAACGTAAGCGACGGGTTGCGCCAGCTCAATCAGCGCGTCGATATCCAGAGCCCGTTGCGAGGGCATCGCCAGCACGGGGATAACGCCCAGTCTTAACAAGGCGAACAGCAGGGTAACAAACGCGTTGTCGTTGGGAAGCTGCACAATTACATGCTCCCCCGAACGCAAACCCAGTGATGACAGACCTGCGGCAAGTTCGTCAACTTGTGCATCAAGCGCGCTGTAGGTTAACGACCCCTTTGCATCAACGACGGCAATTCGCGAGGCATAACGGGCCGCCCAGTGGCGCAACTGTTCGGCAATGGGTAAGGGATACTGTTCAATCAGAGATTCAAAGGAAGAATTCATGCGTCACCTTTCTGAAGTACTGGGCTGTTTTTGCCACGCGGTCATTGCAGAAAATGCGTGGGGAAAATGGCGGACAATCTGCGTAAAAAAGGACCGGGCTTGTTGAATGGGATAGAAATGATCGCCGTCAATCACCACCGGGCCTGTAACGTGGCTCAGCCACTGACGCCAGGCATCGACCTGCTGCCAGGAGGCTTCGCGATCGTGGCTGCCGCACAATAACAGCGCAGGCGTGCGCAGCGGCGGACAGACGTCGGGCGAGTCGTAGTGATAGCTCTCGGTGGCGTAAAAATCAGCGCGCAGAAGAGGAAGAAACAGCGACATTAATTCCTGGTTTTCCCGCAGTTCAGGAGAACATCCGCCAATGTCTATCAGCTCAGCGATAAAGTCGGCATCATCGCGATGGCTGAGCTGGCGTTCAGAATGCAGATGCGGGGCATGGCACCCGGAAATAATCAGTCCTTGTGGCGCAAGCCCCCGTTGCTCCAGAAGTCGGCAGGTTTCAAACGCCACCTGCGCCCCCATGCTGTGCCCGGCGAGTAAAAGCGGCGTGTCAGGCGATACGGATGCTTCCAGCTCGTTCGCCAGCAGTGCCGCCAGTTGTGTAATGTTTCTGAGCGGTTCCAGATGGCGAAGGCGATCGCGCCCCGGCCAGGTCACCAGAGAAAGCGCGCAATCAGCCAGTTGCTCAGCTTGCCAGTGGCGAAACGCGCTACTGCTGCCGCCAGCGAAAGGGCACATGACCAGATGCGCAGTATTGCCGTTCCGGGCGGGCCACAGCGGGATGCACATTGCAGATTGCGTCACAGCGCCTCCTTATCATCATCGTTGTAGAAACCGGCTAACCGGTCGTGGTGCGGCGGCGTCAGGCGTCTGATCTCCGCATTGCCGGTCTTACGTAAAATCTGCTGCCATAAACGTGATAACGCGATCTGATGTACGCTTTGGCAGGCCGCTGGTGGATGTTCGCCCGCCAGATGGCTGCGCAACTGGTGTAGCAACCAGCTGACGCCCTCCGGCCCGACGGTTTCGCAGCAGTCGCGCCAGCTCAGGGGCGCCGCGCTGCGCGTCAGACCCGGCAGATCGCGCAGGATCTCCGGTCTGCGGTAGAGGCTGTGGGCGTTCTCCTGATGGTCTGCGACAAACAGGCTGGATGACCAGATGACGGGGCCGTAGCTCGCCTCCAGCGAAAGATGACCTTCCGGCCAGCCCAGCAGCAGGCGGTGCATGATAAGGCTATGCATATCTGGATCGTCAGGATCGAGATAGCGCTGAAGCAGCAGGCAGGCTTCTCCCTCCGGCCAGAAGAGTCTCAGACAGTGAAAATCGCTAAAGCTGCCAACCACGTCGCACTCCACGGCGGCGGCATCAACGCCCAGAGCCAGCAACAACAAATCCAGAGTGGAGTAGAGCAACTGTCGGCTGGTGGTGGCGTGGACCACCTGCGGCGTCTTAGCCAGACAGCGACGCAGCTGCTGCGCATCGCGAAGCCATGTGCGTCCCGCGCGCGTATGCGGATAAAACGTGTTTACCCAATAGCAGCAGCCCTGTTCCTGCGCCAGCGTTTGTAAGGAACTGATGTCATCCGGGTGGAGGGGATGCTCCTGAATGACGTGTACGCCGCGCGTCAGAAAGTGTCTGGCAAGCTGCGTACCGGTTCCTCCGGCGACGGTCGAACGCACGACAATACAGGCGATATCCGGCATCCTGGTTATCTGTTCCGGCGAGGTATACAGCGGAATGCCAAACGCATGAGCCAGCTCTCTTGAACGGGCGCTTCCCTGCGCCAGCAGGCCGACCAGTTCCAGCCCCTCCGGGGGCTGCATAAAGGCATTCAGGTACATTTCGCCAAATTTGGCGCCCACAATCAGTACGCGTTGTTTTGGGGAGGCGGACGGCATCATAACGTGTTCTCCGGTTGCGTTGAGGTTGCGCAAAGCCAGCGCGTAATGTGTTGCGCACAAGCCTGAACGTGGGGGGCTTCCATCATGATTTGCCAGTGGCTGGCTTCAATCACAGCGTCGTCGGCGTTGTTTATCCAGCCCTGCCACTCGGTTTCTGCTGGCGTCCAGTGCGCGGGTCTCCCGGCGGCATACACCATGAGACAGGGGACCGGAACGCTTTCGCCCGGCGTATGCTCAGTCAGTAAACGCAGCAGATGCGCGATGTTGTCGAGCCACGTTTCTGCCGCTTGCAGCGTCAGGTTTTGCGACACCATACCGGCCGTTTTAGCGAGGCTGATAAAGTCGGCAAGCTGGCTGTCGGGCGTCTGCTGGTCGAAATGTTCGGGCAGTGCCAGAGGCGTTTGTCCTTCGGCTAACAGGCGCAGCAGGGCCGCCCGGTTTTCGCAACAGAAATCCTGTCGGCACACGGGATCGATTAACACCATCCGAACCTGCTCGCCTTTGGCGTACAGGCGTTGTGCGGCGCCCGCCGCAAGAAACGCGCCATACGACCAACCCGCCAGCACATAAGGGCCGTGAGGCTGCTGACGACGGATGCACCCGACATACTCATCGATCATCTGGTCGAGCGTGGCAAAGCGCTGCGGCGATTTTGCTTGCAGGCCGAAAACGCGCCTGTTCAACGCGCTAGCGAGCGGCAGCCAGGCGCTGATATCGCCGTCTGAAGCGTGGAAGACAAACAGGGTTTCCTCACCGTCGCCCTGGCAAAGGGGTATCGGGTTGTCCTCTCCTGACGTAGCCGCCTGTAGATGGGCGCAGAAGTCGCTCAGCGTCGAATGGCTGAACAGATCCTGAAGGTTAGCCCTGGCAATCCCTCTCCGGTTTAGCTGCGCGACCATCCTTGTCGCCATCAGGCTGTCGCCGCCCAGTTCGAAAAAGTCGTGATGCCTTGCCACGGGGCGAGACAGCAGCGATTGCCAGAGTTCAGCCACCTGTTTTTCCAGTGCCGGATTCCCCCCGGCAACTGGCGTGGGTTTGGCTGGCTCAGTCGGCGCATCAGACGGGGCATGCAGCGGCGTAAATAACGCTTCTCTTTGCCGGATCTGTAAAATGGGCAGACCGGTGCCAAAGCGCTGCTGTAAATAGCGGCTCACGGCTTTTTTATCCGGGCGATTTACGCCAGGCGAACGCGCTACCAGCAGATGCTGGCGCAGCGGCGACGATTCCTGCGCGGGCCACGCCAGCTCGTTTGCAAACCCGGCCTGAACGAGAACCTCCTGCCATGCGGAGCGGGTGAGCATCGGTTTCTCATCCCGGCGGCGGAAATCGCGGTATCCGCTTAATCCCTCAATAAAGCCCACGCTCGCCAGCTGGAATACGCTGTTTCGCTCCGTCGCTTCAACGATCAGCAAACGTCCGCCGGCTTTCAGCAACAGTTTTAATCTGCGCAACGTCTGGACGACATGGCTGGCGTCGTGGAGCACATTGACGGCAACGATCAGGTCGTAACCCGCCTCCGGGTGGGCGGTGAAATCCAGCGGCTGGTTGATGTCGAACAAGGCATAAGACACCTGCGATTCATCATGGAAACGGGCTCTGGCGTCATTGAGGAACTGCGCGGAGACGTCCGTGAAGTGGTACGACTGCCGCGTGTTCCGCGTGGCCTTCAGCACCGGCGCGGTAGTGGCTGCGGTTCCGGCGCCAACCTCCAGAATCCGTTCTGCGCTGCACAAGGCGGCAATCTGCGCGGTATAGCGATTCAGACAGGCGCTGGCGGGGTTGTCGCGATACAGCGCGTCGGTAACGCGATGCTGCTCGTTGAACAGCAATTCCAGCGGAGAACACTGCCCGGAGAAGAGGGCGTCGTGCCGGGCGATGCAGGTTTCCAGATACTGCGCCAGCGCCTGGCTCCATTGGCTTTGCGGGCACGCTTCCTGAGGCTCAGGAATCTCGCTGAGCGGAATGCGGCAGCGCCAGCTTTCACCTTCGCGGATTAACCACTCTCTTTCCGTCAGACACTGTAGCCACTGGCGCAGCAGACGCTGGTGAGACGCTTGCGCGGACAGCGCCTGTACTACTGCGCTAAAGCGATGGGCGATCTCCGGCGTGGTAAACAGGCCGTGACGATTTAGCGTAGCCGCGATCCCCTGTAGCGCACGCGCCTCCAGCCAGCGCCAGGTCGCCTCCAGCTCATCAAGCTGCGCCTGCTCAGGCAACGGCAGCGCCAGTTGGGTAAGTTCGTGCTCATCAGGCATCGCCGCTGATGGCGAAGGATCGTCGGCCATCACGATATCCAGCGTCAACGCGCCCTGTTCGGTTATTTCCGCTCTGGCCTGCCGGATGCCGGGGTATTCGAGCGTCGCCTGCTCAATATCCCGCAGGTCGTAGTCCGCCTGCGCGTTCAGCGGCCAGCGTCGGCGGGGAATGTGCCTGGCGATGCCGCTGGCGAGAGTCTTCAGGCTTTCAGGGGCGGCGATGACGGCTTGCAGGATGGCGCAATAGTCATTAAACATCGCCTCGGCAGCGCCGGGTTCCAGCACGTTGTCCATGCAGTACCAGCTAAACATCAACTCGCCGTCGCTCTCCATGACCTGATGATCCAGCCAGACCTGCGGCGTTTGCGTGAATACATAGCAGGGTTCGCCGAACAGATGGCTCATCGCCTGATCGATAGTCATGCCTTCCAGCGTCATCCCCAGCATACTGGTAAACACTACCGGCATCAGCGGTTGACGTTGTGATCCGCGCAGGCGGCCCAGCTCACGGATCACCTCAACACCGTTCATTTCACTGTGCGCCATGTTTTGCCAGAGGCGCTGTTGGGTCTGTTGCATCTGCTCTTGCAACGTCACCGGCGCTGAGAAGTTAAAATCAACCAGCGTGACGGAGGTAAAATCACCAATCAACTGGTTGATTTGCGGATGGATCGGCTGGCGATTGAAGAACGTCAGGTTCAGCGTAAATGTTGTGGTACGGCTCCAGCGCTCAAGGGTGGCGGCAAACAGCGTGAGCAGCGCGGCAGACGGTGTGACGCCTTGCTGCTGCCAGCGCTGTTTCACGGCCTGCCATTCTGTCTTGCCGATCGTCGATTTGAAGGTGGTGAAGTGTGGCGTTTCCGGGGGCGTCTCAACCACCGGCAGCTCTGGCGCTAAGGGCAGTTGCGGCAGTTTTTCCTGCCAGTAATCCCAGGCATCGTGCCATGCCGATGTCTGTCGGCGCGCCTGTTCAGCCATCACATAATCACGGAAGGTAATAGCGAGCGGCGCCAGCGTTTCACCGCGCCAGACCTGCGCCAGGTCGTCCATCATGACTTTAAAACTCTGCACATCAAACTGCAAAAGGTCGAGGTTCATATGCAGACGGTAATGGCAATCGTCGATTTCGCTGACCACCAGCTCAAAAAGAGGCCACTGGTCGGCAGGCAAAACGCGATAGCTCAGTTCATGCCGCCGTTTTTCCAGTGCGATGCGCTGTTCTTCCGGGGAAAGCGCGCGCAGATCGTCACGCGGGATGTGATACTCCGGCGTTGTCGCCAGGATTCGCTGCTGCCCGTCGGCATCAACCACCATACGCAACATATCGTGGCGTGCGATGAGCTGGTTCCATGCTTTCTCCAGTATGGCGAGATCGAACTCATCGTGGCGTTTATCCCACTCAAACAGGACGTGACAGGCGACGCCGCCATAGCCAATGAGGTGGGTTCGCCCCAGCCAGTAGGCGTGCTGAATGGGCGTCAAAGGGAAGGGCGCATAACGCTCGTCGGCGTCGTGCCGCAATACTTCCGGCTGCGAAGCGGCAGGCGTCGCCTCTGGCTTAGAACAGATAAGCTGCGTGAGTCCATGAGGAGACAGATCCTGCCACGCCCGTTCCGCATTGATGCGTACACCCAGGTAGTGCTGAATATCGCTACTGAGTTCAAGGAAGAGCAGCGAGTCCATGCCGAGTTGCAACAGATCCTGGTTTGGATGCAGTGACGCCGGATCGCTCAGCCTTAGCTGAACCGCAATCCGCTTTTTCAGCCATGCCATCACCGCTGTTTCATCGCTCAGGCTGCCGTTAAAGGCGTTGTCATCAGCAGGAGGAATGACCGGCGTTGCGGCTTTTTCTGTGGCGCTGATGTTAAACAGAGCCTGTTGTAACGGGGGCATTTTGTCGGTAAAAACGCGCATCGCCAGTCGCCACGGGGCGCCGCGCATCACCGCCTGTTCCAGGTGCCAGCAGCCTTCGGCATCGCTTAACGCGCCCATACCTCGGCTGGCGAGCGTCGCCAGCATTTCCGGCGTGGCCGCCCGACCGCTTTCTCCCCATGCGCCCCAGGCGACAGAGAGCGTTTTCGGCGCATCAAGGGTGGAAAACTGCTGGGCCAGCCCGTCCAGGTAGCCGCAGGCCAGCGCATGGGCGCTCTGACCCGGCGCGCCGAGGGTGGCGGCAGCGGAAGAGTAGAGAATAAGATAGCGTCCGTCGTGGTTGCGCAGGGTTTGCAACAGTTGGCTTGCCGCCTGCGCTTTTACCGCGAAAACGGCAGCCAGCTGGTGGTCATCAAGCTCCTGCAAGGGCGCGTCAGCCAATACGCCAGCGGCATGAATCGCTCCGGCAATGCCGCCGTTGGCCGCCAGATCGTCAAGAACCGTGGCCAGTTGCCCGGCATCGCCCACATCACAACGGCAGACGCGCGTCTGCCCGCCCTCCACGTCGCGTAGCCATGACTCATCCACGCGCGGTGCCAGCAGGGCGATGCGTCGCGCCCCTTTTTCTCTGAGCCAGTTCACGGCAAGGCGGCCTAATCCGCCAAACGCTCCGGTCACCAGATGCCAGCGGCTATCGCCGGTAAACACGTTTGCCGGTAATTCAGCGGCGCATCCCGTATTGGGCGTCAGTGAAGGGAGCCAAAGGGTGTCACCCCGTGCGGCGAGCCAGCGCTGTGATAGTGAGACTGCGCTCAACCCTTGATGCAGCGTTTCCCACGGGGTGTTTTCGGCGAGATCGATGGCGGCAAGCAACCGTTCCGGCTGTTCGTTGGCCGCGACGCGAAGCAAGGCCCATAGCGCGTGATGGGATGCAGAGAGTGCTTCATTTTCCTCGACTCGCCACGCGCGGCGAGTAACCACAATCAATCCGGCTGCGCTGGCGGTGAGCGCTGCTATCACTTTCTCCGCTAAGGCCAGCGTATCCTCGCTCTCCTCAACAATCATCAGTCGTGAAGAGGCGTGCGGATCGTGAATGATGCCGTATTGCGCCAGCTCGTCGCTGCGCGCAAGCGTACCGGCGCTGAAGCTAAAGGTAAGCGGATGGTCAATGCTGGCGACGTTGAGGGGCGTCCAGCGCCATTGATAATGCGTTTGCGGCGCAGGAAGAGGCGCGGCGGGCGATAGCGGCAGCCACTCGCCAGCAGGATGACGGGCTTCAACGCGCATCTGACCGCGGGAAAAGGCTTCGTTTTGCCAGCTTAAGCGAACCTTCCCCAGCCACTCCGGGGCGGCGACGGGGGGCGGTTCCACAGGCAGAGCGTCGCCATGACGCTGTGAAAGCAGACGCCATGCCTCCTGCCAGCGGGCGTTAAACCGTTCGGGCTGACCTGCGCAATCAGACCAGTCGGCGAGATAATCACCGTTATCCGTCAGCGCCTGCCCCAACACGGGTTCTGATGGCGCGGTGAATGTTACGGCGCTAACCGCCTGACCGGGCAGCGTGGCGAGAATGATATGTTCGCTCATCCCGGCGGTCGGGCTGCCATCCTGCGGTAGCCACGCCACTTTGCTGAATCCGGCGTGGCGGCACTGTTGTTGCCACTGAGCGGTGGTGAGGAATAACTCACCTTCGCGGGCGTCGAGATCCTGTAGCGGAAGAACCAGCGGGCCGAAAACGAAGTCAAACAGACGCATTGGCTGGGTGATTTCGCGCATCAGCAGGCGCCCGCCCGGCTTGAGCAGGGGGCGCAGATTATCGAGCGTGCGGCCAATATGGCGGGTGGCGTGAATCACGTTCGCTGCCACGATAAGATCGTAAGACTGTGCCTGGAAACCCTGAGACTGCGCCTCTTTTTCGAGATCCAGCTCGCTATACTTCACAAAATCATAGTCGGCGAATTTCTGCTGGGCGCGACGGGTGAACAGCGCCGAGATATCGGTGAAATGGTACTCCAGTGCCGGAACGCCGTTGAGTTCCGGCAGCAGCCACGCGGTGGTGCCGCCGGTTCCGCCGCCAACTTCAAGAATACGCAACGGCTGGCGGGGCTGACGCGTCTGGACAATGCCGCGTAATACCCCGGCGGCGATTTGGTTGAAATAGCGGCCAAAGCTGAATTCCTGATACAGCACTTCCACGCCGTCGGAGGCGCTTTGCGGGAAGATAATCGCCACCGGTTCTTCCGCGCCGCTCATCATTTCATATAACCGATCGCCGGCACGGGCGATGGTGTCGGGAATAGCCTGAAAACCTTCACAATAACCGGCAAGTTCCGTCAGCAGTGATTCCCGCTGTTGATGTTCAATGGGGCGGGCGCGGACGTATCGCCCGTCGGTGCAGCGGTAATCGCCGTCGACCACGCAGTTATTCAGCAGGCGCTGGAGTAGCTGCTGGTAGCGGGGCAGCAGACGTCCACGGCGCATGATGGTCATGGCGTCCACGCCGTTCTCAATGGCATCGCCGGTACAGCGTTGTACCAGTTGATCGACGTAGATGGCGTGCAGTCGCGTGGCGCACTGTTTAAGCGCATCCAGGCGAGGGAGATCGAGCGCTGTCGCGGCGCGACTCGCCACCTCCAGCCCGGCAGACAGCGCTGCGTCGGCAGGCTCGCAGGCCGGGGAGACGCGCTCTTTCCAGTAACGTTCAGTATCAAACGGATAACATGGCGCAGCGATACGTTGTCCATCGCCCGCCAGCAGGTCGGCCCACGGTAGGGCGACGCCGGCAGCGTAAAGCTGGAGCAGGGCCTGATTGAGGACATCGCTCGCCTCTTTGTTACGCCGGGCGCTGGCTATCCAGTATGCGTTATCGCGGTATTCGCGCTGCCCGCAAGCAACCAACTGGGCATCGGGCCCCATCTCCAGAAAAACGCGGGCGCCGAGCTGATGCGCCACCTGAATACTCTGGATAAAACGCACCGGCTGGCGCATGTGTCGGCGCCAGTAATCCGCCTGGTTGAGCGTTGACTCATCAATGACGTCGGCGGTGAGCGTGGAAATAATCGGTATTTGCCCCGGCTCCGCGTGCAGTCCCGCGCAGGCGTCCTGGAACCGATCGAGTATCGGCTCCAGTAAAGCGGAGTGCGCCGCACCGGTTACGCTCAGGCGACGATAGTTAATGTCATGCTGCGAGAGCGTGGCGCAAAATACCGCGAGACGGGCTTCCGGCCCGGAAAATACCGTATGTTGCGTACCGTTGTTGGCGGCGAGATCCAGCTCAAACTGGCGAGCCAGCGGCATCAGCGTGTCTTCGTCTGCAAATACCGCCACCATCGCGCCGCTTGCGCACTGCTGCATTAGCGCGCCGCGCCGACAAACCAGTGGCATGACCTGTTCAATCGTATAGTGTCCGCAGACAACGGCAGCGGCAAATTCACCGACGGAATGCCCAATGGCGAAGTCTGGCTTCAGTCCTTCAGCACGCCAGTGCGCCGCCATCGCGATTTCAAACGCGACAATCGCCGGCTGCGCCCAGGCCATATTGTCCAGCTGCGCCGAATCGGGGTTAAACATCGCTTCGCGCAGTGACGGCGTGAGCATTTCGCTACAGGCGGAAAAACAGCGATCCAGCGTGTCGGCAAACGCCGTTGAGTGCTGGTACATCGTTTGACCCATAGTGCGCCAGTGCGAGCCCTGGCCGGTAAACAGCCACACCTGCTTGCCGCTGGCGCCGTGGCCGCTGTAAACCAGCGCCCCCGATTTCTCACCGGCCCAGGCGCTGAGCGCCTCGGCGGTTTCACGGTTTAATGGCGCCGCCAGGCGGAAGGGGAGATCGAGACGGCGCGCGTGCAGGGCTGTGAAGGCCAGAGAGCTGGCATCCGCATTCTCTCTCAGCGCCCCGGCATAATCCGTCGCCAGCCGCCGCAACGCGCTGTCGCTGGCGGCGCTGAGCAGCAGCGCGGTACTTTTTCTGCCGCTATCCGTATTGGGGAGGCGCGCGTTGAGCGCGTCGGGCAGCGAGGCGACGATCATATGGCAGTTGGTGCCGCCAATACCAAAGGAGGAGACGCCCGCATAGCGCATTTCGTCCTGCCATGCCTGTGCCGACACCGGTATGGTAAAGGGGCTCTCTTCAAGTTTCAGCGCCGGGTTGGGGGTGTGAAAATTCAGTAAGGGAGGAATTTGCCCGCGACTGACTGCCAGAACGGTTTTCAGCAGTCCGGCAATGCCCGCCGCGGTATCCAGATGGCCCATGTTACTTTTCACGGAACCGAGCGCACAGCGCTGATCCTGCGGGCGAGGCGCATAGACGTTGCGTAACGCTTCAATTTCAATCGCGTCGCCCAGCGGTGTGCCGGTGCCGTGGGTTTCAATGTAACCTACCTGCCTGTCGTCGATGGCCGCCAGCATTAACGCCTCTTCGATGACTGCTTGTTGCCCTGCGACGGAAGGGGCGGTATAGCCGACCTTTCTGTTGCCGTCGTTGTTGACCGCGCTGGAGAGGATCACCGAGATAATCGGATCGCCTGACAGCAGCGCGTCTCTCAGGCGACGCAGCACCACGCAGCCGAGACCGTTACCGGCCCAGGTGCCCTCAGCCGAGGCGTCAAAGGGACGACAGTGACCATCAGGAGAGAAAATCATTCCGGGCTGGTAGCGGTAGCCTGCCTGCTGGGGGAAAGAGAGCGCCACGCCGCCGGCAACCGCCATATCGGATTCGCCTGCGCGCAGGCTTTCACAGGCCAGATGCACGGCAACCAGCGAGCTGGAGCAGGCGGTCTGTACCGATAACGCCGGGCCGTGCAGGTTGAGTTTGTACGCGGCGCGGGTGGCAATATAGTCTTTATCATTGCCCATCAGAGATTGCAGACCTTTTACCTGCGCGACTTCTGTCACGTTCAATGCTTCGCGACCGGGGTAGGTACTCATCCGGGAAGAGGCGAAAACGCCGGTCTTATGGGGGACGGCGCCGGGGGCATAACCGGCATGTTCCAGCGCATGCCAGACCGCCTGCAAAAACAGGCGCTGCTGCGGGTCCATCGACTCCGCTTCCTGTCGCGAATAGCCAAACAGGGTGGCGTCGAAGCAGTCGGCGTTGTCTAACACCGTACCGATATTGACATAATGAGGATCGTCAATGATGGCGGCATCCAGACCGACGGCCAGAAGCTCTTCGCGCGTAAAGCGTCGGCTGCATTCACGACCTTCCAGCAGATTTTGCCAGAACGTTTCGCCATCCGGCGATTCAGGAAAATGGCAGGCGTAGCCGATAACCGCGACAGGTTCGCAGTCCGGGTAGTGTTGAGCGATCGATGCATCAATGGAATCTGCTGTCGGCGCAGAAGAGAAGCGCAAGTTATCCATAATCGGTCCCGTTTCCTAAGATTCACAAAGTCAATGGAACGCCATGCGTTCGCGATGGCGTTCCGGGGAAAATCAGTTTGCTTCGCGCTATATCCGCCGCTGACGACGGCGAACAGGGCGAGGTCGTTTTGTTTTCTCCACCGTGGCGACGCCGGCCAGATAATCGGCCAGGGCAGCAGGAGAAGGGTGGGTGAAGAGGTCAAGCAACGTCAGGGTGGAAAATTCGTGACGTTGTAACAAAACGTGCAGTTGCACCAGATTCAGCGACGTTGCGCCCGCCTCAAAGAAGTTTTCTGCGGGCGTGACAGACTCGCCAACCACCTCGCGGAAGGCGTCGCAAATCAGGCTGACGGTGCTCTCGTCCGCCGCAATGTGTGGCTGAGAGTGCTCAGGGCATACGCGCGGTGAGCGCTCTGCGCATTGCCCTGCGTGTTTAACGGGAGGCACCAGCGCGGCGAGCGGCAGTTGCCAGCCGCTTTCATCCTCGGCCATTCGGTTTAGCAATGCGCAATACTGTTCAAACTGGCGCTCCACCTGCCCGGCAGGAAACAGCGCGGCGACAAAATCCCAGTTAAAGCGCAGTTCGCCTTCGGATTCATAAATCTGGTGATCGAGCCAGACCTGCGGCGTCTGGGAGATGCCCCAGACCGGTTTGAGCAGATTACGCCGGGCGAGGAAGTTATCCTGCTCAAAGCCCAGCGCGCTGGTAAAGACGACGGGCATCGGAACGGCTGGCACGTTTTGCCGTTGCGCCAGTTGACGCATCACGCGGATGGCTGACACATCGCGGTGGTTGAGGTTCTGGCTCAGCCGCTGCTGTAGTGACTGCGCGCTGTGCAGCCAGCTTTCGCCGGGATGCCAGCTCAGCAGCATCAGCGAGGTGAAATCGCCCAGAATCTGGTTGATTTGCGGGTGCAGCGGTCGCCTGTCGAAAAGCGTAAGGTTAAGCGTGAACTCAGGCTGTGCACTCCATGCAGAGAGAACCGTTGACCACACCGACAACAGTACGGCCGACGGGGTGAGATGGGCGTCAGCCGCCCGTTTTTTCAGCCGATGCCAGCGCGTGCTGTCCAGTGCGCCGTTCAGGCGGGCGAAGCGCGGTGTTTCAACCTCCTGAGGCAAGCAGCGCAGCGGCAACGCAGGCGCCGGAGGAATATCATCAAGCTGCGCCTGCCACCATGCCAGAGAATCTGGATTGGGCGACTGTAGCGAGGGTTGTTGCAGATAATCCCTGAAGGTGACGGGCAGCGGCGGAAGCAGCTGTTGCGGGTAGCGGTAGCCGTGCTCCAGCTCCGCCAACAGAATCTGCATGCTCAGCCCGTCAAGTAACAGGTTATCCAGACACAGCCACAGGCGGGCGGGCATCCCGTCAACGTAACCGACCTGGAGATCGAATACCGGCCAGACTTCGGGGTTGAGTACCTGATGGGCCAGTTTTTCGCGCACCTGCAACGCCTCTTCAGGCGTATGGAGGATGTGTGCGGGTATTACCCAGCGAGGCGTCTGTTCGAGCACCTGTTGCTGTCCATCACGCACGACGGCGCGTAGCATATCGTGGCGGGCGATTAATCGGTTCCAGACCGTCTCCAACCGGGTGAGATCCAGATCGGCAATTTCAAATTCAACAAAGAAATGTGAGCCGACGCCGCCCAGGGCAAAGCCCGGCTGACGCCCCACTAGGTAAGCCTGCTGCACGTCGGTAAGCGCAAAGGGCTGGTAGCGATCTTCAGGGGAGTGGACGAATGGTTGTTCGACCGGGACGTCGGTTTTCCGCAGCGTGGCGGCAAAATCCGCCAGCCGGGGATGATTAAACAGGTCGCTTAATTGCGCTTCATAACCTGCCTGATGAAGTTGCCCGGTCAGACGGGTCGCCAGCAGGCTATCGCCGCCTTGCTGGAAGAAGTCGGTTTCTCTGGTGACATTGCCAGTTGATAAGAGTTGCTGCCAGAGGGCGGCAACCTGTTTTTCAATGTCGCCCTGGGGTAAATCCGCTTCGGCCGGGTTTTCCGCTTCAGGGGTATGACGACGCTTCAGCGCCTGGTAGTCAATTTTCCCGTTAGCCGTCAGCGGTAAGGCGTCGAGGAAGACGATCCGTTGCGGCACCATCCACCCCGGCAGACGCCCGGCGAGGGCGGCCTGAAGTTGACGGGGATCGCGGCGCACCTGCCTGTCAGGACATTGTACGAGGAAGCGTTGTAACCCCGCGACCTCATCGCCATGCTGACAGTTGAAGCCGGCCGCGCTAAATAATGCCGCCCAGTCGGCGCTGTTATGCAGCAAGGCCTCCGGCTGCCCATTGGTTAACAGGAGCGTGCTGAGTAGGGCGGACGGCGTTAACTGGCGAAACTCCATCACGTAGAGCAGCGCGCCGGGAACGGCAAGCTGTTGTAATGTCGCAAGGAGCCCGGGATCTTCCGGCAGCAGACGATGCAGGGCGTTATTAAGCCAGATAATGTCCGCCGAGTGAGCGTGCGCCGCCAGCGTGTCTGCATTCCAGAGGGACAGACGGGCGCCAGGCCAGGGGGCGAGCCTCTGCCGGGCGCTCAGCAGCATCTCCTGGCTCTGCTCAAGCCCGACATACTCAATCTGTCCGGCGTTGAGCTGTGCTAACAGCGATTCTGCGGCGCGGCCAGTGCGGGTTCCCACCTCAAGCAGGCGCACCGGGCGCTGTAAGCGCTGTGCAAGCTGTTGGCAAATTGTCGCCAGTTCCTGAATATACGGGGCGCTGGCCGGATGGTTAAAGGCCAGGCTTTCCGGCGACCACTGCGCGTCGTTCAGTAACGACAGTTCGTTACGGGCACCGCGAAGAATTTGCGATAACGTTAAATCATGTCCGCTGAAGTGCGGGTGCTCATCCTCGCGTTCTTCACCAGCGCAGACCTGATAACCTTCAGCAGCGGGCTTCAGTCGCCGTTGTGTCACCAGAAATGCTAACCAGCGTTCCACCACGGCCTGCCAGCGCGGCTGGATAGCGAGTGAGTTCATCAGGGGGAGAGGATCGGCGCCAGCGGTGTGACCCGGCTTCAGTTTTAGCAGGCGATGCTGAAGGAAATCGGCTACCTGTTCTGCGGAGATCTCTGGCGAGATGGCGCAACAGGGCAACGTTCCCGCAAGCGTGTGCCACGCCTGCGGCAGTGCCGGGTTCCGATGATCGGTAACGCAAAAAGCCTCGCCCTGAGGAACAACGTATGCCGCCAGCGTTTTTTCTTTTTCGCCGATCGCCAGAACGGTTGCTTGTTTCACCCCCGCCAGCTGGCTGAGCGCGCTTTCGATTTCGCCCAGCTCGATGCGATATCCTCCGACTTTGACCTGCTTGTCGCGACGACCGAGGAACTCGATTGTGCCATCTGGCCAGTAGCAGCCGAGATCGCCGGTGCGATACCAGCGCTCGTCCGGGAGCGTCAAAAATTGCTGCTCGCTACGCAGGGGATCGTTGAAATAGCCTTCCGCGACCCCAATGCCGCCAATCCATAATTCACCCGGCACCCAGTCAGGGCAGTCCCGGCCCTGTTCATCCACCACCCGGTAGCGTTGGTTGGTTAGCGGAAAACCGTAAGGGATGGAGCGCCAGTGGGCGGGGACGTCGTGAATTTCGCAGGCGTTAGACCAGATAGACGCCTCGGTGGCACCGCCCATCGCGATAAATTGTCCTTGTGGCCGGAAGGCCCGATAACGGGCGGGGAGGTCAAGCCCGATCCAGTCGCCGGAAAGCATCACTGCGCGCAGGTTTTCCGGCGTGGCGTCGGCGAAACCTTCACACCAGGTCAGCAGCATATCGAACAGCGCCGGGACGCTGTTCCAGAGCGTGACCTGATGGCGCTGGATCAGCTCACACCATGCGTGAGGATCGCGCCGTTGATTTTCCATCACCATCACCAGCGCGCCGCCCGCGCGCAGTACGCCAAAAATGTCGTAAACCGATAAATCAAAATGTAGGGCGGAGAGGGCCAGCACCCTGTCATGCGGGCCAACCTGATAGCGGGTATTGATATCGCAACAGGTGTTAAGCGCTCCCCGGTGAGAAATGACTACCCCTTTCGGCGTACCGGTAGAGCCGGAGGTGTAGATAATGTAGGCCGGTTGCGTGGGGGCGCGTACTACCGGGTTGGCGATCGGCTCCGCCTCAATGGCCTGCTGCCAGGCAAGGACGGGAATATCGTCTGACCCGGCGCTGGCGTCGTGCTGACAAATGAGCACCAGCCGGACGCTGGCGTCAGCGTAGATTTTCTCGCGCCGTGCGGCAGGCTGATCCAGCGAAACCGGAACGTAAACCGCCCCAGCCAGCAGGACGGCCAGAACCGCAACAAGTTGTCCTGCACCTTTCGACATCGTGATAGCCACATTATCGCCGGGCTGAACCCCGCACTCGATTAACCTGCCCGCGCAACGGCGGGCATAGTCTGTCAGCTCATGATAATTCCACTGATAACGCATGTCCGTTACCGCCAGCGCCTGCGGCTGTTGCAGAGCGATACGGAAAATGCCTTCATGCAGCAAGCCTTCGGGAATGGGGGCGCCGGTGGCGTTGACCCGTTCGCGTATCGCGCGCTGGCTGGCGGGCATCATATCTGCGAACGGCTTTTGCCAGGCGCTTTCGTCATCGCAGAGTTGGTTAATCAACTGGCAGTAGGTATCGAACAATGTTTCGACTAACGCCGGAGGGAACAGCGCGTCGTTGCTGTCCCATTGTAGCCAGACCTCGCCGTGATGCTCGAACGCCAGATGATCTATCCAGACCTGCGGCGTTTGCGAGATGCCCCATTCCGGCTCGCCCAACGGCGATTCTGCGCGGCTGCTGTAGAGGGAACGCCCCAGATTGCTGGTAAATACCACCGGGGCGCCGTGGGGGTAGCGCTGCTGGCGTTTGAGTTCACGGAGTAATTCGACGCCGGACCAGTGGCGATGCTCCCAGTCCTCCGTAAACGTGAGCTGGTTTTTACGCGCCAGGTTGCTGACGGTATCGCCATCGCAGGCGGTATCCAGCAGAAGAATATTGGTGAAGTCGGCAAGCATCGCGCCAACCGCCGGGTGCAGCGGCTGGCGGTCGAATAAGGTGATGTTAAGCAGCAGACGCGTCAGGCCGCCCCAGCGAGCCAGCACGGCAGAAAAACAGGTCGCCAGTGCCATTGTCGGCGTCACGCCATACTCGCCGGCCCGGTTGCTAAAGGCGTGCCAGCGTGTTGCCGGGACAATCATGCGGCGTCGGGTATTACGGACTTCACGTAGCGTGGCGGGTTCGCAGGCCAGCGGCAAGACGGGCGCGGGGGGAAGCGTCGATGCTTTCGCCAGCCAGTAAGCGCGCGCGTCGTCTCTCAGTGGTTGATTGATCTTCTGCTGGTGCAGCAAATACGAGCGGAAATCATAGCGGGTGTCGATAGCCGGCAGCGATTCTCCGGCCAGCAGGGCGTTAAGCTCATCGAAGAAAAGCGTAAAGCTGGAGGCATCCATAATCAGCAGGTCAATATTGACATGGAGGCGGTGGCGATTGTCCGGCAAGAGCGTCAGCTGAAAATCAAACGTTTCGCCGATTTCCACGCGTAAAAGACGGTGGCTCAGGCGCTGGCGCAGTGCGTCCAGATAGGCCTGGCGGCTTTCAGCGTCGTTATGGCGTAAATCATGAACGGTGACGCCGTTCCAGTAAGGTTGCGGTAGCCAGACCTGCTGCCCGTCGGGGCGAAAGGCGATATGCAGCATTGGGTGGCGTTGCAGCAAGGTCGTGATGGCCTGCTCCAGCTGCGACGCCGTCAGACAATGGCCTTCAAACTCCTGATACAGGTGGCAACCCACGCCGCCAAGCGTCTGCCCCGGCATGCGGCCCGTCAGGTAGGCGTGCTGTACTGGCGTCAATGGGAAGGGGGTACTTTCGGTCATGTTCGGCCAGGATGATTCGTCGGGCGGCGTTTCTTCTTCCGCGTTCTCCGGCGACCGGCTGAGCATTAACTGGTTCCATGCCGCCAGCGTGGGGGCGGCATACAGCTCGCGAAGGGTAAGGCGGTAGCCATTTTTACGAAACCAGTGTAACCATCTCATCAATCTTATGGAATCCAGGCCGGCCTGGATCAGGTTGCTCTCTTCATGTAACTGCTGCGGCGTTAAATTCAGTTCCTGTATGAGCCGCTCGCGTAATTGTTGGTAATCAGCCGCGTGGCGGTTGTCCGGTAACAGCGAATCCTGAGATGGTGCGCCAGAAATCATTCTTCCTCCTGATGGCACGTCTTACCGAAAAGCATTACTCATATGAGAATAATAATTATTAACAATTGGATGCTACCCGAAACGGGTTTATTTATGCCCGTTTCGGGTTGGTAACAGGCGGAAAGAACAGAGGCCCTGATGGGGTATCCGGGCCTCTGTCAGGGAGGAGTTTAGGGGGGCGCGACCCCGGTTACATCCCGCGTTTAAAGGTCGAAGGAGTTACGCCAAACTGTTTCTGGAAGGCGGCAGAGAAATGGCTGGCGTTGGCATAGCCCAGATCGGCCGCCACCGTCATGACGGAGGTATTGCCGTTGGCCAGGCGTCTTCTGGCTTCCTGCATTCGTTCAGCCTGAAACAGGCCATAGACGCTGTTGTTGAACAGAACGCGGAAGCCTCGCTTAATTTTGAGAACGCTCAGACCGGACTCTCTGGCCAGCTCCGCGACGCCCGGCGCTTGCGTCAGATCAGCCAGCAGCAGATCCTTCGCCCGCAGCAGTTTCTGGCGTTCCATCGGGGTGAAGTGGCAGGAGAGGCAACTGGCGTCTTCGCGATGTTCATCCAGCACCAGACTGAGCATGACCAGACTTTGCCCCTGCAACCATAGCGTCGACGGCTTTTGTTCATGACTGAAGCCGCTGTGCATGCGCATCAGCGCGTGACGCAAGGCCTGAGCCGTTAAGTGGGTTTCAGCATTACAACGGTGCTGCTGGCAACAGCAGTGGGAGTCGATCTTATTCTTAATGACCGCGCTAATATCCGGCACCCACAGCGCGAGGGTTTCAGGGCTGAAGGAGAGGGTAATGCTCTCGAATCGGCCACAATAGGAGGCGCTGCCGCGACAGTCTGGCGTATGGGTAATGTAATGGCGATTGCGCGCAAGCTCCCAGTCGGTGTGACGCCGGAGTCCCTGAATCGCAAAGCGCGATGTGCCTTCCAGGATGCACGAGAAGTTAATCCTGCCCAGATCGTCGTGTAGCTGCAACGTCTCAGGCCGCGCAAAATGGCCCCTCCAGAGCAAAATATCCATACCTTCCTGCAACGAACAGCGCAGCAGTTCACACTGAGCAGGAATATTGCCATCGTTTGCAGGTTTCCCGACCACCAACTGGTGAATAGAGATTTCAGATTGCGTTTGCGGTGACTCCGTCATGACCTGGTTATCTCCCTGTGGCTTAGACCAATGCGGGTATAAATAGAACCGAATGGGGTAGATGAGTTATTGATAATGGTTATTATTCACATTAATTCTCAGAACGCCACCCTGAATTGTCGTTTTTGGCGTCCGTAAAAATTCATCAGGAAATTCAGTTACTCCCATGTCATCTCAATCATCCAATACTGAATCGCTGTCCCGATTTCCTCTTTGGCAGGTGATTACACCGGTTCGCAGGAAGGTTATTTTAGCTATGGCGCTGGCGGGGCTGGCGGCATTAACCAGCCTGGGGGCGCTCCTTTTTCTGGCGTGGAGCCTGCGTGACATTCGCGCGACGCCTGACGCTATTCCGGCCTGGCCGCTGGGCGGCGTGATCGGCTGCGTGGTCTTAACTTTTGTTCTGCGCTTACAGGCGTTCAACACCTCTCATTACGCGGCTTTTCATCTGGAGAACATTCTGCGCAGCAGGTTAGCCCGTAAAGCATTGCAGCTTCCGCCTGGCGTGTTACAGCAAATGGGCAGCGGGTCAGTGGCGAAAGTGATGCTGGATGACGTGAAGTCGTTACATATTTTTGTGGCCGACAGCACGCCGCTCTATGCCCGCGCGATCATCATGCCGCTGGCGACAATCGTTATCTTGTTCTGGCTGGACTGGCGGCTGGCAATCGCGACGCTGGGGGTACTGGCGTTTGGATCGGTTGTTCTCGTGCTCGCCCGCCAGCGTTCGGAAGATATGGCTCAGCGTTATCATAAGGCGCGCGAGCAGGTTAGCGCGGCGGTTATTGAGTTCGTGCAGGCCATGCCCGTGGTGAGAACGTTTGATAGCGGCAGCACCAGTTTTTTGCGCTATCAACGCGCCCTTGAAGAGTGGGTCGATGTGCTCAAAACCTGGTATCGCAAAGCCGGTTTTTCAGCGCGTTTTTCCTTCTCGATTCTGAATCCTCTCCCGACCCTGTTTGTCCTGATCTGGTCGGGATACGGCCTGTTGCACTATGGCAGTTTCGATTTTATCGCGTGGGTGGCCGTTTTACTGCTGGGCAGCGGAATGGCCGAAGCCGTAATGCCAATGATGATGCTCAATAACCTGGTCGCGCAAACGCGTTTAAGCATTCAGCGTATTTATCAGGTTCTCGCGATGCCGGAGTTATCGCTGCCGCAGTCTGACCAGCAGCCGCAAGAGGCGAGCATTACCTTTGAGCAGGTGAGCTTTCATTATCCGCAAGCGCGTACTGGCGCCGCGTTGCAGGAGGTGAGCTTTCATGTGCCTGCCGGGCAAATTGTGGCGCTGGTCGGGCCAAGCGGCGCCGGAAAAAGCACCGTGGTGCGCTTGCTGCTGCGTTACGCCGACCCGGACAAAGGCCATATCCGTATTGGCGGCGTGGATCTGCGTGATATGCAGACGGACACCCTGATGAAGCAACTCTCGTTTGTGTTTCAGGACAACTTCCTTTTTGCCGACACGATAGCCAATAACATTCGTCTGGGCGCGCCGGATACGCCGCTGGAGGCGGTTATAGCGGCGGCCAGAGTGGCGCAGGCCCATGATTTTATTAGCGCTCTGCCAGAAGGTTACAACACTCGAGTCGGGGAACGTGGGGTATTTCTCTCCGGCGGCCAGCGGCAGCGCATTACTATCGCCCGGGCGCTTTTGCAGGATCGCCCCATCCTGGTGCTCGATGAGGCGACGGCGTTTGCTGACCCGGAAAACGAAGCGGCGCTTATCAAGGCGCTCGCGGCGGCCATGCGTGGCCGGACGGTCATCATGGTCGCGCATCGTCTCTCAATGGTGACTCAGGCCGATGTGATATTGCTGTTTTCCGACGGACAGCTCAGGGAAATGGGGAACCATACGCAACTGTTGGCGCAGGGCGGCCTGTATCAACGGCTCTGGCAACACTATCAGCAGGCGCAGCATTGGGTGCCGGGTGGAACACAGGAAGAGGTGATGGAAAATGAAAGACAATAATCCTGCGGATAACCTGGCCTGGCGCGTCATCTGGCGCCAGCTTATCTCCAGCGTTGGCAGTCAGGCCAGGATGCTGCGACGCAGTATGCTGGCGCTGTTGCTGGCGGCATTCATGCAGGGGATCGCCTTTGCCTGTCTTTATCCGATCATTGATGCGCTGTTACGGGGAGACGCGCCGCAACTTCTTAACTGGGCTATGGCCTTCAGCGTCGCCGCAATTGTGACGCTGGTGCTACGCTGGTATGGCCTGGGCTTTGAATACCGTGGTCATCTGGCGCAGGCTACCCATGAGTTGCGCCTGCGACTTGGCGAGCAGTTACGCCGCGTGCCGCTGGAGAAGCTCCAGCGCGGCAGGGCGGGTGAAATGAACGCCTTGCTGCTGGGCAGCGTGGATGAAAACCTCAATTATGTTATTGCGATAGCCAATATTTTGCTGCTCACCATTGTCACGCCGCTGACGGCGTCGCTGGCGACATTGTGGATAGACTGGCGGCTGGGGCTGGTGATGTTGCTGATCTTCCCTCTGCTGGTGCCGTTTTATTACTGGCGCCGCCCGGCGATGCGGCGACAAATGCAGACGCTGGGGGAAGCGCACCAGCGTCTGAGCGGCGATATCGTTGAATTTGCTCAGGGGATGATGGTATTGCGCACCTGCGGCAGCGATGCCGATAAAAGCCGGGCGCTGCTGGCGCATTTCAATGCGCTGGAAAACTTACAGACCCGCACTCACCGTCAGGGCGCTGGCGCGACGATGCTGATCGCCAGCGTCGTGGAGTTGGGCCTACAGGTGGTGGTGTTATCCGGGATCGTCTGGGTAGTGACGGGCACTCTGAACCTCGCCTTTTTGATTGCCGCCGTCGCGATGATTATGCGCTTCGCAGAACCGATGGCGATGTTTATCAGCTACACCTCGGTTGTGGAACTGATCGCCAGCGCCCTGCAAAGGATTGAGCAGTTTATGGCGATAGCACCGCTTCCCGTCGCAGAGCAAAGCGAGATGCCGGAACGTTACGATATCCGCTTTGACAACGTCAGCTATCGCTACGAAGAAGGTGACGGCCACGCGCTTAATCATGTTTCTTTGACGTTCCCGGCAGCCAGTATGAGCGCGCTGGTGGGTGCCTCCGGCGCAGGCAAAACTACCGTCACCAAACTGTTAATGCGCTATGCCGATCCGCAGCAAGGGCAGATTTCTATTGGCGGCGTCGATATTCGCCGCCTGACGCCGGAACAGCTCAATAGCCTGATTTCTGTTGTTTTCCAGGATGTCTGGCTGTTTGATGACACGCTGCTGGCGAATATCCGTATCGCGCGCCCACAGGCGACGCGGCAGGAGGTAGAAGAGGCCGCCCGCGCGGCGCAGTGCCTTGAGTTTATTTCCCGTCTTCCGCAAGGCTGGCTGACGCCAATGGGAGAGATGGGCGGCCAGCTATCGGGCGGCGAGCGCCAGCGGATTTCCATTGCCAGAGCGTTATTGAAAAACGCGCCGGTCGTTATTCTCGATGAACCGACTGCCGCGCTGGATATTGAAAGCGAGCTGGCGGTGCAAAAAGCGATCGATAACCTGGTTTACAACCGGACGGTGATTATCATCGCTCACCGTTTATCCACCATCGCCGGGGCCGGAAACATTCTGGTGATGGAAGAGGGACAGGTGGTTGAGCAGGGTACTCATGCGCAATTGCTCTCACATCATGGACGTTATCAGGCGCTGTGGCAGGCGCAAATGGCCGCGCGCGTGTGGCGCGACGACGGGGTTTCCGCGTCTGGAGAGTGGGGGCATGAGTGATGTTCAGTCGAATGTGAAACCGCTGACGTTGACGACCGGGCGGGTGATTTTTGCTATTGCCGGCGTCTATGTGACGCAGAGTCTGGTATCGGCGCTGTCTATGCAGTCCTTACCCGCGCTGGTGCGCGCTGCTGGCGGTTCGCTGGCGCTTGCCGGTGCGACAACCCTGTTTATGCTGCCCTGGGCGCTGAAGTTTATTTGGGCGCCGTGGATCGAGCGCTGGCGGCTTCCGCCCGGTAGCCAGGAACGCCGTTCCCGCATGTTAATCCTGCGTGGTCAGGTCGCGCTAGCGGCGATCCTGACTATTGCCGCAGCGATTGGCTGGTTTGGGCGAGAAGGGGGATTCCCCGATACGCAAATCGTCGCGTTATTTGTTCTGTTTATGGTGGCAGGCACGGTCGCCTCCACCATTGATATCGCCAGCGACGGCTTTTGTGTCGATCAACTGACCCGCACGGGTTACGGCTGGGGAAACAGCGTGCAGGTCGGCGGCAGCTATCTGGGAATGATGTGCGGCGGCGGGGTGTTCATGATGCTGTCGGCGGCATCCGGCTGGCCTGTCGCCATGCTGATGATGGCGGTGCTGATTATGGCGCTGTCACTCCCGCTGTGGCGCATTACGGAGCCGACGCGAACAGCGACTATCCCGCATGTTCCGGCGTTAGGTTATGCGCTAAGGAGGAAGCAGGCGCGCCTGGGCTTACTGCTGGTATTGATGCTGAATTCAGGCATGCGGTTTGTGCTGCCTCTTCTGGCACCGCTGTTGTTGGATCATGGGTTGAGCATGTCCGCATTGGGCGCGCTGTTCAGCGGCGGCAATATTGCAGCGGGCATAGCAGGAACGCTGGCCGGCGGATTGCTGATGAAATACACCTCACCCGGCAGAGCGCTGTTGACGGCTTATGGCGTCCAGGGGATCGCGCTGCTGGCGGTGGTGATGACGCTCATGATGGCGCCGGGTCATCTGCTGCTGCAGATTCTCCAGTGTCTGGTCATTGTCCAGTCCATTTCGCTGGCCTGCGCGCTGGTCTGTCTTTACGCCACGCTGATGTCGCTTTCATCGCCTTTGCAGGCCGGTGTCGACTTCACCCTCTTTCAATGTACTGATGCGGCAATCGCCATTCTGGCAGGCGTTATCGGTGGCGTTGTTGCTCAACATTTTGGCTATGCGGCCTGCTTCCTGTTTGCCGGGGCATTCACGTTGCTGGCGGCGTGGGTTGCTTATATCCGGCTGCATTCGGCAAGAGAACTGATGACAAGCGCAATTGATTGATCCGCGAATAACACAGAGAGGTAAGGGATGAAAATCAGTGAATTTCTACATCTGGCGTTACCAGAGGAACAATGGCTACCGACGATTTCTGGCGTTTTACGCCAGTTCGCAGAAGAAGAGTGTTATGTCTATGAGCGTCAACCCTGTTGGTATTTAGGCAAAGGGTGCCAGGCACGGCTGCACATTAATGCCGACGGAACGCAGGCGACATTTATTGATGATGCCGGGGAGCAAAAATGGGCGGTGGATTCCATTGCCGACTGCGCGCGTCGTTTTATGGCGCATCCTCAGGTGAAAGGACGTCGGGTATATGGACAGGTTGGGTTCAACTTTGCGGCGCATGCGCGGGGGATTGCCTTTAACGCCGGGGAGTGGCCGCTGCTGACGTTAACCGTTCCCCGTGAAGAACTTATTTTTGAAAAGGGAAATGTCACCGTTTATGCGGACTCCGCCGACGGGTGCCGACGTTTGTGCGAGTGGGTAAAAGAGGCCGGTACAACGACGCAGAACGCACCACTGGCGGTGGATACCGCCCTCAATGGTGAGGCATATAAACAACAGGTTGCGCGCGCCGTTGCGGAGATCCGCCGTGGCGAGTATGTCAAAGTGATTGTCTCGCGCGCCATTCCCCTGCCATCGCGGATTGATATGCCCGCCACGCTGTTATACGGGCGGCAGGCAAACACGCCTGTGCGCTCGTTTATGTTCCGTCAGGAAGGACGCGAAGCGCTGGGCTTTAGCCCAGAACTGGTGATGTCAGTGACGGGCAATAAAGTGGTCACTGAACCGCTTGCGGGCACCCGCGATCGCATGGGAAACCCGGAGCATAATAAGGCGAAAGAGGCAGAACTGCTGCACGACAGTAAAGAGGTGCTTGAGCATATCCTTTCTGTCAAAGAAGCTATTGCTGAACTGGAGGCCGTTTGCCAGCCGGGCAGCGTGGTGGTTGAAGATTTAATGTCGGTTCGCCAGCGCGGCAGCGTTCAGCATCTGGGGTCTGGCGTGAGCGGTCAGCTTGCGGAAAACAAGGATGCCTGGGATGCGTTTACCGTGCTGTTTCCGTCGATTACCGCCTCAGGTATCCCTAAAAATGCTGCTCTGAACGCGATTATGCAAATTGAGAAGACGCCGCGAGAGCTTTATTCCGGCGCAATCCTGCTGCTGGACGATACGCGCTTTGATGCGGCGCTAGTTCTGCGTTCCGTATTTCAGGATAGCCAGCGCTGCTGGATACAGGCGGGGGCGGGAATCATCGCGCAATCTACGCCGGAACGCGAACTGACAGAAACCCGGGAGAAATTAGCGAGCATTGCGCCCTATTTAATGGTGTAGGAGTAACTGTTTTCTAACCTCACAACCAGACTGTCCAAAGACAATTGAGTCGCTCTTTGATTCCTCTGTGACTCTATTGTCTTCTTTTGGGATAAAATAGGTGTTTTTCGTCATGAAGTTGATAAAAGTCTATATAGAACCACCTCTTGTGGAGGTGGTGGTAATTTGCCAGAGTGTGGGATTCGTTAGTATACTATGGGATAAACTTATTTTTACCAATTGTATAAGGCGGTGCATAAGATTCTCGGCATGCTTCCAGATAATCCGACCACCACTGCATCATCGCTTTGCGGGCTTCCAGGTGCTCTGCCTTATGAATATAAGCCATGCGCACGGTATTGCGCTCCTGATGACTCATCTGGCGTTCTACTGCGTCCTTTGCCCATAAACCCGATTCCATCAGCGCACTGCATGCCATTGCCCGGAAGCCGTGACCGCAGATATCCTTTTTCGTGTCGTAACCCATCACCCGCAGTGCCTTATTGACCGTGTTTTCACACATTGGCTTATACGGGTTATGGTCGCCGGGGAAGATCAGTTCATTATTACCGGTGATATCCTTAATCTGTTTCAGAATGGCGATGGACTGTTCTGAGAGGGGGACGATATGCGGCATTCGCATTTTTGCCCCGCGGCCGGAATAACGCACGCCAATAATGGGTTCTCGCGTCGCGGGTATCGTCCAGACTCGGTTTGTGAAATCAATCTCTGACCAGCGGGCGAAACGCAGTTCACTGGAGCGAATGAACACATGCAGCATCAGCAGAACGGCATGCCGGGTCAGTTCACGGCCCTGATGATATGCCCCAATACGTTCAAGCAGTTCAGGCAGCCGCTCCAGCGGCAGGGCAGGATAGTGCCGTCTGACAGGAGGTGTGGTCACGCCGCCAAGGTTTGCTGCAGGGTTCGTATCGATTAACTCCTGATGGACCGCATGGCGCATTATGTTACTCAGGTGCTGCCGTGTGCGGGACGCAACCTCCAGCAGACCTTTTTCCTCGATCCCTTTCAGCAGGTCAATGAAATGACGGGGTTTAAGTTCTGATACAGGTAGGTTCCCGATGACCGGAAAGATGTGATTGTTCAGGCTGGCAAGCAGACGGTCGGCGGTGTTCTGCGACCATTTCCTGTTACTTTTATGCCACGCCAGCGCCACGTTTTTAAAAACTTTCTCCGGTGTTCGTGAGCCACGTACAGCAGCCCGCTGCTGTACCGGGTTGATATTCAGCGCCAGCATTTTACGGATACCTTCACGTTGCTGTCGCGCATCAGACAGGGAGATGGCTGGATAGGTACCCAGCGCAATGCGGGATTCTTTACCGCTAATACGGTATTTGAGATACCAGTGGCGGGAGCCACCCGGCTTGACCCGCAGATACAGACCGTGAGAATCGGAGACTTTAAAGGGTTTATCAGAAGGCTTGAGGGTGCGGATTTTTGCGCTGGTAAGGGACATATGGGGGTCACTCCATTATCGAACTAACCTGACCCCAGATTTGACCACCAATTTTTCCCGATGCGTAGGGTAAAATCAAAATGCACTGAGAAGAGTTTTCACACTAACCTGTTGAATCAACATCAGATAAAGATTCGCAAGGATGCATGAAAACAGAAAATTGGCTCCTCTGACTGGACTCGAACCAGTGACATACGGATTAACAGTCCGCCGTTCTACCGACTGAACTACAGAGGAATCGTGAGAACGGGGCGCATATTACTTAGCGGTACCTTGTCTGTCAACACTAAATTTCATAAGCCATTTCAATTGGTTAATTAATCTGCAAAGTTGTTAATTAATGAACATTCGTCGCCGAAAACGAGTCTGTATCATTAGCGTGATGCAGTCTCTGCAAAGGATCTTGTTGATAAAATTGACAGAAACGTTGCCACAATGAAGGGAAACGAGGAGCAAAAAGTTCTGGGGCGCTAAAGAAATATTCAGAAAGTACGGCAAAACATTCAGCAGGATCACTGGCAGCATAAGCATCAATGCTCGCCGCATTCTCACCAACTAATTCGATTTCTTCCTGAATGTTGTTCATTGCAGCATGAAGATCGTGTTCCCAGCCAGCAACCTCACGCAACGAAATAAAGGGAACTCCGCTGGCGCGATCGCCGTTACGGGTGTCCAGCTTATGAGCGACTTCATGAATAATCAGGTTAAAACCAGAAGCATCAAAAGAATCTTGTATATCCAACCAGTTCAAAACGATAGGCCCTTGCTGCCAGCTCTGACCTGACTGAACAATACGTTGGTTATGCACCAGACCGATATCGTCTTCCCATTCATCATCGACCACAAATGGCGCAGGATAAATTAAGATTTCATGAAAACCATCCAGCCATTCCAGTCCTAACTCCAGAACGGGCAGGCAAAATAGAAGTGCTATCCGGCAGCTTCTTAATGAATTCAGCTCAAAGCCCTGTAAAGGAACAAGCCGTTTTTGCTGTAAAAAACGTTCGGCAAGAGCGACCAATTTGCTTTGTTCCTGTTCTGTCAGACACGTTAAAAGGGGGATCGATAGTGCTTCCTGCCAGGGAAGGGCAGTTTGATGTGCTGATTCTTGTACTTTCCAGGGCCACTTAATCATCGTTTTGCTCGCAAACTCGTCACTTGAACAAAATTGCACGGACAGGGACTGTTAAAATGCCAAATTTCCTGGCATCATGGCAACCATCTGAACGGAGAGATGCCGGAGCGGCTGAACGGACCGGTCTCGAAAACCGGAGTGGGGGCAACTCCACCGGGGGTTCAAATCCCCCTCTCTCCGCCAAAATTCAATCACTTACACATCATTAAGTCAGTGACAAAAATCACACTTGGAATTACTTGGAATATTTTCTTGGAATATTTTCAGGTAACGGGACATCAAGTGTTGGTGAAACTTTAACCTTCCTGTCATAGATTAGCACTTGCCCCTCGGTTTTGTGACCAGAGAAAAGTTGCTTATCCCGGCTGCTTCCTTCATAGTCTGAAATTCCTTTCGCCTTCAGATCATGAAAGGTGAAGTCGGTTAAAATACCTGAAATTTTGCCTGCGCGATTTCTTGCTTCTACCCACATTTCGTTAAAGCCTTTGTACATATATCGGTTGCCATATTGATTGCTGATTACATAGACGGATGCTGGTAACTGTTTTGCTTTTTCGATCGCCGCCTGTAATCGTGGACTCCATGCTTTTATCTGTTTTTTCCCTGTTTTCCCTTGCTGGATAAAGATCCCGTCGTTTCCAATCTGCTCCCATTTCAGTGATAACACATCGGAAACCCTCGCTGCACACAGATAGGCAATTTCCATTGCGATAAAAACAGGAAGAGGTGCAACGCTTAATACTGCCTGGTATTCTTTGTCGGTTACATATCGTTCGCGGTTTTTGGCCTTGAATTTACTTACACCTGCACATGGGTTAGCCTTCACGTACCCTCGCTCATATCCCCAACTGTAAACGCGGGACATACTGCTTTTTTCATGGTTGGCTTGCGTTTTGCTCTGTTCCCCTCTTTTGTCCATGTATCGACGGATGTGTTCTGGTTTTATGGAATCCGCTGGTACCTTACCGAATACGGCAAGCAACTTTTTTTGATGTTGCAGATAATCTTTTTGTGTTCTTGGGCTAAGGTCACTGTAACAGGCGCTGGCGAGGAATTTTTCCCACAAGCGACCGAATGTCATTGCACGATCGCGATTATTTACAGTTTCCTCATACTTTTTCCATAAAGCAGCTAAACCATCCTTGATGGCGGTTAGTGTTACAGATTCTCTGGATGTTGGTTTCCATACATAACTATATTTATTTGGGTATACATTTGGAGGTAATTTTTCGTGTTCAGGATTTTTCCTTCGTCTTCCCATCAGATCGCACCAAAATTCGGCTCTACCTCGCGTGGTGGTAAAGTTTTATTGCAGGTAAATAGATCCCGGCTGACAATCGGTTTGCCACTACGATTGGTATAGAACGGAAGCCCGTTTTCCATTAACCATTTTCGCTGGTGACTTGCATATTTGCAGCCCGTTAATATTAGCAATTCATCTTTGGTTAAAAATAAGCTGCTCATAGCTATATCTCATAACCGCCGCTAACTATATGCGGTTAGCGGCGATCAGGGTTGAACATTAAAAATCAGCCTGACTCGGGATCAGTTTTTGCCAGATAGCTGAAACGTATTTTGCCTGGTAACGGGCGTCATCAAGTGCATTATGGCGCTCACCTTCGAATGGAATAGCCGTTCTGGCATCGAAGTCTATGGCTTTCCCCAGCTCAACGATTGTGCGTACATCGCGATCGTTGTAGTAACGCCATGGGCAGGGGATCCCCTGCCGTTCGTATGAACGGCGCAAAATCGTGTTTTCGAAGTTGGCTCCATTTCCCCAGACCTGAACAAAAAATTCACCGGAGTTTTCGTCGATAAATTCCCGCAATTGTAACAGTGCATCATCTAACGGGATTTCATCGGTCATAATGGCAGACTGCGCTTCACGTGATTGCTTCAGCCACCTTTTAATGACGTCACGATCAATGACTCCGCCAGCAGTTTCCAGATCGATAGTCTTACTAAATTCCGGTCCCATATCTCCGGTTTGCGGATCGAAAAATATTGCACCTATTGAGATAAGCGGGGCATCGGGATTTTTTCCCATGGTTTCAAGGTCGATCATCATGTGGTGCCACATTCTGCTGGTGGATGTGATTTTATGATGACCGTTCATGGTAATTAAGGGATTTGCCGTCCCGCCAGCTTCATTATCGCTGGTGTGATGCTGATTACCGCCAGCGTTCTCTTTGTGCGGATATTCAACACGTTCCATTTCCTCCGGATCATTTTCCTGAACTTCAACCTGATTCTCTTCATTGAATGTTTCCTGGTATGTTGCGTCACCCATCACCGCGCCACAATCAGGGCAGTTGCCGCCGCCGGTCTGACCGCAGGCGGTGCAGACTTTTTCCGGTTCCTGTTGCGCTACTGGTTCAGGTTGTTTCGTTTCTGGCTCGTTTTGTAACGCATTTGGGCTGTTTTGTTCCGCTTTCTGGCCGTTCTGTTCCGTTTCTTGCTGGTTCTGATTCACTGAATCGCGGGTTTCAATCCCCTTCACCCATTTCGGATCATTCGGGTCGCTAATCCCTGCAACAAATTCACCACGTGATACAGCAAGCAACTTATTGGCGTCAGGCTGGCTGATATTGGCTGCCTGCATAATTTTGTTTACTTCGTCAGCGGTAACTTTTATCGGCTCTGGTTGTGCGATCGTGTCAGATGCACCAGTATTTTGTTGTGAACCTGAGTACGTGCCGTTTTTACGTGCGAAGTATTCCTCTTTTGTGATTTCCGTAGCTCCCAGGGCCAGTGCTTTTTCCAGACCAGAAAGTTTGTTTGCGCGACCGTATTTTTCGCCGTCCTTATCGGTGAAAAGGAAGTAGAACGGTCCCTCACGCTCTACAGATGGTTCGTCTTCCACTTCGCATTCGGTTTTTTCGTTGTCCGGCATTGCCGTTTCCACTGCATCAGTTTCTGGTACTGGTGACGGGAGAGTACCAGCTGTGCCCTGATTTGTTCCTTCGTCATCTTCAAACACGCCCTTGGTAGTCAGGTATTCAGTGATGTATTTGTTCAGTGCTACGGGATCTTTGTGAATGTCGATCGGACGCTCACGGACAAGGCCAAAAATAGTCTGACGGTCGTAGCGAACGGCATCGGGTTGTTTGCGCATTGATGCGGAAATGCGCTTCCAGTCTTCGCGATCTTTGTCGATAACTTCATTTTTTGCCCAGCGATGGATGCTGCCGTCAATGTTTCCGGTATCAATATCGCCAGGCCAGAGAGCGTAGGCCAGTTCTTCATCCAGCGTTTTCCATGTCTGCTTGTATTCGCGACAAATGGCGGCAGTGACTGGGTTGATTTTTCCTGCTGAGTTTTCAGTGTTCTGTTGATTGACTCTGGCGCTGGCGAGATCAACAACAGACGTGTATTTTCCAGTCTCTTTGCGCTCTGCGTCCTGCCGTTTTTTCCAGTTACGTAATTCAGCCTGAATTTCGGGCCATTTGGCACCCGGATTACATTTGTGTTTAACCCATCCGATAGCGAACAGTTTGCGTTCCGGATACATAGCGTTAATTTCAGGCGTTTTCATCAGTGCTTCAACGATATGCCCGTCAAAGGTAGCAACGTCTTCCTGCAGTAATTCCTGCGCGTCAATCGCCATATCAACGGTGATGTTTTCACATGTACCGAACTTAACCAGGACCGCGTTCTGTACTTCAAGGGACAGCTTGTCAAAATTGACGTTCATCGGATCGGATTCTGGTTCGACCGGAATAAAGGAAGCGGATTCCTCATCCCAGCGGTTTTCCTGCATATATTCAGCATCCCAGGAATCGAGGGCAGGGCGGGGTATACCGGGTTTATCCTCGCAGACAAGAAATTTATAAGCGCAGTCCTGAGCAGCCGGATAATGTTCCAGGAATTGCCAGTGAAATTTTGCGCGGGCGCGACGTTCATCACCGGCTTCAATGGCAGTGGCTACAGCGACGGCACCTTCTTCCTTTATTGCCTGTTCGTCCGGAATGGCGGCGCAAATAAAGACTTTACTCATTTTGTTTTACCTCATTACAGATTTAAGGGTGAACAAATCCCTGCCATTGCTGGCATATAAAAATGAAACTGGATATTAATTACGGCGCTGTTTTTAATCCTGCCGGGATTTCGTTATTGTCCATGTGAATAACTTTATCGACCGGATAACAGTTGCCGGGAATTTTCTGTTCCGCTGCGGCAGCCATGCATTCTTTCATTGAGTTGTACATGCCGGTGATTGCATCAAGCGACTCACCAGTATTGAGATATACAGTCAGAATGAGTATGAATAATGTGTTCATCGCCACTCTCCGAAAATACCGAGTTTAAGAAGGGCAATTCTGGAGAGTATGGAATTGTCATTCAGCAGGTAGGGTTCATATTTTCTCATATTGATTGCATCCTCGGTGAAATCCCTGTTACTGAGCAGAACACCAATATTAAAGCACCCGTCAGACGTATTAACGTTTGGTAGTGACGTTTCCATTATCGCGTCCTCAACAATGAATTTTTAGCAATTGCTCCACAGTCATATTTTTAATTGCGCTCCGGTTTACAAGAGTCCATCCTTGTTTCTCCAGATAAAACCGGAAGGTATCCAGGGTGCAGACCATTGCGCCGTCAGGAACGGTTTCAGTGAATTTGATATTGCCGTGTTCGTCGAGACGGATAACCAGGGTGCGTCCGTCCCCGTGAATCATTTTGTCGGGAGACGGGGCGTTATTCTGGCGCAGTTCTTCCTCCATGCGATCGAACTCAGCGATGTAGGCTTCTTTGAAAGTTGCGGCTTTTTTACCTGTGAACCCCATCACCAGGAAAACGAAGCCGTTTTTGGTGATTTGGTACATTGGGAGTTTGCGCCCGGTTGAGTCGGTGTATTCGCTCGACACAAAATTGTGCTCAGTGAATTTTGCTGAACAGTCCAGATTGCGAATTTTATCCAACACTCGTTCGTGGCGTTTGCCAAAGAACTCGGCGATCGCAACAGACGTAGTGACAGCGCGACCATTTTCGATGGTTACGTCAGGGTGAGAAAGGGTAAGGATAGTAGCCATGATGGCAGCCTCCGCGATGAATTTGATTAACTCACCACCGAGGTTTTCCACGACCATAAGGGTGGTGAGACGTACAGGGGTGGAAATACCGGTCATCACGGAACCCGGCCAGCCTTGCGGCTGCCCTGCACGCCCCACCATAATGCGAATGTGGCTGTGCTTAACGCATAAAAAAACCGCCTGAGCGCGGTTATGCGCCGTGAATGATTTCGGGTTTCCACGCCCGGCACCCGTTTTATGAGGTGCAGGTGCACTATAATTCCACCCGTTCTGGTTTTCAATAGCTACATTCAACATTTTCTCTACCTTTCATCACCGAAGTGAACTTTGTTGATGCGGTGCCTGGTGCCTCCAGGTGACGTTAACCAGTTAACAATTAACGCCGGATACAGAGAATCCACCCATAACACTGTTTTTGGTTTTAACTGTTCCGCGTGCGCTTAGCCGCATTCACCGCATCACAAAATTCACTTTAAAAAGGGCGGCAGAGCAGTCACGGAGTAGAACTGATACCGCCAAAAGTCACCAGAAAATTGATAACAGAGGGCGTTGCAGCGGGGTTGTCACTTAAGCGTATGGTCAACCTGACAACCCGGTGTCCTCAACGGGGGAAGGAATAACCCCGCCATACTTACCGCCGCGCCATTTCGCGGATTGCCACAACCGGAAGCGCACGGTCGACGAAAATTTAACGACTACCTACAGAGAGACGAACTTCGCCGTGCGCTTTCGCGTTATGCCCTGACTTTTCAGGGATATATCCTTTTCAGTAAACTGTCAGTGCCGGATTCTTATCCGTGTCCGGCGCACGCACTCTACCTCACCTGTGAATAAATTAATGATTAATTGATATTTTGTTGTTTGATTCAACTTTCCCATCGGATGTGTGATGCTTTAAATCACAGGAATTAATACTGCTTGCTGTAAAATGATTTTCAAGGGGAGCTATTCGAATCCCTTTCTTTTTCATTAACAAGCCAAATCCTTTATTAATGATGTCCATTAATTCCAGGAAGTATTTTTCATGTAAATCCTGGTTATCAGAGAGCTGCTTCTCTTCGCACAGACCGATAAAGGCACGACGAACGTTACCGGATATAGTATCGATGGTTTCTTTTTCTACGGTACTCAGGTCAAGAGTCGCCAGTTGGGAACGAACTATATTCGCTGCCATTTCCTGGAATGGTACTGGTAAATCTTTAAATTCCATCGTCAACCTCATCAGTCAGTGTTTCTGGTTAACCAGCGACGCGCGCCAGCTTCAGTTTTAAACGTTTTGCTTCTGGTATACGTCATCGCGGTAAACGTGCCGTCCTGGTTGGGAAACACGCCGCATACCAGAGATTCGTTGTTGCCAAGATCGATAGTATCCATGCTGACCTCATTTCCCCTTAACGCCAGGGTAGCGGAACTGTTTGCTGAGAACACCGTGCGGTGTCTTGATGAGTAGAATTTAGAATAATCTAAGAATTGTGGTCAAGCTTTTTGTGTAGAAAAACCTAAGTTTTTTTGATGTAAAAAACACAATCATTTGAAAGTTTGTGCTTTTTATTACAGAGAGTGGCGAAAAAAAAGGGGGGGTTATTTATTTGCGCTTCTTTTGCGAGCTTTGAGTAGTTCTTCAAAAAGTTTGTTGAAATTCTCAACTCGAGCACGCATCTCTGACAACAGAGCCTTTTGCTCTGACTCAGGCAGTGCGTCGAACAGTTGAAGCAACTCTTTTTGATCTTCTGTCAGATTAACTGGCTGATTATCTGGGATCGGTTCGCCTGGTTGCTTATCTTCATCTCCAAAAAGAAGCCAAGTCGGCGAGCACTGAAGCGCCTGGCTCAGTGCGAATAATCTCTTCCCCGCTGGCTGTGTTTCATCTCTTTCCCATTGAGAAATTGTTACGTGAGCCACTTTGACCAGCTTACCTAATGCGGCCTGAGACAGTTTTAATTTTTTACGCCTGTATAAGAGGCGAGCACCGAAGGTTTCGTTTTTCATATTAGGTAATTCTAATTTTTCTTGACTTAGGTTTCTCTACGATCTAGTTTCCTTAGGAAAATCTAAGGAGTTCGATATGTTGAAAATTGATGCTATAGCGTTTTTTGGCAGCAAAACAAAGCTTGCCAATGCCGCAGGAGTTAGGCTGGCAAGCGTTGCTGCATGGGGGAAACTGGTTCCTGAAGGTCGCGCGATGCGTCTACAGGAGGCATCCGGCGGGGAACTTCAGTACGACCCCAAAGTTTATGACGAATATCGTAAGGCAAAGCGGGCGGGGCGGTTGAACAATGAAAATCACCCCTGAACAGGTTTGTGAGGCTCTGGATGCCTGGGTATGTCGACCAGGAATGACACAGGAGCAAGCGACGATATTAATCACGGAAGCATTCTGGGCTCTGAAAGAACGCCCGAACATCGATGTTCAACGCGTCACGTTTAATGATGGCGAGGTTGATCAACGGGCGCTGGGCGTTAACCGGGTGAAGATATTCGAACGCTGGAAAGCTATCGACACCAGGGATAAGCGGAAAAAATTCACGGCGCTGATTCCGGCAATTATGGAGGCTATCCGAATTAGTGATTTCAGGTTGTATCGTGAGATCAGTGATGGAAAAAGCATTACGTACATGATCGCCGGATTAAACAAAGAATATGGCGATGTGGTGGAGTCCGGGTTGCTTTTTGCGGATCCAGCTGTTGTGGAACGTGAGACTGACGAGCTTATAGAAAAAGCTATTGCTTTCAAGCATGCGTATCGTCAGCAATATCAATATTACTTTGCAGATAAACAAATGTCTGCCAGGGGTTTGTATGAGTATCGATGCACTACGATGGGCTAAAAAGGTGAAAACCGGCAGTTCATCCAGTAAGTCTGTATTGACCTGGCTTGCTGATATGTGCGGTGCCGATTTGTGTGCATACCCGTCTGTATCTGCACTGGCAGAAGTAACGGAACTAAACAAAAAGACTGTGCAGGACAGCTTACGACACCTGATGGAGATTGGGTTAATTGTTGATACCGGTGAGAGAAAAGGCAGAACAAAGCAAATTGTGGTGTACCGACTTATCGGTGTAGAAGAAAGTGTTGCCGAGCCTGAATACACCCAAAAACGGGAGTCTTTAAAGGTGGGTAAAATTGGTGCTGTTAATAAAAACAGTACCGAAAATGGTTATGTTTCAGCACAAAACAGACCCAAAAATGGAACTCTTAGCTGCATGGAAAATAACCAAAGACACCCAAATTTTCCATCAAAGACACCCAAAAACGGATCACGGAACCCAAAGGAACCCAAAGATCTAAACCCCACACATAACGCACGCGAGAGTGCTCCGACCAGTGAGCAGGAAGTTTTGTCGTTACAGGCAGCACCCCTTGTATTCCTGGATGGCCTGAGCGAACCCATCGGAAAATTTCCGATGACCGATAGCTGGTATCCGTCACGGGATTTTCGACGACGGGCTGCGTTGTGGGGGATGGCTTTGCCGGAGACAGAATTTACACCTGCTGAACTTGCCGCCTTCCGGGACTACTGGGCAGCGGAGGGGAAAGTGTTTACGCAGATTCAGTGGGAGCAGAAATTCGCCCGTCACGTAAATCACGTCAGGGCGCAGGTTAAACCAGTCAGCAAGGGGGTAAACCATGCAGCAGCACCAGGTGGCACCGCATCACGGGCAGTTCAGGAAATTCGGGCAGCACGTGAGCAGTGGGAACGTGAAAACGGATTTATCAGCGACGGAAACAGTCTGGAAGCTGTGGGAACTCATGGGGGAGGTTTATTCGAACCGCTGGACCCAGAAGAACGGGGCCGCACCTTCGAAGCTCTGGATTGCACAGATTGGCGCGATGACTGAGCAGCAAATCCGACAGGTCTGCCGCCAGTGCATGGACCGCTGCCGGGCGGGTGAAACATGGCCTCCGGACCTGGCTGAGTTTGTGGCGCTGATTTCAGAAAGCGGGGCCAATCCATTTGGCCTGACGGTGGATGCTGTGATGGAGGAGTACCGCCGCTGGCGTGATGAGTCCTGGCGATATGACGGAAGCGACAAATATCCGTGGCCTCAGCCTGTGCTGTACCACATCTGCCTCGAAATGCGTACCAGAGGGATTGAGCGCCAGATGACGCAGGGTGAGTTAAAACGACTTGCGGAACGGCAACTGACGAAATGGGCAAAGCATGTTGGTAACGGGATGAGTGTTCCGCCAGTGCGACGACAACTGGAAGGGGCGAAACACCCGCAAGGGCCAACGCCAATTGAACGGCTGAAACAGGAATACGAACGCCGGAAGGCAGCTGGTTTTATTTGAATCTGAGAAACGATTTTGTCGGAGGAAATTTTAATGGAAACCGTATTTGACGCACTGAAAGCAATGGGAAAAGCCACATCGGTAGAACTGGCCGCGCGACTTGATATCAGTCGTGAAGAGGTTCTCAACGAGCTGTGGGAACTCAAAAGAAATGGCGTCGTTGATAAAACTGGTCACACCTGGTTTCTGGCTGGCGAAGGTGAATCCCGGGTAACCGAAGAGCGGCCAGTAAAATCTGAAGCACAGGATATGCTGACCGGGGAGGTCGAACAAAAAGTTACCGCAGACATGATGATTGAGTTTATCGGTCAGGATGGTGCTAAAACGTGTGAGGAACTGGCGGGTAAGTTCGGCGTCAGTACTCGCAAGGTTGCCTCCACGCTGGCGGTGGTAACCGCAACGGGGCGGCTGGCACGCGTTAATCAGAACGGTAAATTTCGTTACTGCATGCCGGGCGATAATTTACCAGCAGAGCCGAAAGCCGCGCTGGTAACGGAAAGTGATGGTAAGGCCTTTCCTCAGCCAGCAGGTGCTGCGTTACCAGTCCGGGAAGCCGCAACACAGGAAGAAATTAAAACAGAAACTGTGGCGGACATTGTGCAGCCGTTGCCATCGTTTACCGAAACGCAAGCAGATGAGCTGATTTTTCCGTCCCTTCGCAGGGCAAACCTGGCGCTGCGCAGGGCGAAAAGTGATGTTCAGAAGTGGGAGCGAGTCTGCGCCGCGCTGCGGGAGCTGAACAAGCACCAGGATATTGTTCGACAGATTGTCGATTCATCCGGTCGTATTGTGTCGGAAAAGTGATTGCCGGAGACGCTTATGGCAAAAGTATTTACACCAGAAGAGCGGGAAGAAGTGAAGGCGCGCATTGTGGAATTCGTGCGCCTGAGCGGACGAGAAACTTTTCGACAACTGGCAGATAAAACGGGTGTCAGTAAGACCGCTATTCGTCGTTTATCTGGTGCGCTTGCGGCCAGTGGTGATGTCTGGCTCTCTGGTTGCGGGGTATTTCCATCAGAGCAGGCGTATCGCGTATGGCGTAAGACACCGGAGAAGGCTGCTGACCCGACACTGATTCGAAAGTTACCTGACGGAGAAATACGTCGTTACAACAGACGGCAGAACATAATTTGTCGTGAGTGCCGCCAGAGCGAAGTTATGCAGCGTGTGCTGGCGTTCTATCGGGGAAACTTTCAGGAGGTGATGGAGTGAGGGTCAGAGTTTATATTGCCGGTCCAATGACGGGATATGAAAATTTCAACCGTGAGGCGTTTCACAAGGCGGAAGAGGAACTGAAACGGGAAGGGCATACCGTCTTAAACCCGGCAGTACTTCCGGACGGGCTGACACAGCCGCACTACATGGATATTTGCATGGCAATGATTCGTTGTGTGGATGCGATTTACATGCTGAATGGCTGGCAGCGGTCAGCGGGCGCTAAGGCAGAGCTGGCACTGGCGGAGAAACTGGGGCATGCAGTGATTTATCAGGAGGTGGCTCAATGAGAGAGGTTAACTATGAGGCGCTTCGTGAGGCAGCACAAAACTATCAGTCGACGCTGGCGTGGTATCAGGCTATCCCGGACAGCCCAAATGCTGAACGGGATTGTGATGCGGCTCTTGCTGCGTTTAAGCGTCACATCCGTCATCGGGAAGCGGATATTATCGCTGATTTGCTGGATGGACTGGAAGAAGCAAAATCACAACTCAAAGAGCAGCGTGAGTATTACGAAGGCGTTATCTCTGATGGGAGCAAGCGTATTGCTGAACTGGAAGCGCGGGAAGTTCAATTACCGACTCGCTACGACCTTCGATATGGACACCCGATAAATGCAGATGAGCGACATGTCATGATACCTAAAGAAAATGGCAGTTGGCTTTACCTGATTGACCTAGAACACGCATTACGCGTCTCTGGCATTCGCATCAAAGGAGAGGAGCATGGAAATAAAACCAGAGGATGAGTTAAGCAATATCGTTTTATTTCCGGTAAAAGAGGATGACCCTCGTAATCAGGTTAATTTTCTTTATGAGCCATCGGAAAGACCATATTGTCATCACGCCTCTGTCCGGGTTGACGAAAAAGAGCGTCAGGTCCGCTGTAAAATCTGCGGTGCAGTTGTGGAGCCATTTGACTGGATGCTCTCTGTGGCGAAAAGAGAAACCAGACTGGCAGATGATGTAAGGCACTTGCGCCAGGAGGAGCGGGAAAGGCGAAAAAATATAGAAAAGCTAATTCAGATTGAGCGTAACGCGAAAGCGCGGATACGCAGGGCGACAAAATCCAGAACTGAATAATTAAATTTAGCTCTGTTAAAAATTTAATCCTTAACCGGAGGGATTTCTGCACCCTCAGAACATCAGGAGGCCGCCCGAAAGGGCGGTAGTTAAATGCGAAAGTTTAAAATAATTATTGAAACGGGAATAGCCGGTGGAGATTTCGAGAATGAATTCGAAGTGGATGATGATGCGACGCCTGATGAAATACATGACGAAGCAAAAGATATTTTCTTTAACTACTGCAATTACTCATATCACGAAATAAAAGACGAAGAGGAAGAGCAAAATGGCTGATTTTGGTTCAACTAAATACAACGTCAGTTTTGAAGCATGGCATGAACTGTTAATGGACTATGCAGAGTTACGTGGTGGCAGTGCTGCTGATGCTGAAGCATGGCGTGATGATTATGAAGCAGGAAAAACTCCGGTCGAAGCATATTGTGATGAGTGGGGCGATGAATGAGCGAGATTAATTATCAGGAAGGGCATGAAACGGCAGGGCAGGCAAAACCAGTTGCATGGCGATATCGCTACGTGAAAAAAGACGTTACAGACTTTCAGGGGAAGCCGTGGGCTGGTGACTGGAAATATGTACCGACAAAAGAGGATTGTAACGACAGGCCGAACTATGAAATTCAGGCCTTATTCATCGGCCCGCCAGTCCCGGTGACATCAGAAGGACTGGTTAAAGCCGTGCGCTTTTATGAACAGGTAAAGCGTGAGAATCCGCCAGTCGAAACAGGAGCATGGAAGGATGCTGTTGACTGGGTGCTCAGAGAGGCCTGCTGCGCTGCCATTCTGGGTAAAGCCGACAATCCACCAGCATCCGGCAATCAGGTTAGCGAATTAACAATGTGGGTTAAACGACTGGTCAGTCAACTGAAAAAAGCTCAGCCGGACTGCAAATTACCGGAGAAGGCGATGGATTACCTGAAACGAAATGGACTGATAAGCGTGGAGGATGTTTTACGATGAATATTTAGACTAAAGAGTTTGTAACGCTATGTAAGTGATTTTTTCTGGTTTAGATATTTATATGTCCGGCCAAATTGAGGTGTGTTTAAATGTTATTGCACATTGATTGTAGGGGGAATAATGAAAAACGCATTGCAGTTTTTGTTTGTTGCGTTCTGGTTGTTCGCATCATGTATGCCCATCATCTTCACAGCAAGGTATATGGAAAAAATTGATGTTTTGATATTAATGTTTGGACATATAAATGCCCTTTTTTTAGGGGTGTTCATGGCGGTCATGTGCATTGAATACTGGCGGTAAATACAGCGAACGCCATTGGTTTAGTTGGATATTTACTGTGCCGGACAAAAACGGTTTGCGGGGAAATCTTAGTTAAGTAGAATAACTGCGGGTGCTTGAGGCTATCTGTCTCAGGCATGAACACCAAAAGGCAGATAGAGAAAAGCCCCAGTTAACATTACGCGTCCTGCAAGACGCTTAACATTAATCTGAGGCCATATCTATGCGACACATAGAGATTAGCCTCTTACGGACCGAAAGGTCAAGGAGAAGCAGGCTATGAAGCAGCAAAAGGCGATGTTAATCGCCCTGATCGTCATCTGTTTAACCGTCATAGTGACGGCACTGGTAACGAGGAAAGACCTCTGCGAGGTACGAATCCGAACCGGCCAGACGGAGGTCGCTGTCTTCACAGCTTACGAACCTGAGGAGTAAGAGACCCGGCGAGGGATAAATCCCTCGCCACCTCTGATGTGGCAGGCATCCTCAACGCACCCGCACTTAACCCGCTTCGGCGGGTTTTTGTTTTTATTTTCAACGCGTTTGAAGTTCTGGACGGTGCCGGAATAGAATCAAAAATACTTAAGTAGCGCGCAGGGATAAGAGGGATGGTCCCTTAAAGGGGAGAGCTAATTATCCGGAAGGATTCTGATGATGAACATCGAAGAACTGCGTAAAATTTTTTGTGAAGATGGCCTCTATGCTGTGTGCGTTGAAAATGGAAATATTGTTAGTCATTACCGCATTGTGTGTTTGCAAAAAAATGGGGCTGCGTTAATTAATTTTGTGGATGCCCGAGTGACGGACGGATTTATCTTGCGCGACGGTGAGTTTGTCACTTCATTACAGGTATTGAAAGAGATCGGAATAAAAGCTGGGTTTTCTGCTTTTTCAGAAGAATAAACTCATCTACAATCTTGCGCGGGGCTGAACTCCCGCTGAGTAACACCGTGCCACCGGAGAAAACCGATGGCACGCAACGCAAAATATTACAAACATGATAATTCGACCGTTCTTGCCCACACGCACGAGCGGTATTCTCACGCATTTAAGTCAGACTGGTACCAGCATCCCCCATGCACTGAAGAACAGGCCGAATGGCTCATTCAGTGTTACCGCAGGCGCGGATGCGAGGTTAAAAAAGCCCTTAGCCTCGACTACCGTCACTGGATAATCTCCGTCAGGCTTCCTTACTCCGAACGCCCACCGCGTCTGTCCCGCACATTCCAGCAACGCATCTGGAGGTAACGTGCGGGTATTACTTCGACCTGTTCTGGTACCGGAACTCGGGCTGGTGATCGTTAAGCCGGGCCGTGAATCCATGCCGGTATTCCACAATACCCGGGTACTGGTGGAGCCGGAACCGAAAAGCATGCGTAATCTGCCGTCCGGGGTCGTTCCTGCCGTTCGCCAGCCGCTGGCGGAGGATAAATCATTACTGCCATTTTTCAGCGACGAACGAGTGATTCGTGCTGCTGGTGGCGCTGGCGCATTGTCTGACTGGTTACTGCGCCATGTTAAATCCTGCCAGTGGCCGCACGGCGATTATCACCACAGTGAAACCGTCATTCACCGTTATGGTGCCGGCGCAATGGTGTTGTGCTGGCACTGCGATAACCAGCTGCGCGATCAGTTCACGGAACGGCTGGAATCAATGGCAACGGATAACTGTGCCCGCTGGGTGTTGTCTGTTGTGCGTCGGGATCTCGGTTTTGATGACAGTCACGTTGTGACAATGCCGGAACTGTGCTGGTGGCTGATTCGTAATGATCTGGCGGATGCCTTACCGGAAAGTGCAGCCCGTAAGGCACTGAGATTACCGAAGCCTGTTGTGCCGTCTGTTACCCGGGAAAGTGACCTTGTGCCTTCGGTTCCTGCCACCAGCATCATCCAGGATAAGGCGAAAAAGGTGCTGGCGCTGAAAGTGGATCCGGAGTCGCCGGAGTCTTTTATGTTACGCCCAAAACGTCGCCGCTGGGTTAATGAAAAGTACACGCGCTGGGTTAAGACGCAGCCGTGCGCATGTTGTGGAAAGCCTGCTGATGATGCCCACCACCTGATAGGTCACGGTCAGGGTGGAATGGGTACAAAAGCGCATGACCTCTTTGTGTTGCCTTTGTGCAGAAAGCATCACGACGAGCTGCATGCGGATACCGTGGTATTTGAAGAGAAGTATGGCTCCCAGTTGGAGCTGATATTTCGTTTTATTGATCGTGCGCTGGCAATTGGCGTGCTGGCGTAAGTGGAGAACTCTAAATGATTAATCCTTCTGAAATTGGCAAAACGGGTGAAATGGTTCGTCTTCGTACTCTGGAAAGTATCTGGGTTCAGGGGAAGCTCCGCATGTGGGGGCGTTGGTCTTATATCAGTGGAGGGACTAGCGGTAACATGTTTAACCAACTGCTTGTATCCAGCAAAATTACCAAAACTGCAATCAACGATGCGCTGCGCCGTATGAAAAAGTCAGGCATTACGAAACCAGAGCTCGAAGCTTATTTGCGCGAAATACTCAACAGTAAAAACAAAAGTAGTCTGGCGTTTTGCTCGGACGATGAAGGCCTGAAGATTGACGGTGTGATCGCCTCGGTGCTGATGAATAATGATTACCGTTCTCTATACGGTGTGATTGTTGGCCGGTATTGTCTGCGTAAGAGCAAGTTGCAAATGGCCAATGAGCTTCATATTAAACATCCTGACTGGGCGCTCATTACCTGTCGCCGCCGAGTTGACACATGGATAAGTTTGGCCGAATCGCTCCTGTACGCTCCACTATGTGATGCGTTTGGCACAAATAGCGACAGATTTAAATTGCAAAGTGAGCAAGAAAGTGCTTGAATTGTGATAAGCTCGGGACGAAAAGCGAACTGAGCAACATAATAGTAAGAACCCGCCATTGTGCGGGTTTTTGCGTTTAGGAAAGGCTTGCCAAAAAGAATGATGTTATAGTTTTCGAAAAAAATGCAGGAGAATAAAAATGCTCTGTGGAGGTCTTTCTTTGCGAGACTTTATGCATAAACTGCATAAAGTTTTGCGACCAACGGGTCCAGTTGTTTCTATGGAACTGTTATTTGGACGTGAAAAACATGTAACCGATCTCGAATTGGCGCTTTATGCTACAGGTCGGCATGCTTTCATTTATGGTGATCGCGGAGTAGGAAAGACATCCTTAGCGCAAACTGTTGCTTTTAAGCTGCAGGAAGATGCTGAACCTATTTTGGTTGGCTGCGAGAAAGAATCCACTTTTTCAAGTGTCATGAATGACATTATTTTGCGAGGCACACCTCAGGATAAGAAAATCGATACACAGGGATGGAGCTTTGGCTTAAATGTGGCTGGAATTGGTGGTATCAATGCTGGTCAAAATCAAAAATATAATTATCCAGAACTGAAAATTGACTCAGTTTCTGCAGCCGTTCGGGCGTTGCAATTTTTAACTAAAGTTCACTCAAAGATTCCTTATATAGTTATCGATGAGTTTGACCAAATTGACTCTGATGAAGAACGACAAAAGTTTGGATCACTCATTAAACAACTTGGTGATCAGGCGTGTGAAGTAAAATTAATTTTTACGGGGATTGGTGATTCTCTCGTTACTTTAATCGGAGGGCATAAATCAAGTGAGCGACAAATACATCAGGTACATCTCGATAGTTTACCATGGAATGGTCGTTTTCAAATAATTGATAATGCTTTCGATGAGTTTGGCCTGACTGTCGATGATTCTGTCCGCTATAAAATTGCGGGTCTTAGTGACGGGTTCCCGAACTACATTCATCTTATTTGTGAAAAAATCCTTTTAACATGTCAAAGCTCAATACGTGAATACAGCTCTGTTGATTACAACCTTTTCATTAAAGGGTTAAATGATGCAATTGATTCAGTCTCGGAAACTTTAAGGCAAAGTTACACGGATGCAACAGAGGGACGTGATGAGTCATATAAGCATATTCTTTGGGCTATGTCCGATATGGCTGATTTGACCAGACATAAGACTCATATATCAGAATCGTACGTTAAAATTTGCAAATCGCTTGATGTAACACCTTTAGATAAATCCACGTTTGAGCGAAAGTTCAATGCATTGAAGAAACCGACATTTGGATGCATCATCATCCCTGCTTTAGGGAATCGTCCATCTTGGTTTCGATTTAGAGAAAACATGCTTCGTGGTTATATTCGAATGAGAGCGGAGCAGCATGGACTTGAGTTGGACTTCCAAAATTATCGTGTTGCTGGAGAGCATTCTGCTAGGGCTATAGGCAAATACTCTGCTTATAAACCGTTAACTAATGTTGAAGGACGAGTAGCCAAGCTAAGAGGTGATAACGACTGGCTTGACGACATAAAACCAAATCCTATTAAGTGACGATTAATGTGAATAATTAAATCAGGCTGCCTTCGGGTGGCCTTTTTATTTCCAACACAGCACCCGCAAATAATCGCAGGTGAGAGATAACTACAAATGCCTCATAACCCAAATACTTGGCCGGACTGGCTGGAGTTGTTCCAGAGCTGGTGGCGTGGAGACACCCCGCTGGGGGCAGTGATTATGTCGATCGTTATGGCTGGTTTGCGTATCGCCTATTTTGGCGGAGGTGGTGGCTGGAAGCGAAAAACGCTCGAGATTTTGCTCTGTGGTGCTCTGACGCTGACTTTTGCATCCGCGCTTGAGTATGTCGGATGGCCTAAATCGCTTTCTGTTGCCATTGGTGGTGGCGTTGGGCTGATCGGTGTTGATGCCATTCGTGGAGCTGCAATGCGAGTAATCGGTAATAAGTTTAGTGGCTCTAAGGAGTAATTTATGCAGATACTAAATTCCCAGCGTAAAGCTTTCCTCGATATGGTGGCATGGTCAGAAGGAACGGATAACGGACGGCAGAAAACCAGAAATCATGGTTATGACGTCATTGTAGGCGGAGAGCTATTTACTGATTACTCCGATCACCCTCGCAAACTTGTCACGCTAAACCCCAAACTCAAATCAACAGCCGCCGGGCGTTATCAGCTTCTTTCACGCTGGTGGGATGCTTACCGTAAACAGCTTGGTTTGAAAGACTTCTCCCCCAAAAGCCAGGACGCAGTGGCATTGCAGCAGATTAAAGAGCGTGGCGCTTTACCGATGATTGATCGCGGTGATATTCGTCAGGCTATCGACCGTTGCAGCAATATCTGGGCTTCACTGCCGGGGGCTGGTTACGGTCAGTTCGAGCATAAGGCTGACAGCCTGATTGCAAAATTTAAAGAAGCTGGCGGAACGGTCAGAGAGATGGAGGCATGAGCAGAGTCACCGCGATTATCTCCGCTCTGGTTATCTGCATCATCGTCTGCCTGTCATGGTCTGTTAATCATTACCGTGACAACGCCATCACCTATAAAGACCAGCGCGATAAAAAAGTTAGTGAGCTGCAGCTGGCGACCGCCACCATTACTGACATGCAGCAGCGCCAGCGTGATGCTGATGCACTTGATGCTAAATACACGAAGGAGTTAGCTGATGCGAAAGCTGAAAATGATGCTCTTCGGCGCAAGCTTGATAATGGTGGTAGGGTGCTCGTCAAAGGCAGATGTCCAGTGCCAGCCACAACAAAAGCCTCCGGCACCGCCAGCGTGGGCAATGATGCCACCGTCGAACTCTCTCCAATTGCTGGACGAAACCTTCTCGGTATCAGATCCGGAATTATCAGAGATCAAGCATCATTGAGAGCGTTACAGGAATATATTGACACTCAGTGTCGGAAGTAAACTCTTTTGCTGGAATAAATAGTTATTGCGAATAGGTGCTGCTAAATGTTGGTTGCTTGTGTAAAATATAGTGGTAAGGTGTCTTTTTTATAGTGGTAAGTACGCATGGACTATTTTTACATAGCAACTAAATCGCAAAATCCTTGGGTTAAGTATAGGCCTTTGGCAGTAGGAGATTTAGCTAGCACCTCATTCCCAAATCCCTTTTTTAATTATTTCTTAAGTTCAAACATCCCTCCAATACCAGTAAATGTTAACGGGCATCTAACTGACTATACGAGAATGCAGTGGCTTTATGGCCTAAAGACAGGGTCACTTACTACTAAGTGTTCTGTACAGGATATAGCGGCAGTTGGTCAAGAATTGGCTATGCATTTTTGTAAATATACTAGAGAACTGATTTGGGAAGCCGTTCGAGTTGAATATTACCCAAAAAAGCCTTCAAGACAGAAATGCTTATGGGTTTCACAAGGTGAAGAAAGTCTTTACTATTGGATTTCGCAGTTGGGATTGGGGGACAATCAGACTGTGTTCAGAGTTGAGTTGGATGGAGTTATACATGAGGCGAGTGATGAACATTTGATGAATGACGATATACCGTATGATATTGCCTTAGAAAAAGCTCATAAATATTGGAGTGGTGAAATAGTTGATCCGTTAAAAAAGGAAATACTTTTTGAAGGAAATATGCGGATTCTAGAGCACATTTTATAGCCGCCTTCTGGCGTTTTTTGTTGCCATCACCATGGACAAACATCATCGTGATGATTGCAGGAAAACTTTAAATGCCACCACGAACCCCAAAAGCCTGCCGTGTTCGCGGCTGCCGCAATACCACGACTGACCCGTCAGGCTACTGCGAAAGCCACAAAAGCGAAGGCTGGAAGCAATACAAGCCAGGACAATCCCGTCATCAGCGCGGTTATGGTTCGAAATGGGATGTTATCCGTGAACGTGTGCTCAAGCGTGACAAAGGCCTGTGTCAGTTATGTCTGCGTGCTGGTGTGGTGCGTGAGGCGAAAACCGTTGATCACATCATCCCTAAAGCGCATGGCGGCACCGATGCAGACAGTAATCTGCAGAGCCTGTGCTGGCCGTGTCATAAGGCGAAGACGGCCCGTGAACGGCTGAAGTAAGAACCAGTTCCCACTGCCAGAGGGGAGGGGCGGGTCAAATCCCTGTGACCTGACGTCTTCCGGACTGCCCGCCCCATCGTTTTTTTATACCCGCGAAAAATGAAATTTAACCAGGAGTGCCGCATATGGCTGGAACGGCGGGGCGTTCCGGGCGTCGCCCCAAGCCAACGGCGCGCAAGGCGCTGGCCGGAAACCCCGGCAAGCGAGCCCTGAATAAAGATGAACCTGTTTTTACGCCCATCAAAGGTGTTGAGCCACCGGAGTGGTTCGCTGAAGAAGATCTCCCTCTCGCCACGATCATGTGGCAACTGACAACCAAAGAACTCTGTGGTCAGGGCCTGCTGTGCGTGACTGACCTCGCGGTGCTTGAGCGGTGGTGCGTGGCCTACGAGTTCTGGCGACGTGCCGTGAAAAATATTGCCAGACAGGGCAACACCATCATCGGTGCAATGGGCGGCAGGGTCAAAAATCCGGAGCTGACCGCCAAAAAAGAACAGGAGTCCGAGATGAACAGTACGGGGGCAATGCTCGGACTCGACCCCAGCAGCCGCCAGCGTCTGATTGGCCTGGCGGGGCAGAAGAAAGCCACTAACCCGTTTCTGAAAATCATCGAATCATGAGCCGGAAATCTTACCCCAACGTAAATGCTGCCAATCAGTATGCCCGTGATGTCGTGCGCGGAAAGATTGTGGCCTGCCAGTTTGTGATTCAGGCCTGCCAGCGCCATCTTGATGACCTGATGGAGGAAAAAAGTAAGTTGTTTCGTTACCGCTTCGACAAGGACCTGGCTGAACGGGCCGCGAAATTTATTCAGCTGTTGCCGCACACCAAGGGTGAGTGGGCATTCAAGAGGATGCCCATCACGCTGGAGCCGTGGCAGCTCTTTGTGATCTGCTGTGCGTTTGGCTGGGTCAATAAAGGCTCCCGGCTGCGCCGCTTCAGGGAGGTGTATACCGAAATCCCTCGTAAGAACGGCAAATCGGCAATCTCTGCCGGTGTTGCCCTGTATTGTTTTGCCTGTGATAACGAGTTTGGCGCGGAAGTGTATTCCGGTGCCACGACAGAGAAACAGGCGTGGGAAGTCTTTCGCCCGGCTCGACTGATGTGTAAACGCACACCCATGCTGACGGAAGCGTTCGGGATTGAGGTTAACGCCTCAAACATGAACCGTCCGGAGGATGGCGCGCGGTTTGAACCGCTGATCGGTAACCCCGGTGATGGTTCATCACCCCACTGTGCGGTGGTGGATGAATATCACGAGCACGCCACCGATGCGCTTTATACCACGATGCTTACCGGGATGGGGGCGCGACGTCAGCCACTGATGTGGGCTATCACCACCGCCGGATACAACATTGAGGGGCCGTGCTACGACAAACGGCGGGAAGTCATCGAGATGCTCAACGGTTCGGTACCCAACGATGAACTGTTCGGGATCATCTATACCGTTGATGAAGGTGATGACTGGACCGACCCGCAGGTGCTGGAAAAAGCCAATCCAAATATTGGCGTGTCGGTTTATCGCGAATTTTTGTTAAGTCAGCAGCAGCGTGCGAAAAATAACGCCCGTCTGGCAAACGTCTTTAAAACAAAACACCTCAATATCTGGGTGTCGGCGCGTTCGGCGTATTTCAACCTGGTGAGCTGGCAGAGCTGCGAGGATAAATCATTGACCCTTGAGCAGTTCGAGGGGCAGCCGTGCATTCTGGCCTTTGACCTGGCGCGTAAGCTGGATATGAACAGCATGGCGCGACTTTATACCCGCGAGATTGACGGTAAAACGCATTACTACAGTGTGGCCCCGCGTTTCTGGGTACCGTATGACACGGTGTACAGCGTCGAGAAAAATGAAGATCGACGGACAGCCGAACGCTTTCAGAAATGGGTGGAAATGGGCGTTCTGACCGTTACCGATGGTGCGGAGGTGGATTATCGCTACATCCTCGAGGAGGCCAAAGCGGCGAACAAAATCAGCCCGGTCAGTGAGTCACCCATCGACCCCTTCGGGGCGACCGGGTTGTCACATGACCTTGCTGATGAAGACCTGAACCCCATCACTATCATTCAGAACTACACCAACATGTCCGATCCGATGAAAGAGCTGGAAGCGGCGATTGAATCGGGGCGCTTTCATCATGACGGCAATCCCATCATGACCTGGTGTATCGGCAACGTGGTCGGCAAAACCATTCCTGGTAACGATGATGTGGTGAAGCCTGTCAAGGAGCAGGCGGAAAACAAAATCGATGGTGCGGTTGCACTGATTATGGCGATCGGTCGGGCAATGCTCAAAGAACCCGACGATTTCCTCTCATCTCTTGATCCGGACGATGCTCTCTTAATTCTATGAAATCAATAATTGCTGATGTTATCGGGCTGGCTGGTTTTGGCCTGCTTACGTGCGGGTTTTACCTGCAGTTTGGTATGGCTCCGGCTCTGATGCTGTCCGGCGGTTTACTGCTGGTGGGCGCACTGGCTATGGCCAGAAGGGGGGCGCGTGCTGCTTGATGCTCTGTTCAGAAGTAAATCACTGGAGAATCCTTCCACCCCGATAACCGGGGATGCCGTTGATACTGATGGGCTGTTCCGGGCAGACGTTTATGTCAGTCCTGAAACTGCGATGAAACTGGCTGCGGTGTATTCCTGTATCTATGTCCTGTCTTCCAGCCTTGCCCAGATGCCGTTGCATGTTATGCGCAGGCACAATGGGAAGGTTGAGCCCGCACGCGATCATCCGGCGTTTTATCTGGTTCATGATGAGCCCAATACCTGGCAAACCAGTTACAAATGGCGCGAACTGAAGCAACGTCACATCCTTGGCTGGGGAAATGGGTATACCTGGGTGAAACGTAATCGTCGCGGTGAAGTCATATCCCTGGATTGCTGTATGCCGTGGGAAACGACGCTGATGAATACTGGTGGCCGATACACCTACGGTTTGTACAACGAATATGGGGCGTTTGCGATCAGCCCCGACGATATGATCCACATCCGTGCGCTGGGTAATAATCAGAAGATGGGGCTTAGTCCGATTATGCAACATGCCGAAACAATAGGCATGGGGATGAGCGGTCAGAAATACACAGAAAGCTTCTTCAGCGGTAATGCCCGTCCGGCGGGGATAGTATCCGTTAAAAGCGGACTCAATAAGGACAGCTGGGGCTGGCTTAAAGATCAGTGGCAGAAGGCATCGCAGGCGTTACGCAGCCAGGAAAACAAAACCATGCTGCTGCCAGCCGATCTGGATTACAAGGCACTGACTGTGTCGCCAGTTGACGCTCAAATCATTGACATGATGAAACTGAACCGTTCAATGATTGCCGGTATTTTCAATATTCCTGCGCACATGATTAATGACCTGGAAAAAGCCACATTTTCGAATATTACACAGCAGGCGATTCAGTTTGTTCGCTACACGATGATGCCCTGGGTTGCGAACTGGGAGCAGGAGCTTAACCGTCGCCTGTTTACCCGTACAGAACGGGCTGCCGGGTATTACGTTCGTTTCAACCTCACGGGGTTGCTCCGTGGGACCCCACAGGAGCGTGCGCAGTTCTATCACTTTGCCATTACAGATGGCTGGATGAGCCGGAATGAAGCGAGGGCATTTGAGGACATGAACCCGGTTGATGGTCTGGATGAAATGCTGGTCAGCGTAAATGCAGCAAATCCGTTGAATGATTTTAAAGATACGAAAGGCAAAGAGGAAAAGAACGATGAATGACCGTGAGACGCGCTGTTACAGCGGGGAAGTGCGGGCAGAACAATATGATAATGCCCCGACCCACATTCTGGGGTATGGCTCGGTATTTAACAGTCGTTCAGAACCTCTGTGGGGATTTCGTGAAATCATCAAGCCGGGGGCTTTTGACGATGTACTGAATGATGATGTACGTGGCTTGTTTAATCATGATCCTAATTTCATTCTCGGACGAAGTTCTGCCGGCACGTTGTCATTGTCGGTGGATGAACGCGGTTTACGTTATGACATTGTTGCACCGGATACTCCGACTATTTGTGACCTGGTGCTGTCTCCAATGTTGCGTGGTGACATTAATCAGTCCTCGTTCGCGTTTCGTGTCGCCCGTGACGGAGAGAGCTGGTATGAAGACGACGAGGGGATTGTTATCCGGGAAATCACGCGCATTTCTCGTCTGTATGATGTCAGCCCGGTGACATATCCGGCCTATCAGGACGCAGACTCTGGTGTCCGCTCAATGAAAGCCTGGCAGGAAGCGCGGGCGAGTGGTGCGCTGAAGAAAGCTGTTAACGAACGAATGGCGCGTGAGCGCCTTTTGACCCTTCTTAATGCATAAGGATACTACTGACGATGAAACTTCATGAGATGAAGCAAAAACGAAACACCATTGCAAAGGATATGCGTGCACTGCATGAAAAAATTGGTGATAACGCATGGACTGATGAGCAGCGGGCAGAGTGGAACAGGGCGAAAGCTGAGCTGGATGCGCTGGATGAGCAAATCGCCCGTGAAGAAGAGTTGCGCCGTCAGGATCAGGAATATGTGGATGAGTCCGGGCCGGAAGAGCGCCAGAATAATGAGGCGGAGAACGGGAAAAAGGCGGTGGAAGAGAAGCGCGCTGCGGCATTTAACCGTTTTCTGCGTGCCGGATTTGCAGAACTGAATGCTGAAGAGCGTAATCTGATGCGTGAACTGAGGGCTCAGAGTGTAACAACGGATTCTCAGGGCGGATATACGGTGCCCACGCAGATGCGTAACAAAATCATTGACACCATGAAGGCTTATGGCGGGATTGCCAGTGTGGCGCAACTTCTGACCACATCAACCGGGCAGGATATCACCTGGTCAACGTCTGATGGCACGACTGAAGAGGGCGAACTGCTGGCGGAAAATACAGCCGCAACGGAACAGGATGTGACGTTCGGGACCGCTATTCTGGGGGCTAAAAAGCTGTCATCAAAAATAATTCGTGTGTCCAATGAGCTGCTCCAGGACAGTGGGGTGGATATTGAATCTTATCTGGCAAACCGTATTGCCCAGCGTATTGGTCGTGGAGAGGCGAAATATCTGGTTCAGGGGACCGGAACTGGATCACCGTTACAGCCAAAAGGGCTGGCAGCGTCGGTGACGGGAACCATCCAGACTGCAGCCTCTGCCGCTTTCACCTGGAAAGAAATGAATGCTCTGAAACATGCCATTGATCCGGCATATCGTGGTGGGCCGAAATACCGCTGGGCATTCAATGATGCCACATTGCAAACTATTGAAGAGATGGAGGATGGACAGAAACGCCCGTTATGGCTGCCGGATATTGCAGGCGGTACGCCAGCTACTGTGCTGGGGATCCCTTATGTTATTGATCAGGCTATTGACGGGATTGGTACCGGAAAAAAATTCATTTTCCTGGGGGATTTCAACCGCTTTATCATTCGCCGCGTTACTTATATGGAACTGAAACGTCTGGTTGAGCGTTATGCTGAGTTTGATCAGGTGGCATTTCTGGCTTTCCATCGTTTTGACTGTGTGCTGGAAGATGTGGCAGCCATCAAGGCGCTCACTGGAAAATAACCACTCGTTGTTCAGTTACAGACCGCGCCGACGCGGTTTTTTTATGCCCGCACAGTGTTGCGGGCACAGGAGGTTTTATGCTGTTAAAAATGGAAGAGATTAAGCTTCAGCTTCGTCTGGATGATGATTTCTCTGATGAAGATGAGTTGCTTGAACTACTTGGGAAGGCCGCTCAGAGTCGGACGGAAAACTTCCTTAACCGTACGTTGTATGCAACCGCAGATGACAGGCCTGCGGATGATCCTGATGGGCTTGTGATATCTGATGATGTGAAGCTGGCGCTCCTGCTACTTGTCAGCCATTTCTACGAAAACCGCTCAACGGTTACAGACGTTGAGAAAATGGAGTTGCCAATGAGCTTTAACTGGTTGGTTGCTCCTTATCGCCTTATACCACTATGAAAATTCGTCAGGCGCAGACCAGCGCAACCTACATTCTGCCTGACCCTGGCGAGCTGAATAAACGCGTCCTGATCCGCCAGCGGGTGGATATGCCCGCGGATAACTTTGGCGTGGAGCCTCAATACCCGGTTGCGTTCCGGGCATGGGCGAAGGTTATCCAGACCAGTGCCACCACCTGGCAGGAAACCGCGCAGATCGGAGACGCCATCACCCATTACATCACCATTCGCTACCGCCGGGGGATCACTGCTGATTATGAGGTGGTCTGTGATGACAGTGTGTACCGGGTGAAACGTCAGCGCGATCTGAACGGGGCGCGGCGCTTTCTGCTGCTGGAGTGTACGGAACTGGGCGAATTTACGCAGAGTCACGGAGGCAGCAATGGCGACTCCCTTTTTTCACGTTGATGTTCAGCAGCCCGCGGAGATGCGCTTTAACCGCGCCCGTGTCCGGCGGGCGTTTGTCACGATTGGGCAGCGTCATATGCGTGATGCCCGTCGGCTGGTGATGCGCCGTGCGCGGTCGGCACCGGGTGAAAACCCCGGTTATCAGACCGGACGCCTGGCTCGTTCGATTGGTTACATGGTGCCGAGAGCCAGTAAAAAGCGAGCCGGTTTTATGACACGCATTGCCCCTAACCAGCGCAACGGTAAGGGGAACCGGATGATCTCTGGTGACTTCTATCCGGCGTTTCTGTTTTTTGGTGTCCGGGGAGGAGCAAAACGTCGTCGTAGTCATCATCGTGGTGCATCCGGTGGCAGCGGCTGGCGGCTGGCTCCACGTAATAACTTTATGGTGGAAACGCTTGAAAAGAACCGCAGCTGGACACGCTATTTTCTGGCGCGGGAATTGCGTAAATCACTGAAGCCGGAGCGACGACACAGATGAAACTGACGCCTGTTATTGCTGCGCTGCGTGTCCGCTGCCCGTATTTTGAAAACCGGGTGGCAGGCGCGGCCCAGTTCAAAAATCTGCCGGAGGTCGGAAAGCTGAAACTCCCGGCGGCGTATGTGGTACCGGGGGATGATTCTCCGGGAGAAAACAAAAGCCAGACCGACTACTGGCAGGAGCTGAAAGAGGGCTTCTCCGTGGTTGTCATACTGAGTAACGGGCGTGATGAGCGCGGTCAGTTTGCCTCGTATGATGTGGTGGACGATGTCCGGCAGATGCTCTTTAAGGCCCTGCTGGGCTGGAACCCGGAAGCGTGCGGTAACCCGATTACCTATGACGGCGGCACGCTGCTGGATCTGAATCGTCATGAGCTGATTTATCAGTTCGATTTTTCGGTCATCAGCGAGCTGACTGAAGACGATACCCGCCAGCTGGATGATCTGAACAGTCTGGATGAACTGCAAACGCTGGCGATTGATGTTGATTATCTCGATCCCGGTAACGGGCCTGACGGCGATATCGAACATCACACCGAAATAACCCTTCCTTCCTGAGGATCCTCATGTTTGTCAAACCTGTTAAAGGGCGGTCAGTGCCTGACCCTGCCCGCGGCGACCTTTTGCCCGCCGAAGGGCGAAATGTTGACGAGAACAACTACTGGCTGCGCCGTGAAGCAGCGGGTGATATCCGGCGCGTGAATAAAAAGGTGAACACCGATGACGATAAGCTTTAACACCATTCCGTCGAATACGCTGGTTCCGCTGTTTTATGCGGAAATGGATAACCAGGCGGCGAATACTGCACAGGACAGCGGAGCATCGCTGCTGATTGGTCATGCCAATAACGGTGCAGAGATTGTTGCCAACAGTCTGGTGCTGATGCCGTCGGCAGACTATGCACGCCAGATTTGTGGTGCGGGAAGTCAGCTGGCGCGTATGGTCGAGGCTTATCGCCAGACTGACCCGTTTGGCGAGCTGTATGTGATTGCCGTTCCGGAGGCCACAGGCGCGGCGGCAACGGTTACGCTGACGGTGACCGGGGAGGCAACCGAAACCGGCACGGTGAATGTTTATGTGGGACGTACCCGCGTGCAGGCACCGGTGACCAACGGCGATAACGTCGCGACGATTGCCAGCAGTATCAAAGATGCCATCAATGCCGTTCCGACCCTGCCGTTTACTGCCTCATCTTCGGCAGGCGTGGTCACACTGACCGCGCGTCATAAGGGGCTTTGCGGGAATGAAATTCCTGTCAGCCTCAATTACTACGGCTTTGGTGGGGGCGAAGTGCTGCCAGCGGGCGTACAGATTGCCGTGGCGACGGGGAACGCCGGAACGGGCGCTCCTGTTCTCACCGGCGCGGTGGCTGCAATGGCGGATGAGCCGTTTGATTATATCGGCCTGCCGTTCAACGACACGGCCTCCGTTAACACGCTGGTGACCGAGATGAACGATACCAGCGGTCGCTGGAGCTATGCGCGTCAGCTGTATGGTCATGTGTATACGGCAAAGATCGGCACGCTGTCAGAACTGGTGACCGCAGGTGACCAGTTTAACCAGCAGCACATTACCCTGGCGGGGTACGAAAAAGAGACCCAGACGCCTGCCGACGAGCTGGCGGCAAGCCGTACCGCCCGCGCAGCGGTGTTTATTCGCAACGATCCGGCACGTCCCACGCAGACCGGTGAGCTGGTGGGTATGCTGCCTGCGCCGAAGGGGAAACGGTTCACGATGACCGAACAACAGACCCTGCTGTCTCATGGCGTGGCAACGGCGTATGTCGAAAGCGGGGTGCTGCGCATTCAGCGTGATGTCACCACGTACAGGAAAAACGCTTACGGTGTTGCGGATAACAGCTACCTCGACAGCGAGACGCTGCATACCAGCGCGTATGTGCTGCGCAAACTGAAATCCGTCATTACCAGTAAGTACGGGCGTCACAAGCTTGCCAGCGACGGTACCCGCTTTGGTCCCGGTCAGGCGATTGTCACCCCGGCGGTGATCAAAGGGGAACTGCTGGCAACCTACCGTCAGCTTGAGCGTGCGGGGATCGTGGAAAACTACGAACTGTTTAAGCAGTACCTGGTTGTGGAGCGTGATGCCAGCGATCCGAACCGCCTGAACACGCTGTTCCCGCCTGACTATGTTAACCAGTTGCGTGTCTTTGCCGTGGTTAACCAGTTCCGTCTTCAGTATTCAGAGGAGTCTGCATAATGGCCCGTATCGGGGGAACCTGTTATTTCAAAATTGACGGTCAGCAGCTATCGCTGACCGGCGGCATTGAGGTGCCCATGAACAGGACGGTAAATGATGACATCATCGGCCTGGACGGTTCAGTGGACCGCAAGGAAACTCACCGTGCACCTTATGTCAAAGGGACCTTCAAGGTGCCGAAGAATTTTCCGGTGAGCAAAATCACCTCGTCTGATGAGATGACCATCACTGCCGAGCTGGCGAACGGTCAGGTCTATGTATTGTCGTCTGCCTGGCTGCACGGTGAAGCGAACCATAATGCCGAAGAAGGCACGGTTGATCTTGAGTTCCACGGTGAAGAAGGGGATTACCAGTGATTGAGCTTGTACTTAAAAAACCGATCATCGCCCACAAAGAAACACTGCATGTGCTGGAAATACGTGAGCCTACGTATGACGAGATTGAGGCGCTGGGGTTCCCTTTCTCTGTTTCGCCTGATGGTGGTATGAAAATGGACAGTCAGGTGGCGCTGAAATATATCCCGCTTCTGGCCGGGATCCCGCGCTCGTCTGCAGCGCAGATGACGAAGCTGGATATTTTCAAGGCAGGCATGATTGTAATGCGTTTTTTTACCGGCTTGGAGACGGAAGAGACCTCCGGAAGCGATTCTACAATGTCGCGTGGTTCTGGAAATTAAACCCCCTTGAACTTCGCAGGACGGCTATTTCCCACTTTGCTGATCTGGAGGCAGAGGCCGTCCGTATAAATGAGGAGATGAAGCATGGCTGATAATTTTCAGCTGAAAGCCATCATCACCGCCGTTGACAGGCTGTCCGGCCCGCTTAAAGGTATGCAGCGTCAGCTTAAGGGGTTTCAGAAAGAAGTCTCCAGCCTTGCTCTGGGCGCTGCCGGGGCGGGTACTGCAATAATGGGGGCACTGGCACTCCCTGTAAAATCAGCCATCACCCTTGAATCGAAGATGGCTGATGTCCGCAAAGTGGTGGACGGTCTGGATACGCCGGATGCGTTTAAGGCCATGACGGAGCAGGTACGCGCTTTGTCTACTGAGCTTCCCATGTCTGCAGACGGGATCGCGGAAATTGTGGCGGCTGGCGGTCAGGCCGGGATTGCACGTGATGAACTGATGCAGTTTGCCACTGATGCGGTGAAGATGGGCGTGGCCTTTGATACCACGGCTGAAGAGTCCGGGCAGATGATGGCCCAGTGGCGTACTGCGTTTAATATGACGCAGGATGAAGTGGCTGGGCTGGCTGACAAAATCAACTACCTTGGTAATACCGGCCCGGCGAATGCGAAGAAAATCTCCGATATTGTTACGCGTATTGGTCCTTTAGGTGGTGTTGCAGGTGTGGCTTCCGGCGAAATCGCGGCAATGGGGGCAACCATTGCCGGGATGGGCGTGGAGTCAGAAATTGCCGCCACAGGGATCAAGAACTTCATGCTTTCCCTGACCGCGGGAAATTCAGCGACAAAATCGCAGAAACAGGCATTACGTTTTCTGCGGATCAATCCGAAGAAATTAGCTGCTGATATGCAGAAAGATGCCCGGGGAACCATGCTGTCTGTACTGGATGCGATGGCTAAAGTGCCTAAAGAAAAACAGGCAGCTGTGCTGAATGCCCTGTTCGGGAAAGAGTCTCTGGGCGCGATAGCACCTCTGCTGACTAACCTTGATTTGTTGCGTACCAACTTCAGGCGGGTTGCGGATTCCCAGCAGTATGGCAGTTCGATGCAGAAGGAATATGCTTCGAGGGCAGCGACGACGGAAAACCAGCTTTTACTTCTGCAAAATCAACTTGATGCCATTTCTTCCACTCTGGGGGAAACGTTTCTTCCTGAGGTTAATGATGGTCTTGAAGCGGTAAAACCGCTCCTTGAGGAAGTGAGAACGTTTGTCCGTGAAAACCCGGAGCTCGTTAAGACCATTGCTAAAATCGGTCTGGCTTTACTGACAGTGGGGGCCGCTGCAGGCTCTTTGTCCAGAATCATGAAAGTTCTCGGCGGTGTGATGAATATGACGCCTGCTAAGGGTCTGATTGCTCTTCTGGTCGGTGCCGCTTACCTCATTATTGATAACTGGGAAACCGTAGGTCCTGTCATAAAAAAAGTCTGGCGCGTGGTGGATGAAACGGCGCAGGCGATGGGGGGATGGGAAACTGTTCTGAAAGCGATCGCCCTGTTTATGACAACCAAATGGGTTGCTGACGTTACCAAATCCATTACCGCAGTGACCAGAGAGATGCGTACGCTGGGGAAGGTGTCGGCAGAAACGGGATTGATGGGGAAAGGCCGCGGCTTTATCGGGAAGGCCGGGGTATATGGTTTTCTGGGAACCCTGATGTATGAGCCGGTTAAAGATACTCTGGAAAGTGTTGTTCCTGAAGATACAGTTAACTGGCTGGATAATAAAGGGCTGTTTCTGGCTTCAGACTGGACGCCTTTTTTTGATCGTAAAGAGTACGAGCAGTATCAGGCCAGCCTGAGTCAGTACAAACCCAATGTTCCGCTGTTGAATCCATCTTCTTCCATGACACAGCACAGCGAACTGAAAGTCACGTTCGAGAATGCTCCGCCAGGCATGAAGATAATTGATGTACCGGGCAAAGCCGATCCCCTGATGAAAATCACGCACGATGTGGGGTATTCTCCATTCAGGCGATAATAACCCTACTTTAATCAAGTAGGGTTATTGAGTGGTAAAGTTTGTGCTGAATGTAGGAGAGAATATGAAGAAAATGTTTATATTGTTGTTGGCTGCAGGACTGCCATTAAACTCCTTTGCGAAGCCAGTAACGGAAAAGCAGCTTGCTACATACTTTATAGATAACGTTAAAACTTCAGCAGATAAGAATATAGATCTAGATGTAGGTGGAATAAATAGACTGTCTGTAATATGCCCAGCAAAGTCGGCAAGTGGAACTCTTTTAATAAAAAAAGCATCCTACGAGTTTAATAAAGGTATTGGTGTTTTTGATTTTGAAAATAACTCACAATCTGCACCATTGGCTTTTATTGTACCAATTAGTGAGGATGAAAATAACTTTGACTCGGAAATTATTGGTTTCTCTTTTGCATTTAAAATGCCAAGAGGGCAATTCTTTGTTGATGTTACGAAATCAGGGAAGGTAAAGGCTGGCGTAAATATTAGTGGTGAAAGCGGAATTACTTATTCATCATGTAGAATAGATACTCATAATGTTGATTATGATCTTTAATTTTATTACCTAATAAAAAACCGCGTTTACACGCGGTTTTTATTTGAGGTGACACCATGGATTTTTCTCATATTTCTTCGTACCTATCCTCTAATTCTCGAAGTGGCTGGCGTGAAAAGCTACTTGAAGCATCATTTCGAGGTGTGCCGTTTAAGGTTGAAGAAGAAAGTGCGGGAACCGGTCGCCGTGTGGAAACACATGAATACCCGAACCGCGACAAGCCTTATACCGAAGATCTGGGAAAAGTCACTTTCCGCCCGTCCATCACAGCTTATGTGGTGGGAGATGACTGCTTTGACCAGCGCGATCGCCTGATTGACGCGCTGAATAAACCCGGTCCCGGCACGCTTGTCCATCCGACATACGGTGAGATGAAAGTCTGTGTTGACGGGGAAGTTCGGGTCAGCACATCGAAAAGTGAAGGGCGTATTGTCCGCTTTGACCTGAAGTTTGTCGAAGCGGGAGAACTCTCTTACCCCACATCAGGTGCGGCGACGGCGCAGACGCTGATGTCATCCTGTTCTGCACTGGATGACTGCATCAGTGACAGCTTCAGCGGTTTCAGTATCGATGGCGTGGCGGATTTCGTGCAGAACGACGTTATCGGTAATGCCAGCATAATGCTGGGGTATGTTTCTGATGCGATGAAAGTGGTGGATTCTACCGTATCGGATGCCGCCAGGCTGTTGCAGGGGGATATCTCGGTACTTCTGCCGCCGCCATCGTCAGGCAAAAATTTCGTTGAGCAGGTGCAGAAAATGTGGCGTACCGGGAAACGCCTTTATGGTAACGCCAGCGACCTGGTCACCATGATCAAAACGCTTTCCGGTGTCAGCCTCGGCAGCGATCTGCAACCGCGCGGCGTCTGGAAAACGGACAGTAAAACCACCGCCACGGCTACGCAGCAGCGTAACGTGGTTGCCAGCACCCTTCGTACGACCGCAATCAGCGAAGCGGCGTATGCCGTCACGCGATTGCCTGCGCCAACAACTTCCGCGGTGATGCAGAATTCCGCAGTGGGGCAGGCAACAACACCCGCGCAGAGCACTGGCTGGCCTGCCGTCACGCATCCGGCACTGAACAATGCACCGGCGGTGAAAAACACGGTTGACCTGCCGACGTGGGAAGAACTGACTGACATTCGCGACACACTGAATACGGCAATTGATAAGGAGTTGTCCCGTACAACCAGTGATGCGCTGTTTCTGGCGCTGCGCCGGGTGAAAGCAGATCTGAATGCGGATATCAACACGCGCCTTGAACAGTCTGCACGGATCATTCAGCGCACACCGGATGAGGTTTTACCCGCGCTGGTGCTGGCGGCGACCTGGTTTGATAACGCGGCGCGTGACGCGGACATTATCCGGCGTAATGCCATTACGCATCCCGGCTTTGTGCCGGTGATCCCTCTGAAGGTGCCAGTGCAATGAACGACAATGTCACGCTACGGGTAAATGGCCGGGAGTGGAATGGCTGGACATCGGTGCGCATCGGTGCCGGTATTGAACGGCTGGCGCGGGATTTCAGTGTGGAGATCACCCGCCAGTGGCCGGGTGATGAGGGTATCACCACGCTTCAGCCGCGCATTAAAAACGGTTCAAAAGTGGAAGTGCTGATTGGTGATGAGCTGGTGATCACCGGCTGGGTGGAGGCGACTCCCGTTCATTACGATGCCCGTTCGGTCAGCACCGGTATTGCCGGACGTAGTCTGACGGCTGACCTGATTGACTGTGCAGCCGAACCGACACAGTTTAACGGACGCTCGCTGGTGCAGATTGCGCAGGCGCTTGCTGCGCCTTTCGGCATTGAGGTGGTGAACAGCGGTGCGCCATCGGGTGTTATTCCTGATGTTCAGCCTGATCACGGTGAAACGGTGATTGAGGTAATCAACAAAATACTCGGTCAGCAGCAGGCACTGGCTTACGACGACCCGCACGGCAGGCTGGTGATTGGCGGTATTGGCTCAACGCGGGCACATACCGCGCTGGTACTTGGGGAAAATATCCTTTCCTGTGATACGGAGAAGAGTATCCGGGAGCGGTTTTCTGTTTACCAGGTGGCGGGGCAGCGTGCCGGAAACGACGATGATTTCGGTGAGGCCACCACCACCGCGCTGCGGGCCCGCACAGAGGACGCATTTATTGCCCGTTACCGTCCGATGTATATCAGGCAGACAGGGCAGGCTACGGGGGCAGGCTGTATTGCGCGTGCTGACTTTGAAGCCCGACAACGGGCGGCGCGGACGGATGAAACCACCTATGTGGTGCAGGGCTGGCGACAGGGTAACGGTACGCTGTGGCAGCCCAACCAGCGGGTGATTGTCTTTGATCCGGTCTGTGGTTTTGACAATACCGAACTGCTTGTCTCGGAAGTCACGTTTACTCAGGACCAGAACGGCACCCTGACGGAAATCCGTGTCGGCCCGCCTGATGCTTATCTGCCTGAACCCGAAGACCCCGGCGCGCGGAAAAAGAAAAAAGCCAGAGTACAGGAGGACCCGTTCTGATGAGGGCGATTGAAGCCATGCAGCGACAACTACTCGGCCTGATTGGGCGGGCCGTGGTGAAAAGCATCAGTGCCGCCACGAAATGTCAGACCGTGGATGTGTCCCTGATTGCCGGTGAACCCAAAGCCGGGGTTGAACATCTTGAACCCTACGGTTTTACCGCAAGGGCAAACAGCGGTGCGGAAGCGGTGGTGTTGTTTCCGGATGGCGACCGTTCTCATGCGGTGGTTGTTACGGTGTCGGACCGGCGCTACCGCCTGAAAGGACTGCAGACGGGTGAGGTGGCTGTCTATGACGATCAGGGGCAGTCCGTGACGCTGACCCGGGAGGGGATCGTGGTGGACGGTGCAGGTAAAACGATCACGTTTCGCAATTCACCTAAAGCACGTTTTGAAATGGACCTGGAAGTGACAGGACAGGTGAAAGACCTGTGCGACTCCGGCGGCACCACCATGTCAGCGATGCGGCTTGCCTATAACGGGCATCGTCACAGAGAGAACGGTCAGGGCAGTAACACCGACAAACCGGATAAAGCGATGGAGGCATGATGGAACTGTGGCTGACGGTGAACGGTAAACGCACCTGCGCCAGCGCACCGCTGGATCCGCTGACCCGCGCCGTGGTGATTTCCCTGTTTACCTGGCGGCGGGCGGAGCCTGATGACAACGCCGACGTCCCGATGGGATGGTGGGGGGATACCTGGCCTGCGGTACAGAATGACCGTTACGGCTCCCGGCTGTGGCTGCTTCAGCGCAGCAAACTGACCAATCAGCTGGTGCAGACGGTAAGGGGGTATATCCGCGAATGCCTGCAATGGATGATTGATGACGGCGTGGTGTCCCGTATTGATCTGGATATCCGCCGCACCGGGATTAATGAACTGGGTAACAGTATCACTCTCTGGCGTCGTGACGGACCGGTAATGATTTCTTTTGATGATCTGTGGAGTGCGATAACGCATGGCGGACAGTGAATTTCAGCGCCCGACGCTGGCAGAAAATATCAGTATGCTCCGTAACGATTTATTCGCCAGGCTGGACGTCAGCGACACGCTCCGGCGCATGGATGAAGACGTGCGGGCAAAGGTGTATGCGGCGGCGCTGCATACGGTTTATGGGTACATCGATTATCTGGCAATGAATATGCTGCCTGACCTGTGCGATGAGTCCTGGCTGGCACGACATGCTGCGATGAAACGGTGTCCGCGCAAGGGGGCCACGGCTGCCAGCGGGTATATGCGCTGGGAAGGTGTCAGCGATGGCCTGAAGGTGACTGCCGGGAGCGTGATTCAGCGCGATGACCTGGTTCAGTACACGGCAACTGCCGATGCAACCAGCTCCGGTGGTGTCCTGCGTGCGCCGATCACTTGCTCAACTACAGGCGCGGTCGGTAACGCTGACGACGGTACGGCATTAATCCTGGTCACGCCGGTGAATGGTCTGCCGTCTTCCGGTGTTGCAGATACCCTGACTGGCGGATTCGATACTGAAGATCTGGAAACGTGGCGCGCCCGCGTCATTGAGCGGTATTACTGGACGCCGCAGGGCGGGGCTGACGGGGACTATGTCGTCTGGGCTAAAGAAGTGCCCGGCATTACCCGCGCATGGACATACCGTCACTGGATGGGAACGGGAACTGTCGGTGTGATGATTGCCAGCAGTGACCTGATTAATCCCATTCCGGAAGAATCAACGGAAACGGCGGCAAGACAACATATCGGGCCACTGGCCCCGGTGGCAGGCTCTGATTTATATGTATTCAGGCCGGTGGCGCATAAAGTGGATTTTCATATCCGCGTGACGCCGGACACACCGGAAATACGGGCTGCCATCACCGCCGAGTTGCGTTCGTTCCTGCTGCGTGATGGTTATCCGCAGGGAGAACTGAAGGTGTCGCGTATCAGTGAAGCGATTTCCGGTGCGAACGGGGAATACAGCCATCAGTTGCTTGCACCGGCAGACAATATCTCCATTGCAAAAAATGAACTGGCGGTACTGGGGACGATTTCATGGACGTGACAAACGATGATTACATCCGTCTGTTGTCGGCACTGTTGCCCCCCGGTCCGGCGTGGTCATCCAGCGATCCAGCGATTGCCGGTGCGGCACCGTCATTAACCCGCGTTCATCAGCGTGCGGATGCCCTGATGCGGGAGCTGGATCCGCGCACCACCACTGAACTGATAAACCGCTGGGAGCGTCTGTGCGGCCTGCCGGATGAATGTATTCCGGCGGGAACGCAGACCCTTCGCCAGCGTCAGCAACGGCTGGATGCGAAGGTTAATCTGGCGGGCGGCATCAATGAGGATTTTTACCTTGCACAGCTTGCTGCCCTGGGCAGACCAGACGCCACCATCACGCGATACGACAAAAGCACGTTCACCTGCTCATCGGCCTGTACTGACGCAGTGAATGCGACGGAATGGCGGTATTACTGGCAGGTCAACATGCCAGCCGCCACCAACACCACCTGGATGACATGTGGCGATCCCTGTGATTCCGCACTGCGTATCTGGGGCGATACCGTTGTCGAGTGCGTGCTTAACAAACTCTGCCCTTCGCATACCTACGTAATTTTCAAATATCCGGAGTAATCCATGCATCGTATAGACACGAAAACCGCGCAGAAGGATAAGTTCGGCGCGGGTAAGAACGGTTTTACCCGTGGTAACCCCCAGACCGGCACGCCTGCCACCGATCTGGATGATGACTACTTTGACATGTTGCAGGAAGAACTTTGCAGCGTGGTGGAGGCCTCCGGTGCCAGTCTGGAGAAGGCGCGGCACGACCAGCTGCTTACCGCGCTTCGTGCGCTGCTGTTAAGCCGCAAAAATCCGTTTGGCGATATCAAATCGGATGGCACGGTAGAACGCGCTCTTGAAAATCTGGGGTTACAGGATGTAAAAGCTGGTTCATTGAACAATCTGTACACTAACCATTCCCGTAGTGTCTTAATGGAATTGCCGTTATTATTCCCAGACTACGATACGGTGCTGGCTGCTCAGTCTGGTGCGGAATATATGTATCCACAGGGATTTGTGGTGACAGGAGAAAAAATCTATCTGAGTTATACCGTTGAGCCAAAGCAGACACGGAACGTTATAGTTCAGTACACAACATCCGGCGAATATGAGGGATATTATTATGTCGATAATGGAGGTCGTGGCGTTGTCAGCGAAGGCCTTGTGGTGACAACGGATTACGGTGGATTACGTTTGTTCATGTCAGGAGAAAATGGATTACTGAAACAGTTTTCGCTTGATGGGGCAATTTCTGGTTCAGTATTGCCGTTAATTGATGAACATGATGTCGGTGTTTACAACCAGTTCAGCTATCGTAAAAACCGCTGGGTGGTTGAACAGTCAGCGCCGGAAGTGGGAGGCCTGATCACCCGCACAGTATTTGCGGTGTATGATTTTCAGTTTCGTCGGACAGGGACATTCACATTACCGTTGCATGATTCCGGATATATCACGGAAAGCACAGACAGCTATGCAAGACGCTTCACAAAACGTCAGGGAATTGCTGTGGGAGACGATTATATTGCCTGTTCTTATGGTGGCTATTTTAATACCGGGGCATCAGCCGGATTTAACCAGTTTCAGGGGGTTAAGGTCTTTTCTCCGGATGGAGTAAAGCAGCAGGAATCCATTCTTCATCCCCAAAAAATGATAGATGTGCTTACCAGGCAGGGTTTTACACCTTCGCGCATTGAGAACGAAGGAATTTGTATTTCTGACGACGGCGGCAGTATATATTCGCTTTATATCTTTCTGGAGCGTGGGTTACCACAGGCTTATCAGAAAGGAATTGTTCTGATGAAAGAGTTCAGTACTGGCAGAGATGCTATTGATTTTCGTCAGGCAGCCTGGTTGTACACGGGGTTTGATGTGTCTCATGCCAGTATTGGAACATTTCCCCGTAGTGCCCAGGGGTTGGTAAACCCGGTGTTGGGGACGGTATTCACATCCCTGTCTGAAATTCTGGCATATATGCGTTCTGTGAGTCAGAAATGGTTTTGTCTGCATACAACCACGACACCGATTAAAGATCTGAGTGGAAATGACATTCCTGCTGACAATTATGTGTTCATCAAGAATGCTAATAACCAGACATTCTATATAACGCAGGAGTCAGCTGAAGGTGGAATAAAATATAAAGCTGTCACTACAGACAGCGGAGAATATGGTTTTCAGCGACAAAGAGAGGCAATCTGGTCCAATGTTATCACCATCGCACAAAAGAGCGATGGTGAGGATCAGTTTAATCGTATTATCGCTGCCTCGAAAAGTGGTTCAGGTAAAAATCAGGATAAAATACTGGTAGTTGACCAACAGGCATCAGAGGGGAATAACACGCTGGTAATTGGCGGTGGTTCATCTGTGTTCAGGTCAGCGACAGTGATTGATTTTGCAACGAATCAGGATGCAAATGCCACAGGAGGAGAAAAGAGATGGCGCATAGATTCATCAGGAAATCTCCGCCCTTATACAGATAATACGTATTCGATCGGTTATGCCTCATGGCGACCCGCACAGGTTTATTCAGCTACGGGAAGTATCAGTACATCAGACCGGACTCATAAACAGGACGAAACAATTCTGTCGGATGCAGAAAAAAGGGTTGCCAGAAAGCTGCTCGGGTATATCTGTCGGTTCCGTTTCAGAGATGCAGTGTCCAGCAAAGGGAACGCAGCCAGATGGCATGTAGGAGTGATTGCTCAGGACGTACAGAAGGTCTTCTCTGAGGAAGGGCTGGACGCTTTTGATTACGGTATTTTGTGTCGTGATGAATATCCGGCGGAATATGAAGTGGTTTACGGGACTCGTATGGAGCTTGGTCCTGACGGACTCCTTACAATGGAAGAATACGATACCGGAGAGCGCAAGCTGGTCAGGGAGGCTGGTGAAATAATGTCTGTAAGGAATGATGAGCTGCATTATTTCATGCTGGCATCGCTGTCTGGCCAGTGAATAATATTAATGTAAGGAGCGATATAAGCTCCTTACATCATGCATTTTATGCTGCGATTATGCGTTCTCCTGTTGTTTGTTGCTGAGAGTGAAACACCGGAAACATACTGGTGGATTGAAATGTTCTGTGTGGCAGCGTATGAATATGTCGTGGTAGGGTGGATAAAAAATGCCCGTGATGATCCGGGCAACATAGCAGTATGCATTTTTCTATTGTGAACTGATGCATTATACAAGTAATGCTGTTATTGAGGAAAGTTTAAAGAAGCGGCTCTTCTCCGCCTGTAAAGTTTGGTCATTATTGCTTTATATATAAGTTCCACCAGTAGGCGATCATCTATGATGTTGGCATATCGACTTTGTATAAGAGGTTTCCGGTCGGAGATAAATGAAACCGTAGCACGTCGTATGCAAGAACGTGCCACGGCTGGCTGGCGAACTTTCGATAGTGCGAGTATTGAATGATTTCCAGCTGTTACTGATTTTATATAACTGCAGTGGAATTATTCAACACACAGGCAAAACGGAATAAGCTGAGAAAAAAAAGCGTGCTTTCCCAATCTGGGGTAAATCACATCTGAATGACACCTGAAAACAGGTGGTGGCCTCAAGAAGGCTTGGAATATTCTTCTTTAATGTTATGTAATTTATTGATTTTTCGTGTACGATTTTAAGACATTTATTCCAAGAAAAATTTTTAACTCTTTGATTTTTCGACTCTGTATCATCGGTCTCGAAAACCGGAGTAGGGGCAACTCTACCGGGGGTTCAAATCCCCCTCTCTCCGCCACTTTATCAATGACTTATCTCCCGACTTCCCGCCTTGCTTTTCCTAAACAGAACAATCGTAGGATATTCTTGAAGGGTTAGATCGTCACTGTTTTCTGTTCGATACTGTGACATTCAGCACTTGATTCGCTATGGGTCTGACAGGAAGGTTTCGAGCGAAAATCTACAGTTATTCAGTCGTTTTCTTATCGGTCACCATTATTCTTTTAGACATTGATCCTATGAAACTGCCGCAAAGTTGCTGGCGGGAACTGAAGTTGCGTAGAGAAGGGGTCAATAATTGAGCCAAAAAAGGAACGCGGCCGTCAGATTAAAGCCGCGGGACAAAGTCCATAATTTCCAAGAGTTGTTGAATTTCCCAGCTTTTTTGAAAGCCTTTGTATCATACTAACAAGTAAAAAAGGTTTAAACACCAAAATTAACCTATATTTCTGGTTAGCTTTACCATGACAGATGACTTGCTCCTGGAGACATTTGCGCTGCCAGTCTGTATGGCTGAGTTGTGTATTTATTGTTCGCCTTTTTCTCAGTTTTTTTCTACAGACATAATAAAAAAGACACGACTCAAGTATGAGCGTGTCTGAGTTTGTCTTACTTATTTGTCTTGGTAAATTATTGTTGTTACTACCAGGCACTGTTCTGTTAAATAACTGAAGTCAGCGCAAAAAAATCAATGAGACATCATCTCCTCGACCACTTCTTCGCTACTCAACTGATAGGGATAATACGTTGGCCAGTTTTCCATTTCATTCAATAAAGATTGCTGGGAATCATTACCCATAAAAATGTGAAAATGAGATGATTTTCGTGGTGCAATTATATGATCGCTAAATTGTATATATTTAGGGGCTTTGCTTTCAGGATCTTTACATTCGAATAAGTAACGAACGCCTTTCTTGCCTGATTTATAGGTGAGTATTTTGTATCCATCGTAATCATATTTACAGGATGTTGTTTCATTATTTCTATGGAATTCGACAATGCCGTCCTCAATGCCAATCATTTCGATATCTGTCGCATAACCTTTGCGATAATAATCTTTAATTTCAGCAAATGTTTTGGTTTTATCTGCATCCGCTTTCTTCTGAAAGACGGGGTCAAGTTTGCCACTTTGCAGTAAAGGGTAAACGGATTGCCAGACTCCATCCCAGTCACTGAGCGTTCGGTTTTGTACATTGGTATCATCAAAAACACCATTAGCAGCTTTTTGTTCGACCTCTGTTAAGGGTTTGCCGTGTGAGTGATGACCATGCGAAAAGGCAGGAGCGCTAACAATAAAGACACCTAAAGCAACAGCCAGTTTATGAAGACGAATCGCCAAAACAATTTCCTCCAGAGTTAATGTACATGATGTGTAATGTTATATTGTAACATATGAAAAAATGCAACAACTCATTAGGAAATGAGAGCATGGTATTCTCAGGTGTATTGAACTATCTTATTGAAATAAAATAAATTATTCTGGTGATGAAAGGTTGATGACAAACGAAACATAACTTGATGCGATCTGTGTGGGCCGGATAGGGCGCTTGAACTGCACCCCAAATGTTGGACATAATCTGACATCTGAAGGTGCAGTTTATG
>ERZ1031992.21-NODE-21-length-101105-cov-28.592429_pt1 | contig 101105 bp, 110 predicted proteins | sample MGYA00516566_ERZ1031992 | MGnify/ENA primary metagenome ERZ1031992 (study PRJEB33719, sample SAMN04261290) | wastewater metagenome | biome: rural village; feature: human; material: feces | host: Homo sapiens | place: El Salvador | collected 2014-01-14 ...
AGTACTCGGCTACGAACCGAGCGGTCGGAGGTTCGAATCCTCCCGGATGCACCATATTCTCCGTAACCTTCAGCAATGAAGGTATCGAAGAGGTAGCGGTATTAACCGCAGGCACCAGGGAGGATAACGTTGCGCCAGCAGCGGCCCGAAGGGCGAACGCCAGTGAGTCATCCTCCCGGATGCACCATATTATCCAAAAAATTTCCTTCAAAAATATCTCATTTCTAAATAACTACTTTATCCATTTCCTGAATTTTCTTCTCCTTCTCCATCAGCGACAAAATCAAGCAATTACGCTAAAGTAGCGTCATATTTTTCGACTTGCGAGAAGACCATGTACGAGCGTTATGCAGGTTTAATTTTTGATATGGATGGCACCATCCTGGATACCGAGCCTACGCACCGTAAAGCGTGGCGCGAAGTATTAGGGCACTACGGTCTTCAGTACGATGTTCAGGCGATGATTGCGCTTAATGGCTCGCCCACCTGGCGTATTGCTCAGGCGATTATTGAGCTGAATCAGGCCGATCTCGACCCGCATGCGTTAGCGCGTGAAAAAACAGAAGCAGTAAGAAGTATGCTGCTGGATAGTGTCGAGCCGCTTCCTCTTGTTGAAGTGGTGAAAAGCTGGCATGGTCGTCGCCCAATGGCTGTAGGAACGGGGAGTGAAAGCGCCATCGCTGAGGCATTGCTGGCGCACCTGGGATTACGCCGTTATTTTGACGCCGTCGTCGCTGCCGATCACGTCAAACACCATAAACCCGCGCCAGACACATTTTTGTTGTGCGCGCAGCGTATGGGCGTGCAACCGACGCAGTGTGTGGTCTTTGAAGATGCCGATTTCGGTATTCAGGCGGCCCGTGCAGCAGGCATGGACGCCGTGGATGTTCGCTTGCTGTGAGTGAAGCGTTATCGCTTTTCTCGTTGTTTGCCAGTAGTTTTCTCAGCGCTACACTATTACCCGGCAACTCCGAAGTCGTGCTGGTGGCAATGTTGCTTTCCGGAGTGAGTCATCCCTGGGTTTTAGTTTTAACAGCAACAATGGGTAATAGCCTTGGAGGGTTAACTAACGTTATCCTTGGGCGTTTCTTTCCATTGCGTAAAACATCGCGCTGGCAAGAGAAAGCTACCGGCTGGCTGAAACGCTATGGTGCAGTCACGCTATTATTAAGCTGGATGCCCGTGGTTGGCGATTTACTGTGTCTGTTAGCGGGATGGATGCGCATCTCGTGGGGACCGGTAATCTTTTTTTTGTGCCTTGGTAAAGCGTTACGCTATGTTGCAGTTGCAGCAGCTACCGTTCAGGGCATGATGTGGTGGCACTAATTGTAGGCCTGCACATATGGTCACCATTACAGTTATGCTAATTAAAACGATTTTGACAGGCGGGAGGTCAATTTGATCCCGGACGTATCACAGGCGCTGGCCTGGCTGGAAAAACATCCTCAGGCGTTAAAGGGGATACAGCGTGGGCTGGAGCGCGAAACTTTGCGTGTTAATGCTGATGGCACACTGGCAACAACAGGTCATCCTGAAGCATTAGGTTCTGCACTGACCCATAAATGGATTACTACCGATTTTGCGGAAGCATTGCTGGAATTTATTACACCAGTGGATGGTGATATTGAACATATGCTGACCTTTATGCGCGATCTGCATCGCTATACGGCGCGCAATATGGGCGATGAGCGGATGTGGCCGTTAAGTATGCCATGCTACATCGCAGAAGGTCAGGACATCGAACTGGCACAGTACGGCACTTCTAACACCGGTCGCTTTAAAACGCTGTACCGTGAAGGGCTGAAAAATCGCTACGGCGCGCTGATGCAAACCATTTCCGGCGTGCACTATAATTTCTCTTTGCCAATGGCATTCTGGCAGGCGAAGTGCGGTGATATCTCGGGCGCTGATGCCAAAGAGAAAATTTCTGCGGGTTATTTCCGCGTTATCCGTAACTACTATCGCTTCGGTTGGGTCATTCCTTATCTGTTTGGTGCGTCTCCAGCGATTTGTTCTTCTTTCTTGCAAGGAAAACCAACGTCGCTGCCGTTTGAGAAAACCGAGTGCGGTATGTATTACCTGCCGTATGCGACCTCTCTTCGTTTGAGCGATCTCGGCTATACCAATAAATCGCAAAGCAATCTTGGTATCACCTTCAATGATCTCTACGAGTACGTGGCGGGCCTTAAACAGGCAATCAAAACGCCATCGGAAGAGTACGCGAAGATTGGTATTGAGAAAGACGGTAAGCGGCTGCAAATCAACAGCAATGTGCTGCAGATTGAAAACGAACTGTACGCGCCGATTCGTCCAAAACGCGTTACCCGCAGTGGTGAGTCGCCTTCTGATGCGCTGTTACGTGGCGGCATTGAATATATTGAAGTCCGCTCGCTGGACATCAACCCGTTCTCGCCGATTGGTGTAGATGAACAACAGGTGCGATTCCTCGACCTGTTTATGGTCTGGTGTGCGCTGGCTGACGCACCGGAAATGAGCAGTAGCGAACTTGCCTGTACACGCGTTAACTGGAACCGGGTGATCCTCGAAGGTCGCAAACCGGGCCTGACGCTGGGTATCGGCTGCGAAACCGCGCAGTTCCCGTTACCGCAGGTGGGTAAAGATCTGTTCCGCGATCTGAAACGCGTCGCGCAAACGCTGGATAGCATTAACGGCGGCGAAGCGTATCAGAAAGTGTGTGATGAACTGGTCGCCTGCTTCGATAATCCCGATCTGACTTTCTCTGCCCGTATCTTAAGGTCTATGATTGATACTGGTATTGGCGGAACAGGCAAAGCGTTTGCTGAAGCGTACCGTAATCTGCTGCGTGAAGAGCCGCTGGAAATTCTGCGCGAAGAGGATTTTGTCGCCGAGCGCGAGGCGTCTGAACGCCGTCAGCAGGAAATGGAAGCCGCTGATACCGAACCGTTTGCGGTGTGGCTGGAAAAGCACGCCTGACAGAAAAGAAAAAGGCCACTCGTGAGTGGCCAAAATTTCATCTCTGAATTCAGGGATGATGATAACAAATGCGCGTCTTTCATATACTCAGACTCGCCTGGGAACAAAGAGTTCAGAAAATTTTAAAAAAAATTACCGGAGGTGGCTAAATGCCGTTGTTAGATAGCTTCACAGTCGATCATACCCGGATGGAAGCGCCTGCAGTTCGGGTGGCGAAAACAATGAACACCCCGCATGGCGACGCAATCACCGTGTTCGATCTGCGCTTCTGCGTGCCGAACAAAGAAGTGATGCCAGAAAGAGGGATCCATACCCTGGAGCACCTGTTTGCTGGTTTTATGCGTAACCATCTTAACGGTAATGGCGTAGAGATTATCGATATCTCGCCAATGGGCTGCCGCACCGGTTTTTATATGAGTCTGATTGGTACGCCAGATGAGCAGCGTGTCGCTGATGCCTGGAAAGCGGCAATGGAAGACGTGCTGAAAGTGCAGGATCAGAATCAGATCCCGGAACTGAACGTCTACCAGTGTGGCACTTACCAGATGCACTCGTTGCAGGAAGCGCAGGATATTGCGCGTAACATTCTGGAACGTGACGTGCGCATCAACAGCAACGAAGAACTGGCGCTGCCGAAAGAGAAGTTGCAGGAACTGCACATTTAGTCAGTTTAAGCAGAAGAGGCCGGGCTGGTGAAAACACCGCCCGGCTTTTGTTACCTGTCAGTCATCCGATATTCCACGCTATGTGCTTCATCAGGTTGAGGAACTTCCAGCCTTGAGGCCATCCGCATCACGACCGCTTCAGGAACTGCATACTCGCGTCTGGCATTTTGCTGGTTCCATTGCGCCCATGGCACTTCCAGATAAACGATTTTTACTCGTGCGCCGTAAGCCGTAAACAGACTGATGAGCTGGCTGCGCAGCTGGCGGGTAATGTTCGTTGCATTCCAGATGAACGGCTTTTTCTGGCGTAAAAAAACGCGCGCCTCTTCTTTTGCCTGTTGCACAATACGCCCGGTGGCGGTTTTGTCGTCCGGACTGGCATTGATTCGCCGCCGCATATCATCAAGGCTGATAACGTCCATTCCCTGGCACTGTTCACTGATATAGCGATCTTTGCCCATACCCGGTAAGCCACACAGCAAAATAACCTCAAAAGGTTCAGCCTCCCAGGGAACAAAATCAGGAGAACTTTGCTCATGAGTCAGGTAGTGCCAGCGTGCGGAATCAGAAACGAACGGGCGCATTTTTCCCCAGCATTGTTGCTCATGGCAAAACAGCTCGAACAGATCGATGCGTTCCAGCATTGATTGCTGATCCGGGCTTTGGCGACCAAGCAGATCGGCACGAGCAAGCAAAGCGAGCAGACGCGTGTCGATGCGCATTGCAGCCGTGAGCAACAAACGCTCCGGTTCCGGACGTTCCAGTAACCATAGCGGTAACCCATGCAGACGCACCAGTGCAACAATTTGCTCGCGCAGCACGAACGGCGTTGGGATATCGCGCCATAAAATTTGTCGAGCCGTCAGTTCGCCCCGACGAGCATGACCAGGAGACTGAATACGTCCGTTTTCCTGCACGGTAGTGCTGCGCTTTTCAACATCATGCAATAACGCCGCCGCCCATAAAACTTCCTGCTGTTGAGCGGGGAGTTGCTGGAATTCTGGCAGAGTAATGAGGGCGTTAAGCACCATTTCGGTATGTACGCCGACGTCGCCTTCACCATGATGCTCAGGGTCTTGTGGCGTGTGATGCATCTCCTCAACCCAGCTAAAACGCTGACGTAGCGCCGACCAGCGTTTATCGTCGGTAAGTTGCCAAATCATGACTGTTCTCCATAAACGAACTCATGGGCCATCCGCGCCCGTTGCCAGTGGCGTTTCCAGTGCACAGTGGTTTTGACATGATTTTTGCGCACATACTTGAAGACGTTATGCGAAAAGTCAGCGACAGAAAACGCATCATGATTTCGGCTGACAATGCCTTCCAGCGTACAGGGTTGACAGGTTTGCGTATCCCAGGGATCGAATGTGCCGCGCGCATTGGTCAGCGCCAGAAAATCACGTTGCCAGCTTTTTTCATCATTCCCCGGCTGCGGGCCGGAGATTTCGGGAACGCAGGGGAAATCAAACAGAGCGGCGTAAAACTGCACCTCTTCCCAGCTCAGCCACATATCCTGGCAGCGAACGGCAAACAGGTAAAAGTCCTGTTCCAGCGCGCGGTATTCAATGGAATGAACGGCGTAGAGATTTTCACCAAACAACTCCAGGTTGCCGAGATCGTTTTTCAGCAGTTGCCAGCGTTGGCGAATTTTATAGGTCCATGCCGACTGCGTAGGCGTGGCATGGGAGCGGGCAAACACGCCGTAGCGGTTAAGGCAGTTATTTTCGCCATCGAGTTTTTCTGTGTGCACCAATTGCGTGATGGTCTGTAAATCCTGCCAGTAATCGGTGTTAATGCGGTCATCGCTGGTGGTGCCTGGAGAGAAGGGGTAATGCCAGGTTCTCCCGTATTTACGTTGGGTATTCATAATAATCCATTATTTTGTGTGTAATAAATGTACGCCCGCGAGGGTGCGAGTTTTGGGGTTAAAAGAAAAATGTGAGTATCACCCGCGAAAGCGAGGGCGAAGGAAAAAGAGAATTAACAACCTGAGCGAATGCTCAGAACCGGCTAATGGTGAATGGAAGAGTTTGGGGCGGCGAAAAGATACACCGAATGAGTGTATAAAACAACCGTTTGCAGAATGAGCAAATAAAAAGGGAGCCGCAGCTCCCTTTGGCAACCTTAGTGCGCACCGCCTCCGCCGCCACCTGCGCCAAATGGCGGTTTAGCAAACCACACCAGCCCCAGCAGGACGAGGAATATCCCGGCTGACATCCAGAAGATCTCATTGGCGGAAATAATCAGCCCCTGATTGGTTATCTGCTGGGCAATCCAGCCTGATGCCTGCTGTTGCGTCATACCAAGCCCTTCCAGTTGACTGTACATCGCCTGAGCATTCGGGTTGAACGGGTTTACCGACTCAGTCAACTGTGCATGGTGCAGCGACTCGCGGTTGGTCCACATGGTCGTGGTTATCGACGTGCCGATAGACCCCGCCAGCGTTCGCGTAAAGTTGGAGAGGCTCGATGCCGCCGCCAGTCGTTCCGGTGGCAAACCGGACAGCGTAATGGTGGTCAGCGGCATAAAGAAGCAGGCCACCGCAAAACCCTGGATAAACTGTGGCCAGGCCGACGCGCCAAAATCCATACCCGGTTCAAAGGTATAGGCACGCCAGTAGAAGCAGACGGCATACATAATAAAGCTGAAGGTTACCAGTCGGCGCATATCCAGTTTATGCGCGAAGCGGCCGATAATCGGCGACAGGATCACCGGAATAATCCCTACCGGCGCAGAGGCCAGCCCTGCCCACGTCGCCGTGTAACCGTAGACCTCCTGCAACAACTGCGGCAGCAGAACAATCGCGCCGAAGTAGAGCATATACGCGAGGCTGATACACAAGCAGCCGATGGTGAAGTTGCGCGACTTAAACAACGACAGATCGACTATCGGGTTATCGTCGGTCAGCTCCCAGACAATCAGGAAGCAGATAGCCACCACCGCCACCACGGTGAGGATGATAATTTCCTGTGATGAGAACCAGTCCAGCTCTTTACCGCGGTCGAGCATAATCTGCAGGCTGCCGATACCAATAACCAGCAGTGCCAGCCCCACGGCATCAATCCGCCGCCGTTCGGTGCGGGTTTCACGTCCGCGCAGAGTTTGCAGTGTCATCAACACCACCGCCACGCCAATCGGCACGTTGATGAAGAATATCCAGCCCCAGTGGTAATTATCACTGATATAACCGCCGAGGATCGGGCCGCAAATTGGCGCAACAATCACCGTCATCGACCACAACGCCAGCGCGATCGAGCGTTTGGCTGGCGGGTAGTTATTCAGCAATAGACTTTGCGAAAGCGGAATTAACGGCCCGGCGACAATCCCCTGAATCACGCGGAAGAAGATCAGCATATTCAGGCTGCTGGAGACACCACACGCCCACGACGCAATAGCAAAGGCGATGGTGGACCAGAGGAACAGTTTCACTTCCCCGACGCGCTTTGCCAGCCAGCCGGTAAGCGGGATCGAGATGGCATTCGCCACCCCGAAAGAAGTGATTACCCACGTTCCCTGGCTGAGCGATGAGCCCAGATTCCCGGCGATAGTGGGGATCGCCACGTTAGCAATGGTGGAGTCCAGCACCTGCATGAATGTCGCCAGTGACAGCGCAATCGTCATAATGACCAGTTGTGCGCCTTCCAGCGGTTTTTGCTGTTGCATCACACGCACCTCTGGATTAGCCAGCGTTAGCTTTTACGATATCGTCGATCAGTTTATTGACAGGTGCCAGGCTGATTTCACGCGCGGTGCTTACCGCGACCGGTGTGGAACGTACTTTGTTTGCCAGTACCTGACCGTCACGGTTAGTGGTATTGACACTCACCAGCGTGGATAAACCGATACGCAGCGGGTATTGCTCCAGCTGTTTCTGGTCCAGTTCAATACGCACAGGCAGACGCTGAACGACTTTGATCCAGTTACCGGTGGCGTTTTGCGCCGGAAGCAGTGAGAACGCGCTACCTGTGCCCATATCCAGACCAACCACTTTACCGGTGTATTTCACATCATCGCCGTAAATATCGGTGGTGATGGTGACCGGTTGACCGATACGCATATTGGCAATCTGCGTCTCTTTAAAGTTGGCATCCACCCACATATTGGTGGCTGGAACGACCGCCATCAGCGGCGTCGTTGGGCTAATTTGCGCCCCAGGCTGTACCGCGCGGCGGGAGACATAACCGGTCATCGGACTGACAATACGGGTACGCTCCAGCGCCAGCCAGGCGTTACGTACTTCGGTGGCAGCCTGTTGTACGGCAGGCTGATCTTCCAGTTTCGTCCCCAGAATCATCGCCTGATTGGCATTGTATTGTTGAATAGCGACGTCCAGTTGCGCCTGGGCACTGGTGACGGCGTCGCGGGCGTGTTGCAGCTCTTCGCGACCAATCAGGTTGGCATTGCCCAGCGGCACACGGCGGTTGTAGTCGCTTTGTGCTTTCGCGAGGGCGATTTTTTGCACCTCAATATTCGCCTGCAACTGTTTGCTGTTAATCATCAGCTGGTGGGTTTGGCGAACGCTGGAAGCCAGTGCAGTTTTGGCTTTTTCAAACGCCTGGCGAGCATCTGTCGGGTCGAGAGTGACCAGCACGTCGCCTTCTTTTACAAAATCGGTGTTATCGGCCCAGACTTTCGTCACGCTGCCAGACACCTGAGACATAATTTGAATCTGATTCCCTGCCACGTATGCGTCATCGGTTTCTTCGAAATGACGCAGTACCAAAAACCAATAAATCCCTATCGCTACGGCAATAATTATAAAGAGCAAGGTGAGAAGGAGGAGCAGACGCTTACGTTTGCCGCTCTTCTTTACCGGTTGCTGCGGGGTTTGAGTCTCCGCATTTGCGCTCATATTGTTCTCCACGATCTTCTTAACTCATCGGCTGAGCCGACCTGCTTGCCAAAAAGGCCAGCATGTTGCGATGCTGGCCGGTTATTTTTTCTTTTATAAATCTGGATTTTTGAGCGAGATGACGCGTTAGCTCATCGCTTCGAGAACCACACCGCCCTGTTCCATCTGGTCGAGACGGGAGAGCAATTTGCGGGTGATTTGCTCGAGCTGGTCTTTTTCTGTTGTGCTGAGCGCGGACCAGAGTTGATGCAGGCAGTTATGCTGCGGCGGTAAAACCTCGCGCAAAAACTCGTGACCTTTTTCCGTTAATTGCAGATGCAGGCAGCGGCGATCGTTATCGCTTTCACGACGTTCGATCCAACCGCGTTTTTCCAGTTCATCGGCAATACGCGTCGCGTTGGTACGGGATGATCCAAGAGCACAACTCAATTCAGAAGGCTGAATACTGTGGTTTTCCTGAGACTCCAGCGTAATCAACGCCATAAACAACGTCTCGTTAATCCCCTGAGCCTTCAGCATTTTATTGCGGTTTTCCAGCAGCTTGCTTTGCATATGCATGCAAAGACGGGTCAGAAGGATCTCCTGATAAGGAAAATCTTCGTGGCGGCTGGCGCGAAATTTTAGCATTTGTTCAATGGGCGTAAACGAACTATCCATTTGGGTATGACCTCATTAATTTCAGCCGATATAGTAACGACAGTGACAAATAAAGTAAATGTATTGTTTTAGAAAAATGATTCTTGTGGATTATATAATCGCCATCACTTTCCAGGCGAGCCCATAGGCCAGCGCACTAAGCAGTGTTGGGATGATAATGCTGCGTGTTTTATAGAAACTGGCACCCAGTACCGCGAAGCCGACCAGTGTGGGCACGAAACGGCGTGTATCGTGCATCACTTCTGGTGCGGTAGAGACAACCAGCAGAGCGCATATCGAGGCGATGCCAATGGTGTCGAGCAAAATACCTACCGCGCCACGTTTGGTTGGGCGGGCATTACCCACACGCAGGCGCAGCGGCAGATAGCGGAAGCAATAATTCGCCGCGCCAACCAGTAACCCAAGCAGCAGAACCTCATAGCTCATCGGGCGCTCCTTGCCAGAATGCCTGGATTAACGCAGTGAGGCAGCCACAGACAATGCCTGCCAGAATGGCGACGGGAATAGAAAATAGCGTTACGCCTGCAAGGGCACCAACTAACGCTGCGGTAACGCAAAGAGATTGTTTGCGCTGGAAAGAGGCGAGCAGGAAACTCATAAAGAGTGCCGGAAGCATAAAACCTAATGCTGCTTCAACGGCGGGATAACCTTGCAGCAAGCCGCTGCCGGAGAATGCCCCTATTACCGTACCAAATACCCACGATGACCATGAACTGAAGGCAATGCCGATCATCCAGTTTTCGCTCCAGCGGCGATTATTGCGTACCAGTTTTGCGGTTGCGGCGGCAAAAACCTCATCCGTCAGGCCAAACGCCCACAGGGCGGTTTTCGATTTTTGCAGACGCTGAATAATACGGCTACGCAGTGACGGGCCATACAAAACATGGCGAACATCCATTGCCATGACGGTCAGTGCAGCAACCCACAAACTACTCCCGGCTGCCAGCATCGCGGTAATGACGAACTGGCTCGCGCCTGCATAAATGATGCAGGAGAAAAAAACGCTTTCGAGAGGAGAGAATCCCAGACGGGTCGCATTCAGACCGAACGCAAAGGCCACCGGAATATAACTAATAACAATCGGTAAACTGTCTTTGCATCCTTCCATGAAGGTCGCCGAACCAGGAGCAGGCTGTGGAGTAGGGCTTTCCATAGAGTGTACGCTTAACGATTGTTAATATTATAAATAGACTGAATGAATATCTTAACCTTATCAGACTGATGGGCTTCTTAACACCCTTATAAGTGTAAAGCCACGAAAACGGTTGCTGATTGCTTAATTTGCGGCTTCCTGACGATGAAAACCTCGCCACCAGACCAGTAAGTTAACCAGGGCAATCGTCGCGCCAGCCAGACACACGCCAGCCCAACTGCCATGTTGCCAGGCTGAGGCTGAAATTAGCGAACCAGCGGCACCGCCAATAAAGTAGCTGGTCATGTAACCTGCGGTCAGGCGATTACGCGCATCAGGGTGTATTCGATAAATTACCGTCTGGTTAGTGATATGCACGCCCTGCACGGTGAGGTCCAGCACCAGGATGCCGATAATCAGCGCCAGTACGGAAGTGTGACCAAACCAGATTGCCAGCCATGAAAGTAACAGCAGAAGCAGACCGAAAGTTGTTGTGTGGTGCGATTTGCCCTTGTCGGCAAAACCGCCCGCCGGACGAGCGCCCAACGCTCCGGCAGCTCCCGCAAGTCCAAACAGACCAATTACACCATCGCTGTAGTTAAAAGGTGGAGCGGCAAGCAAAAAGGCCATTGAGGTCCAGAGAATGCTGAAGTTGGCAAAGGTCAGGCAGCCCAGCAACGCGCGGGTGCGCAGGATCTTATCGCTGATAAACATGCTGAAAACGGAACCAAGCAACTGTGGGTAGTTGAGGTGGGTTTCTGATTTCATTTGTGGCAGACCACGCCATAATGCCAGCGCCATCAGTGCCATTAACACCGAGGCAACCCAAAAGACGGTGCGCCAGCCGCCGAGGTTTGCCAGCAATCCGGCAACGGTCCGTGCGAGTAAGATCCCCAATAGCAGGCCGCTCATAATGGTGCCAACCACTTTGCCGCGTTTGTCCGGTGAGGCCAGCGTCGCTGCCAGTGGAACCAGAATTTGTGCCACGACCGAGAATAAACCGGTTAATGCCGTACCGAGGATCATCATCGCCAGTGACTGACTGCTGGCAGTGATTAACATACCGCCCGCTGCCAGTAAGGTCATCGAGACAATCAGGCGGCGGCGTTCAAACATATCACCGAGGGGAACAAGAAACAGCAGACCTGCGGCATAGCCCAACTGCGCGGCGGTAACAATAAAGCCCGCCGAACTGGCGGAAAGGGAAAAGTTACGCGCGATGGTGTCGAGCAATGGCTGGGCGTAATAGTTACTGGCTACCGCCAGACCGGTGGCGATAGACATCAGCACGATCAGCGCCGGGCTAAGCTCATGATTAGGTTTAGTCATTATTTTTGTTCATCAGGTGATGATTAAGCTGGAAATCAATAATAGCGGATGTTGATGAATATGGGATGAAAGATAGATTGTTGAAATGTGCGGTGTGGTTTGTAGGTATGATAAGACGCGCCAGCGTCGCATCAGGCATTGTGTACAGAGCGGCGGATGAGGCAAAAACGCCTTATCCGCCCGAATAAAAATTACTTCTGCGCTGCCAGCGCTTCATTCACCCAGCCATCGAACTGCTGCTGGTGGGCTTTGATCCAACCATCAACGTGGCCCTGAATATCGTCTTCTGAGGCTTTGCCGTCATGCATGATGGCGTTCTGGGCGTTAATATCTGCCACTGGTAACTGCATAATGGCAAACAGTTTCGCTGCTGCCGGGTTTTTCTCGGCCCAGGCTTTGTTGGCAACGATATGCATGGTACTGACCGGGAAGCCGTAATTCGCGCCATTCGGCAGTTTGGTATTGGCATTTTTATCGCCCGGCAGTGCGGAGAACGGCACCTGCAACCAGACCACATCTTTCCCCGGTTTCAGTTCGTTACTCACCCAGTACGGCGTCCAGGTGTAGTAAAACACCGGCTTACCCTCTTTGTAACGACTGATGGTGTCAGCCATCATCGCTGCGTAGTTCCCCTGATTATGCGTCACGGTATTGGTCAGTCCATACGCGGCAAGCTGGTGGTTGATCGCACCTTCGCAGCCCCAGCCTGGGTTACAGCCGGTTAAATCCGCTTTACCGTCGCCGTTGGTATCGAACAGTTTGGCGATCTTCGGATCTTTAAGTTGCGCGATGTTGGTAATTTTATACTGGTCGGCGGTTTTCTTATCGATCAGGTAACCTTGTGCCGCGCCGTTAACAAATACCCCTTCACGATAAAATTTCTTATCGCCACCGGCAGCTTCGTACATGTTGTCATGCAGTGGCGTCCAGTTCACGGCGGTGAAGGTTGCATCGCCGGAAGCAAGCGAGGTGTAGCCAACGTTGTAATCCACTTCGCTGGGTTTATTGACGGTATAACCTAATTTCTCCAGCGCGCGGCTGACCAGCAGCGTCTGGAAGGTTTCTTCGGTGATGGTGCTTTGAACTGGATTAACTGTAATGCCTTTGCCCGGCAGGTCGGCAGCAAAAGTTTGTGTAGAGATAAGCGTGGCAAACGCTGTCGCAAAAAGTACGCTATGTCGCATTGTTATTCCTTTTTTTGGCAGGGTGATATGCCCGGTGTTACCGGGCAAGTGCAGAGTTACTTAATGAATGGGCGGGTCAGCAGACCGACAGGGCCAGTGGTGTACCAGCGACGGTTGCCGCGACTACGTGAGTCGCGCCCAACGGCCTGCGTCAGGCGATCGAGGATAATGGCGAGGATCACAATCCCGACGCCGCCAACGGTGGCAAGCCCCATATCCAGACGACCGATACCGCGAAGTACCATCTGACCCAGCCCGCCGACGGCAATCATCGAAGCGATGACCACCATAGAAAGGGCCAGCATCAGCGTCTGGTTAACGCCCGCCATAATGGTTGGCATCGCCAGCGGTAACTGAACTTTGAACAGCATCTGGCTCGGGCTGGCACCGAATGAGCGCGAGGCTTCAATCAGATCCGCCGGAACCTGGTTAATTCCCAGAATCGTCAGACGGATAATCGGCGGCAGTGCAAAGATGATCGTCACCACCACGCCCGGCACGTTGCCGATACCAAACAGCATGACGATTGGCACCAGATAAACAAACGCGGGCGTGGTCTGCATGGCATCAAGCAGTGGACGAATAATTTTCGCCGCTCGCGGACTTCTCGCCAGCCAGATCCCCAACGGCAAACCTATGACGATACAGAACAGCAGGGCGGTTAACACCAGCGCCAGGGTAACCATTGCCTGTGACCAGGCACCGATTGCGCCGATGGCAATCAGCGAAACCAGCGTCGCCACGCCCATTCCGACCCCGGAAATCTGCCAGGCGATGAGAGCGAAAACGATAATCGCCACCGGCGCGGGCATACCCAGCAGCAATTGCTGGAAACCGTTGAGGATGTAATCAACCGGAACGCGCACGCCCTGAAAGACGGGACGAAAATGGGTAACGACCCAGTCGATCCCTTCAGTGACCCAACTGTCGAGCGGGATCAGAGTTTTATGGAACGGATCGAGAATATTAAAATGCTCGACGTTTGGCGCAGGCGTACTGGTCAGCCAGTCAGCACCACCGCCGTCAGTCGGTGCAGCAGCCGGTGTACCCCAGGCGTCTGCGGATTGTGCAGCACTGTCCGCCGCTGGCGTGGTATCCCACGGATTATTTTGATCAGCCATTATTTACCCCCTCACGATCTAAAGCGCGCAGCAGCATTCCTTTCGAAATGATGCCGACATACTGTTGGTCCTCGTCGACCACGGGCACCGCACAGGGTGCCTGTCCGACATGAGAGAGCAACTCGCTAAGAGGCGTTTGTGCATCGACCGCTAACGGCGCATCAATCAGCGCCGCATCAAGACCTTGCTGCTGCGTTAACGCGGCTTTAAGCGAATCGATAGACACAGCGCCGACAAACTTATTACCGCGTTCGATGACGTAGCCATATTCGCGATCTTCATCCTGCAATAATTTCAGTGCCGAACGCGGGCCGAAGCCGGGGGTTTTACGAATTAAGCCGTTCGGTGTACGACGAGCAATATCTTTCGCACTGAACACCTGGCTAATATCGACGCCACGGAAGAAGGTACGAACATAATCATTCGCCGGATTATTAAGAATTTCATCCGGTGTACCAACCTGCACCACTTCACCATTTTGCATAATGGCAATTCGGTCACCAATACGCATAGCTTCATCGAGATCGTGGGAAATAAAGACAATGGTGCGCTGATGTTTCGCCTGTAATTTTACCAGCTCATCCTGCATCTCGGTGCGAATTAATGGATCGAGTGCCGAGAAGGCTTCGTCCATTAATAATATATCCGGATTAATCGCTAACGCGCGGGCTAATCCCACACGTTGACGCATCCCGCCAGAGAGTTCATCCGGGTAGCTGTGGGCATAATTTTCCAGCCCGACCTGACGCAGTGCATCAAGGGCTTTTTCCCGGCGTTCTTCGGCATTAATTCCGGCCAGTTCCATACCGAACGCAGTATTGTCCAGCACGGTCATATGCGGCATTAAGGCAAAGGACTGGAAGACCATCGCAATCTTTTTTCTGCGCACCTCACGGAGTTCGACGTCGGATATTTTGGCAATATCCACACCATCAATCAGCACTTGCCCGCGGGTGGGTTCAATCAGGCGATTGAGAAGGCGTACCATTGTGGATTTACCCGAACCGGATAATCCCATGATGACAAATATCTCGCCTTCTTCAATGGCCAGACTGGCGTCTTTTACGCCAAGCGATAGCCCAGTTTTTTCCAGAATTTGTTCTTTTGAAAGTCCTTGTTCGATATATTTGAAAGCTCGCTGTGGATGCTCACCAAATATTTTATAAAGATTTTTAATTTCTAATTTAATTGCCATGCAATAGAAAGATTCCTGTTATTTGTTTATGTCGATACATTACCCAATGGAAATAGTCACTTTTTTCTACCCTAACATACTGAGAATCTGAGGCAACCCCTGATGGCAAATGTGGCATGAATATTGATGTGAGCAAATCGCCGGAATTTCCCATGATATAAGGGCTGAGAGCAAATCGAGAAAAGTTGATATTTTTTGTCAAAGATAGCAAAAAAACGCCTGAATATTGTGGTTTCAGGCGAATAATGCAACAGAGTATCAGTGTAGATCACCACAAATTATTTGCGTGATATAAAGCTATTTGGCGGGAATTATTTCCCTGCAGCGGGTAGTGATATTTTTGAAAATAACCCCCTCAGAAATTCCAGTCTTCATCTTCTGTTTCGACCGCTTTTCCCATCACATATGAAGAGCCTGAACCGGAAAAGAAATCGTGATTTTCATCGGCATTCGGCGAAAGCGCGGCGAGGATTGCCGGATTCACTTCCGCCATTTCTGCGGGAAATAGCGGTTCGTAGCCCAGATTCATCAACGCCTTATTGGCGTTGTAACAGAGAAACGCTTTCACATCGTCAGCCCACGGGGTTTCGGCGTACAGCTCATCGGTGTATTGCAACTCGTTGTCATAGAGTTCCAGCAACAAATCGAAGGCGAAACTCTTCAATTCTTCACGTCGTGCCTGGGAGATCTTTTCCAGGTTTTTCTGATATTTATAGCCGATGTAGTAACCGTGGACTGCTTCATCCCGGATAATCAGACGGATCAGGTCTGCGGTATTGGTTAGCTTTCCGCGGCTGGAAAAATACATCGGCAGCCAGAAACCGGAATAGAACAAAAAAGATTCAAGAAACACACTGGCGATTTTCTTTTTCAGCGGATCATCACCGCGATAATGTTGCTGAATAATCTGTGCTTTTCGCTGCAACGGCGCGTTTTCTTCACTCCAGGCGTAGGCGGCATCGACATCTTTGGTCTGGCACAGCGTCGAGAAAATTGAACTGTAAGAGCGGGCATGAACCGCTTCCATAAAGCTGATATTTGATAATACCGCCTCTTCATGGGGGGTGAGTGCATCGGGCATCAGCGAGGGCGCGCCGATAACATTTTGCAGCGTGTCGAGCAGCGTCAGGCCAGTAAAAACGCGCATTGTTAGTTGTTGTTCTACGACACTTAATGTCTGCCATGCAGGAATATCGTTCGACAGTGGCACCTTTTCTGGTAGCCAGAAATTGCTGGTCAGGCGATTCCACACCTCCAGATCTTTATCGTCAGATATCTTGTTCCAGTTGATGGCGCTGATACGTGAGAGTTTCATAGATATTCCTTAAAGTGCACAGGAGACGCAGCCTTCAATTTCAGTGCCTTCCAGCGCCATCTGACGCAGGCGAATGTAATAGAGCGTTTTGATACCCTTGCGCCAGGCGTAAATCTGCGCTTTGTTGATATCGCGAGTGGTGGCGGTATCGGGGAAAAACAGCGTCAGCGACAGCCCCTGATCGACATGGCGAGTCGCTTCCGCGTAGGTGTCGATGATCTTTTCTGCGCCGATTTCGTAAGCGTCCTGATACAGCGCCAGATTTTCGTTAGTCATAAACGGGGCAGGGTAGTAAACGCGCCCGGTTTTGCCCTCTTTGCGTATCTCTACTTTCGCCACAATCGGATGAATACTCGACGTGGCATGGTTGATATAAGAGATAGAACCGGTTGGCGGCACCGCCTGGAGATTCTGGTTGTAGATACCATAGCGCATCACGTCGTCGCGCAGCTGCGCCCACATCTCACGGGTAGGTAACGTAATACCGCTACGGGCAAACAGTTCGCCAACTTTCGCCGTTTTCGGCTGCCAGTTACTTTGCAGATATTGGCTGAAATATTCACCACTGGCATAGCGTGACTGTTTGAACCCGGCGAAGGTTTCACCGCGTTCGCGCGCCAGCAACATCGAGGTACGCAGTGCGTGCCAAGTGATGGTATAGAAATAGAGATTGGTGAAATCGAGTGCTTCCGGCGAACCATAAGCGATGCCTTCTCGCGCCAGATAGCCGTGTAAATTCATCTGCCCCAGTCCGATGGCGTGCGAGGCGGCATTTCCGGCTTCGATGGACGGCACGCTGCGGATATGACTCATATCTGACACCGCCGTTAAACCGCGTACGGCAGTCTCTACCGTGCGGGCAAAGTCGGGGGAATCCATGGTGTGGGCAATATTCAACGACCCTAGATTGCAGGAAATATCATGGCCTGTACGGGCATAGTCGAGATTCTCGTCATATTCTGAGGCGCTGTTAACCTGCAAAATTTCTGAGCAGAGATTGCTCATATTTATGCGCCCGGCGATAGGGTTAGCACGGTTAACCGTGTCTTCATACATGATGTACGGATAGCCAGACTCAAACTGGATCTCTGCCAGTCGCTGGAAGAAATCACGAGCGTTGAGGTATTTTTTGCGAATGCGTTCATCGGCAACCAGTTCGTCATAGCGTTCGCTGATGGCGACATCGGCAAACGGTTTGCCATAAACCCGCTCAACGTCATAGGGCGAAAACAGCGCCATCTGCGCATTCTCTTTTGCCAGATGGAAAGTGATATCCGGGATCACCACGCCCAGCGACAGTGTTTTAATGCGGATTTTTTCGTCGGCATTTTCCCGTTTTGTATCGAGAAAACGCAGAATATCGGGATGATGAGCATGTAAATAGACTGCCCCAGCCCCCTGACGCGCGCCGAGTTGGTTGGCATAGGAAAATGCGTCTTCCAGCATTTTCATCACCGGAATCACGCCAGAAGATTGATTTTCAATACGTTTAATTGGCGCGCCCGCTTCCCGCAGATTCGACAGCAAAAATGCTACGCCGCCGCCGCGTTTCGACAGTTGTAGTGCGGAATTTACTGCCCGGCCAATCGACTCCATATTGTCTTCAATACGCAGCAGAAAACAGGAAACCAGTTCGCCGCGCTGCTGCTTACCGCAGTTGAGGAATGTTGGCGTGGCTGGCTGAAAGCGTCCTGACAGCATCTCATCGGTGAGCTGCGTCGCCAGTGTTTCATCGCCTTGTGCCAGCGTCAGCGCCACCATCGTGACGCGATCGGCAAAATCTTCCAGATAACGCTTACCGTCGAATGTCTTCAACGTATAGCTGGTGTAAAACTTCCATGCTCCTAGGAATGTCTGGAAACGAAAACCGCTGGCGTGCGCGTGGGCAAACAGCGTAATGACAAAATCGCGAGAGTAGCGATTAAGGACACTTTCATCATAGTAACCTTCGTTAACCAGCCAGTTCAGGCGCTGCTGCTGGCTACTGAAGGCCACACTGTTCGGACGCACATGCGTCGTCATAAAGGCGTCTACTGCCTGGCGATCTTTATCGAACTGAATGCGACCTGCGCTATCGTAAAGGTTAAGCATCGCATTCAGAGCGTGATAATCCATCGTTTCCTGCGTCAGGCGTTCTGCGGTTGTCGTTGCCAAAATTCAGTTACTCCTTTACGAACGTTTTCGATATCGCTTTGCGTACCCATGAGTTCAAAGCGGTACAGCCACGGCACGCCGCATTTCCGGGCAATCACATCTCCGGCGCGGCCATATGCCTCACCAAAGTTGCGATTACCCGAAGCAATAACGCCGCGCAGCAACGCCCGGTTATGCTCGTCGTTTAAAAAGCGAATGACCTGTCGTGGCACCGCGCCAGCCGTACCGCCGCCGCCGTAAGAGGGCACGATCAGGATGTAAGACTCGTCTACCTGAATCCGTTCCCGCTCATTGAGCGGGATGCGCACCGCGGGCAGCCCTAAACGTTCGATAAAACGCTGCGTATTTTCGGAGCTGCTGGAAAAGTAGACGAGCTGGCTCATGCACTGGCCGCGTGTGGCGCTGGATGCAGACGATTGATCATGTCCGGGCGGAAACCAGACCAGCTAAGATCGCCTGCAATCACAACCGGCAACTGACGAAAGCCCTGAGCACGCAGCGCTTCTGCCGCTTCAGGAACGCGATCGACATTAATCATTTCAAAATCAAAGCCCCGGTTTTCCATCGCCCGTTTAGTGGCGTGGCACTGAACGCAATCGTTACGAGTGTAAATAGTAATGCGCATGATTCGTATTTCCGTTTAAAATGAAGATACGGCGCGATGATACGCGTCGGGTTGTCTCTCTGTTGATACAGAGATACTAGATGTAGTTGAAAAAAGATTCAACCACACAATATATAGCAAATAATGGTCAGGGTTACCCTGGGGCGAGCGTGACGGGGTAGGGGGATTTTTGTGATTCACCAGGCAAAAAGAAACCCCGAAGCCAGGCTTCGGGGTCAAAGACGCGTATTTATTATCATTTTTGCACTACGATTTGCGCATGCTTAACAGTGCGCCGATAAAAATACCCACCGCTGCCGCTGTACCCACACTACACCAGGGTCTTTCACGAACAAAAGAATCCGCGCAGCCAACGGCATCGCGCGCGGCTTGCTGGACGCGAGTACGACCATGCATTCGCGCCCTGGTTTCTTTCAGTAGAGCCTGCGCTTTACTACGAGCGGCTTCGGCTTCCCCTTTGGCGTCGCTGCCCCAGGACTTCAATACAGATTCGAGACTGTCAGCTAATTGATTGACATCATTCTGGATATCCTGCACGCCATCATCAACGTCGTTGCGGTTCGGTCGGTTAAACATATGATCCCCCATTAGAATTCGATGTAATTTTCAGTGTAGACCATAATTTTCTTAACTGAGGTTCATCGCGGCTTTATGGACTTTTCTGAAAGCGTTGTGAATGCGCAATCAGGTAAGGTAGGCCCGCGGTTGATAATAACGAGGATCAAATATGTATTTACGACCAGACGAGGTGGCGCGCGTACTTGAAAAAGTCGGTTTTACTGTCGATGTGGTAACCCAGAAAGCGTATGGTTACCGCCGTGGGGAAAATTATGTCTATGTTAATCGCGAAGCGCGAATGGGACGTACCGCCCTGGTGATTCATCCAACATTAAAAGAACGTAGTTCAACACTGGCTGAACCCGCTTCCGATATTAAAACTTGCGATCATTACCAGCAATTTCCGCTCTATTTAGCGGGTGAACGTCATGAGCATTACGGTATCCCGCATGGCTTTAGTTCGCGTGTTGCGCTTGAACGTTATTTGAATGGTTTATTTGGCGAAGCCAGTTAAAGACGCGACTGGCGATGCCAGTCGCGAAAAGAAGGGTCAGGCTTTTACCTGCTGGTAACGGCTGACTTTAAACAGTCGGCGGCAATAATCGAGGAAGTAGCCATAAACCGCCCCCATCAACATCGAAACAACGATGTTTGAACTGACTGCCGCCATAATCTGATGCCAGTCTGCGCCCACCACTAACAAGATCGCCACATACACCGGTGACTGGAACGTCACATAAGCCAGGATATCCGCCAGATTTTTTATCCAGCCTGACGGGCTAACTTTGCGTGCCGCGCGCATAAACAGATCGCGGTACATACCGTATGGCCATGCAATTAAGATGTTCACCGGAATCGCTACCAATCTGGAATAAAAAGACTGTTCGAAGCTCATTCCGGAGAGGAAAACTTCAATACACATGTTCACGACAGAACAGTAAACAACCATCGCGAACGTATCTGCAACTGCATGACGCAAGCGTGACTGCGGTGAGAACATGCTAATGCTCCTTAATAAAAGCGTAATGGGATGTTAATGGAGATGAAAGCAGTGGATCTCATTGCCATCTGCATTTTTGCATAGCGTATATCGCTGGCTATGACTAATCAATTAGTGAAAAATTTTCATTTAATCTGTTTTTGTAGATAAAATATTCCGTAACGGCGCGTTTTTTGTACATTGTGGATTTTTACATGCCGATATGATTTATTTTTAATTAAATCAATTGGATATGTGCTTGCCTTTATTTTCACTCATGAAGGTTTGGGGGTGAGGTAACGCTATAAGCGTAGAGAATTCGGTGTATGTAGTGACCGGGTCATTTTCAGCATTTTTTATGACAGATAATGTACATTGACAGCAGAAAGCACCAGTGATAGATGTTTTCTTTTATTCGGTTGAATTGCATTTTTATTCACTTTGGTTTTGTCAGGCTTGCGGAATTAGCGAGCAGAGAGAGCCGCTCTGTTCACCAATAACCGAAATTACTCATCAAAATGGCTAATATATAATCTTGAAATTATTCTGAGAGTTTCAGAAAATAACAGCTGAAATAATCTCGTGCAGGACTGTAAATAGATTAAATTTTGTGGAAATATAATAAGTGATCGCTTACACTACGCGACGAAATACTTTTTTGTTTTGGCGTTAAAAGGTTTTCTTTATTATGTCCGTAATGTTACAAAGTTTAAATAACATTCGCACCCTCCGTGCGATGGCTCGCGAATTCTCCATTGACGTTCTTGAAGAAATGCTCGAAAAATTCAGGGTTGTCACTAAAGAAAGACGTGAAGAAGAAGAACAACAGCAGCGTGAACTGGCAGAGCGCCAGGAAAAAATTAGCACCTGGCTGGAGCTGATGAAAGCTGACGGAATTAACCCGGAAGAGTTATTGGGTAATAGCTCTGCTGCGGCACCACGCGCTGGTAAAAAACGCCAGCCGCGTCCGGCGAAATATAAATTCATCGATGTTAACGGTGAAACTAAAACCTGGACCGGTCAGGGCCGTACACCGAAGCCAATCGCTCAGGCGCTGGCAGAAGGTAAATCTCTCGACGATTTCCTGATCTAATTACTGAGGCCGGATGTCGCTGCTATGGCGCGTCCGGCGTCGCTGCTCAAGCTCGTTGGTTCCACGGCATCTTATCTAACAACCTTGCCATTCCACAAAAACCACTAATTCCTGCAAGCAGTAACCCAGCACCAACAAAGCCGCTTAATAAGAAGAAAACGCTATTTACGGTATAACCCAGTACAACGCCGATTAATATTAAACCACCCGCGGCGATTTGCACCTGGCGCATTAACGGTAAGGGTTGGGATTTATTTACCGCTACTGGCAATCCTGCTTTTTTCCAGCCATCAATCCCATCTTCGAGTAAAAAGATTTCTGCGGGGGCGGCAATCGCTGCTAATTTATCAGCGTTATTACTGGTGCGTTTACCTGCCTGGCAGTGGAATATAATTTGCTCGCGACGTAATTTAGGCGGAAGACCTGACTGTTCCAGTACGGATAATGGAGCCAGATCTGCTTCAGGAATATGTTCACGAAGATATTCATCAGCATCACGAATATCGATTAACTTTGCGCCGCGTGCGATTAATTCTTGTGCATCATGCGGCGAAATGGTTGTCAAAGCCATAGTGACTCCTTACGGACAATAGACATTTTTCAGGGTGGCGATAATGGCATTTACCGCCTCATTTTTAATGGAATATAGAATGCGTTGGGCATCCCGTTGGCAGTCGATAAGCCCTTCGCCCCGCATACGAGCGAGATGCTGTGATGTCGCAGAGGCACTCAGTCCGGTAATGCGCGTCAGCTCTCCCGCGCTGGTGCCGGGGGAACCGCTAAGCATACACAGAATCAGCAATCGTTTAGGGTGGCTCATTGATTTCAATAAGGCCGCTGCCTGTTCGGCACTGGCCTGTAATTGTGCGAGTTCAGTCATAGTTGTTTAAGTATTTTCTAAATTAAGTAAACTCTAAACTAAGTGTGCAACATATACCAGCATCAGCAGCGTAAATGAGAGTAAAAGCGTACGCTGAAACTGGCAGGCTCCGCTAAAATTACTACGCTTAAGAGATAAAATCTCTTTTTAAACAATGAGTAATTTTCTTATAGGGAGTACATATGGGTTTCTGGAGAATCGTCATCACCATCATTCTGCCGCCGCTCGGCGTGCTGCTCGGTAAAGGGTTCGGTTGGGCGTTCATTATTAATATTCTGCTGACACTGCTTGGCTATATCCCCGGTTTGATTCACGCGTTCTGGGTGCAAACCCGCGATTAAACCTGTGCTCACCCCCGCGGCGTTAACGCGCCGCGTTCCTCTGCTACACTTTCTGAGTGTTTCCGTTAACGAATGAGGTAGCTATGGGTCTGTTCAATTTTGTGAAAGATGCCGGAGAAAAACTCTGGGACGCGGTTACAGGTCAGCACGATAAAGACGATCAGGCGAAGAAGGTGCAGGAGCATCTGAACAAAACCGGTATACCTGATGCCGATAAAGTGAACATTCAAATTGCCGACGGCAAAGCGACGGTCACTGGTGACGGCTTAAGTCAGGAGGCGAAGGAGAAAATCCTTGTTGCGGTGGGGAATATTTCCGGTATTGCCAGTGTCGATGATCAGGTGAAAACGGCGACACCAGCCACTGCCAGCCAGTTTTATACCGTTAAGTCTGGCGACACTCTGAGTGCCATTTCCAAACAGGTCTACGGTAACGCTAATCTGTACAATAAAATCTTCGAAGCGAATAAACCGATGCTAAAAAGCCCGGATAAAATTTACCCGGGGCAAGTGTTGCGTATTCCTGAAGAGTAGTTAATTGCCAGCCATCGCCTGCTGGATAATGGGAATTGGCGTCAGTAAATGCTGGCGCATTAACTCACTGGCGCGCGCGGTATCTCGCGCCAGTACCGCCGCAGTCAGGGTCTGGTGCTGATCGTGTTTATCTTCCAGCATTTCCACCGAAAGCACTGTTCGCCGCAGCCAGATAAATCGATAACGCGCTGCCAGATCAAACAACCGTTCACGCATTTGCAGCAAATAGTAAGAACCACAGCCCGCCACAATTGCAGTATGAAACGCCTGATGACGCAGATCCCACTCATCAAGCATTTTCTCACTGGCGTCACAGGCCTCAAGCTTACTGAGCAGATGCGCTTTTGCGAGAACGTCTGCCTCCCATTCATCGCCACCGCGGGCAATCGCCAGACTCACCAGCATCGCTTCCATATTGGCGCGGGCGTCGAAAATATCGAGCAGCTCCTGCTCTGACATAGACGCCACCCGATACCCTTTTTGATTCACCACCGTGACCAGTCGTTCTGCCACCAGTTGCGAAAGTGCTTCCCGCAACGGCCCAACGCCAAGTGCATAACGCGATGTCAGCAAACTCATCCGTAATTTTTCATCCGGCTGAAAATTGCCGCGAATAATATCGTTCTTCAGCCAGCGATAGCCATCCAGAGAGGTAATGGTCATGGTGTGACTCCTGATCATTATCAGCGCGTATTATGAATGGGTGTTTTTTGCCACATTATCAGCTTTTTCCAGCGAGCCATAATTGGCACGGTACAGATAATCCCAATCGCTAATAAGCCGGTGGAGATCACTTCTAACTGTTGCGCCGGGCGGAATAGCATCACTACCAACACAAAGGTAATAAAGCCGATGACCAGCCAGGTGAGCCACGGATAAAGCCACATCCGCAGGCGAATTTCGCTTCCTTCTGCTCGCAGAATTTTGCGCATCCGCAATTGTGAAACGGCGATGACTAAATAAACCAGCAGGGCGATAGCGCCGGAGCTGTCGATCAGAAATTTAAACACCTTCGCAGGCGCGTAATAGTTCACCACCACCGTTAAGAATGCCGCGCTGGTGGAGAGTAACACCGCTACGTACGGGGTTTTACTGCGGTTGATTTTACCCATTACCGCGGGAGCATCACCGCGACGGCTTAAGGAGTAGAGCATCCTGGAAGCGGTATACAGCGCCGAGTTCAGGCAACTGGTTACGGAAAGTAATATCACGCAGTCCATGATTAATTTCGCATGAGGAATATTGAGCAATTCCAGAACCGAGCGATAAGAACCAACGGCTTTCAGCCCTGGCATATTCCACGGGATTAATGCAACAACGACAAAAATAGAACACAAATAGAAAATAGAGATACGCCAGATAACCGAGTTGGTGGCGCGAACAATATGTTTTTCCGGCGTGTCGGATTCCGCGGCGGCAATGGTGACAATTTCTGCGCCCATAAACGAGAACATGGTGATCAACATCGCGCTTAATACCGCACCGAAGCCGTTGGGCATAAAGCCGCCGCTATCCCACAATCTTGAAATCCCGCTCACGTCGGCATACGGGTAAAAACCGCTAATTGCGACGGCACCAAGGAAAATAAAGGCCAGGATAGCGATGACTTTACACAGCGCCAGCCAGAACTCAAATTCGCCGTAGTTTTTAACGCTTAATAAATTACTGCCGGTTAAGGCGAGGGTAATGACGAGGGAAAATAACCAGATGGGAATGCCTGGAACCCATGAGTGCAGGATCATGGCGGCGATGTTGGCTTCAAGTGGGATAACCAGTACCCAAAACCACCAGTACAACCAGCCGATGGTATAGCCCGCCCAGCGGCCAATGGCTTTATCGGCATAGGTGGAAAACGAACCGGTATCGGGCGTGGCAACCGCCATTTCCGCCAACATCCGCATAATCATAACCACCAGTAATCCGGCGAACAGATAGGCCAGTAATACCGCCGGGCCCGCTTCGGCGATGGCGACGCTGGAACCGACAAACAGACTTGCGCCGATAACACCGGCAATAGACAACATGGTGACGTGGCGTGACTTCAGCCCGCCGCCTAACTCATGTGGTTGCGATGATTGCCCCATCCTGAATCCTCTCGAAAGTGTGTCACTTGGGAGAGCGCCCCGACATTTCCCGCGTCGGGTCACGCGTTTAATTGTTATTGGTTCTTTTTGCCGGAGAGCGGCTCCGCCTTATCCGGCCGACATAGATTTATTCCTGTTCACGTACAGATTGTCGGATGCGGCGTAAACGCCTTATCCGACCTGGATTCTCGTAGGCCGGACAAGCCGCAAAGCGTCGCCTCCGGCATGGTGCGGTGCTACAGCTTCGCCTCAGCAAAACACTGGCTGATGATCTCCAGACCCTGACGGATCTGAGCGTCTTCAATGGTGAGCGGTACAAGGATGCGCAGCACGTTGTAATACGGGCCGCAGGAGAGAAGAATCAGACCCTTATCGCGGGCGCGTGCCACGATCTCGGCGGTGAGTTTTGCGTCCGGTTTGCTGTGATCGCCATCTTCAAACAGCTCGATGGCGATCATCGCCCCCAGACCGCGTACGTCGCCGATCTCCGGGTGTTTTTCGGCTATCGCCAGCAATCCGTCTTTCAGCTTCTGCCCCAGAACGTTGGCTTTTTGCAGCAGATTTTCCTGCTCGAACACCTTCAACACTTCCAGCGCCGCTACGCAGGCAATCGGGTTACCGGCATAGGTGCCACCCAGTCCGCCCGGTGCGACGGCGTCCATCACTTCCGCGCGCCCGGTGACGCCCGCCAGCGGGAAACCGCCTGCGATCGATTTCGCAAAGGTGGTGAGATCTGGTGCCACGCCCATTTGCTCCATCGCAAACAGCGTGCCGGTACGCCCTGCGCCGCTCTGCACTTCATCGGCAATCAGCATGATCCCGTGCTCGTCACACAGCGCGCGTAAACGCTGCATAAAGGCTGGCGTCGCGGCGTAGAAACCGCCTTCGCCCTGAACGGGCTCAATCACGATGGCGGCGATATCTTCCGGCGCGGCGTCATTTTTGAAGATCCGGTGGATGCTGGCGATAGCGTCATCCTCGCTTATGCCGTGCAGCGGGCAAGGATAAAGCGCGCGATAAACATGACCCGGCATCAGCCCCATGCCCGCAGAGTACGGATTCACCTTGCCGGTCAGCGCCAGCGTGTAATGCGTGCGCCCGTGATACGCACCGCTAAAGGCGATAGTACCGCTACGTTTAGTGGCGGCGCGGGCGATTTTCACCGCATTTTCCACCGCTTCGGAACCGGTCGTAACCAGCAGAGTTTTCTTGGCAAAATCGCCCGGCACCTTCTGATTCATAATCTCGCACAGCTCCAGATACGGCTCGTAGGCCAGCACCTGGAAGCAGGTGTGCGACAGTTTTTTCAATTGCGCTTCCACCGCCGCAACCACTTTCGGATGCAGGTGCCCGGTATTGAGCACCGCAATCCCGCCCGCGAAATCAAGATACTCACGGCCTTCAACGTCCCACACCCGGCAGTTTTCCGCGCGGTCAGCGAAAATCGGGTGAATTTGCCCAACGCCACGGGGAATCGCCTGACTGCGGCGCTGCATTAACTCTTTATTGCTGATCATTCGCATTCTCCAGTTAAAGACCGATGCACATATATTTGATTTCTAAGTAATCTTCGATGCCATACTTCGAACCTTCACGACCCAGACCCGAGGCTTTAATGCCGCCGAACGGGGCCACTTCATTGGAAATAATGCCGGTGTTGATGCCGATGATGCCGTACTCCAGTGCTTCGCCCACGCGGAAGACGCGGCTTAAATCACGGGCGTAGAAATAGGCTGCAAGTCCAAATTCGGTGTCATTGGCTTGCGCAATCACATCGGCTTCATCTTTAAAACGGAACAGCGGGGCGAGGGGGCCAAACGTCTCTTCTTTCGACACTTTGGCGTTAGCCGGAACGTCTACCAGAATGGTCGGCTGGAAGAAGTTACCGCCGCGTTCATGTGCTTTACCGCCGCAAACCACGCGCGCGCCTTTCTCCAGCGCATCAGCAATATGCTCTTCCACTTTTGCTACCGCTTTTTCATCGATCAACGGCCCGATGGTGACGCCTTTCTCCAGCCCGTCGCCGATGTGCAGTTTGCTCACCGCCTGCTGCAATTTTTCGGCAAAGCGGTCATACACGCTGTCCTGCACATACAGGCGGTTGGCGCAGACGCAGGTTTGCCCGGCGTTACGGAATTTCGAGGCCAGCGCGCCTTCCACGGCTTTATCGAGATCGGCATCGTCAAAGACAATAAACGGTGCGTTGCCGCCCAGCTCCAGCGACACTTTTTTGATGTCTTTCGCGCACTGTTCCATTAACTGACGGCCAATTTCGGTCGAGCCGGTAAACGACAGCTTGCGCACCAGCGGGTTGCTGGTCAGTTCGTTACCGACCGCGCCCGCCGAACCGGTGACCACGTTAAACACGCCAGCCGGAACGCCCGCGCGAATCGCCAGTTCTGCCAGCGCCAGCGCAGAGAACGGCGTCTGACTGGCGGGCTTCAGCACCATGGTGCAGCCAGCCGCCAGCGCCGGACCAGCTTTACGGGTAATCATCGCCGCCGGGAAGTTCCATGGCGTGATAGCCGCGGTGACGCCAATCGGCTGCTTGATCACAATCAGGCGTTTATCGGCCTGATGACCGGGAATGGTGTCGCCATAAATACGTTTGCCTTCTTCAGCAAACCACTCAATAAATGAGGCGGCGTAGCTGATTTCGCCTTTCGCTTCAGCCAGTGGTTTGCCCTGTTCGAGGGTCATCAGGCGCGCTAAATCGTCCTGATGCTCCATCATTAAATTGAACCAGTTGCGCAGAATGTTGGCGCGTTCTTTGGCAGTGAGCGCACGCCAGGCGGGCAGGGCGCGGCTGGCGGCGTCGATAGCGGCGCGGGTTTCATCAGCGCCCATTTTCGGCACGCTACCCAGCTTGTCGCCGTTCGCCGGATTGGTGACGTCGATGACCTCGCCATTGTTGGCGTCCAGCCATTCCCCGTTAATCAACGCCTGCTGGCGGAATAAGTTACTGTCGTTAAGTTTCATCGCTACATCCTGTTTTCAAAGGTTATTAATTAAATGCGGCGTGTAAGGCATCCACACTACGTGCCGCTCGCAGCGTGCGTCCGGGGTTACTCTGGCTTGCCAACAGCGTTTGTACCTTGCTGACAATATGCGCACCAATAGGAATTGCTGATGTCGCTGCCGGGGAGGGCGCATTACAGGTGTGGATCGTGCGCGGGGTGGTGACAAACAGAAAATCGTCAATCAGCTTGCCGTCCGGCGATACCGCCTGCGCCCGCACACCGGGGGGCCAGGGCTGGAGATCGCTTAACGAAAGCCGGGGACAATACTTTTGCACCAGCCGCAGATAGCCGCTTTTGCACAGCGAGTTTTTCATCTCGCCCAGTCCTGAGCGTAGATGGTTTTGCAGCACCCGGCGAATCCCCGACGAGCCTAAAATCTCCAGCGTGTCACTAAATGAGAAGTCGCGCTTGCGGTAGCCTTCGCGTTTGAAAGCCAGCACCGCGTTTGGCCCGACGGTCACGCTGCCGTCGATCATGCGGGTGAGATGCACGCCCAAAAACGGCATTGCCGGGTCGGGAATGGGGTAAATCAGGTGGTTAACAATCTGGTTATGCTCTGGCGCAAGGCGGAAATACTCGCCGCGGAACGGGCAGATAATAAAGCCCGGTTCGAGGCCGAGCATTTTCACCAGCCGGTCAGCCATCAGCCCGGAACAACTAATCAGCGTCGATGCTTCATATTCACCGCCCTGACGGGTACGTATCACCACGCCGTTTTTATGCTCACTGAGGGCGCTGACTTCGGCGTTATAAATAATCTCACCACCTCTGGCCTGGAAGATTTTTGCCATCGCCGCCGTCACTTCGCGGTAGCTGACAATGCCGCTGGACGGCACAAAAATGCCGCCAAGCCCGGTGATATTCGGTTCACGCTCGCGCAGCTCCTCGGCGTTTAACCACTCGCGCTCGATCCCGTTTGCCGCCGTGCGTTTCCATAACGCATTCATCCGTTCCATTTCGAGTTCAGACGTGGCGACCAGCATCTTGCCGCAGTTGTCGTAGCGAATGCCGTTTTGATCGCAAAAGACTTTAGTGGCGCGGTTCCCCGCCAGGCAAAACTGCGTCTTCAGGCTACCGGGCGTGTAATAGACTCCGGCATGGATCACGCCGCTGTTGTGGCCCGTCTGGTGACAGGCAGGGCCGGACTCTTTTTCCAGCAACGCAATGCGGGCGTCAGGATAGATATCAATCAGTTGCATGGCGGTCGACATGCCGATGATGCCGCCGCCAATAATCACAAAATCATACATCCGCTCAATTCCTTTGCGCTTACTGATGCGTCTGGTAGTGGTGAGTGGCGTAAGCGAAATAGCCACGCTGACGCATCAGTTCACGGCGCAGATCCGGGTGCGGAGTAAAGCGGTCGCGACCGTGCAGCCAGAACAGGTTGTTAATCAACAGGAATTTGCCAACGGGAACGGGTACAGAAAGAGTGCCTTTACTGGTTTCAATGGCGTCCGAAAGCTCGCTCAACCACACGCCTTCTTCGAAGTCTTTCGGCTGGACAAACTGGTCGATATAGCGCATCACTGGGCGGCCCTGCTGATCGACATCGAACACCGGATGGAAGACATCTTTGCTGACGTTTTTGCTCGGCGGCGCGGCAAAGCGCATCGGACGGCGCGCCAGCGGATGGCGGAAAAAGAGGTCCAGATGTTCCCAGTCATCGAGATGCAGCAGCAGCGAGTTACCGCCCTGTATGTTTTGCTCGTCGATTTTCATCATCAGCACGTAATCAGTGATCTCTTCGACGTAAGTGCCGTCGTTGTGCAGCTCCATTACGCGGTGCGGCTGACGAAGATAGCTGTCTGAGTTATCAACATTTTTCACCACGAAACGCGCGTAATACTGACCGCTCATGGCATCGAAATTGGAACGGCCAATCAGATGCGCCACCGCCGTCGCCAGCTTCACCATCTCATCCGCCTGCGCGACATCATCGATACCCACCGCATTGATCAACAGCGCACCTTCAGCGCGGTTTAACAGGGTCTTCAACAGCAGCGGTTGCAGCTGATTCGCACACAGATCGTCGAGAATTTTGCCTACCTGAAAACGCAGAAACGATTTGTACTCCAGCGCCTGCACGGGCCATTCGGCAACCTGTTCGAGAAACTGTTTGGTCGTCTGTTCGGTGAAGGTGAGTTCCAGCAGACGCGGGGATTGCGCCGACGGGATGAGAGTGAATCCGCGATAGTCCTGGCCTGAATCGACAGCGTTATTTTGTACGGCGGTCAGTGCATTCATCAGAAGCGATCCTCTTATGAGATGTAGGGTGACATGGCGATGCTCATTTCGTAGCCATAATCTAAAAATATCTACATTTCTGAAAAATGCGCATAAAAGTTACATATTGTTTTCTTATTGTGATCAAAAACAGCAAATTAATAACAAGTAATGTGAGGGATAAGAATTGGGTTGAAAGGAAATGAATAATTAAAACAATATATTAAGTGTGCTTATACTCTTTTTCGAACTGGTGGCATTTGTTTAAATGCTATTTAAACTGCTTTTTCAGAGTTCAACTTACTGAGTTCCGTGTCGACTAATGTGAGTAAGATCAATCGCATCCAACCTATGTTACTTGATGGCATCGATAACAATATTAATGAACATACAGATTCCGGGAAGGCTGGCTATGGGGGCAAATTATTCTCTTTCTGGAAACGGGTAAATAACAGTGACCATTTGTCGAGAAGCTGATACTGAGCTGAGGGATACTGTATATGTCTGGACTGTAATTGGATGAATTCTATTCAGGGCGGGTCAGGACCAATAAAAAAGCCCGCATCAGCGGGCTTTAATGTCATAGGGAGTCGCGACTCCGTTGCGTATCCTTTTTTGTCTCCTCACCGTCTGGTCGGTGTCCTGCTGAGACTTATAACTTCCTGTTTTTGTTGGTGTAGTCCTTACACCGTCCAATCATTATTTGGTGGAGCTGGCGGGAGTTGAACCCGTGTCTGAAAAATATTAACCTGTTGTTTTAATTATATATTTATCTGAACATGGCGTTTGCGGCGCTTTTGCGTATCTTCTCTAGACCTTTTGTAGTCCATTTCTCTGGTACAGGTGTAAACCGTAGTGCAAAATCTGCCTCCATATTATCACCACTGAAACGTGCCACTCCACGTTCCAATTTTGTTTGCCAAGTGACTTTTTTAGTTTTACCCTCTATATCTTGATATTCAATAATTAATTTTGGACCAGTGAATGATGAAGAACCGACTAATTTAAGTCTATGTGAAAGATATGCTATATTCAATAGAATATCAATTGCCGCGGTTGGTACAAAAATGTTTTTTGACTTCTTATCTATACTATATGGTAACGAAAAATCAATATCGTAAGGTGTCGATAAAGTATTGTACATATATACTTTTCTTTCTTTTATTATTTTGAACATTCCATACTGGGAGTCGGTTGTAAAAGATTTATCTTCTTTTTTGAATTTTTTCGAAAACAACTCTAAATATAGATTTATGTTTTTTTTATAATTAAAATCCCAATGATATCTAAGTGAAATTGCCGCCCCCAATCCTATGTTTGAAAATTTTGTTTGTGGAAGCGTAGGGGCTTGTAAGATATCAACATGAAAACCGTTGAAATCGTTAACATTCATCTTGATATTTAAAGTGTCTATCACTAAATTGGGTTTATAAGAGAGCCTTCTTTGAAATATCGTTAACCATATTGCATATAATGCAGCAATTGCTGAAATGAAAGTACCAACTGAAGATATGTAGGTGATTAGTTTGTCGAATGTAATTGTAATCAACTTTAAATCCCCGATTTTAAAAATGCGGGGATTATTAAATATTAATTATGATTATGCAAATGATTTATCGATGTAAAGTTATCATACTCTTTAAGATACGAACCATAGTGCCTGAAAAGCATCTCCGGCCCTTTATGCCCCATTTGAGCTGCAAGCCAAAACAGGTTTGCTCCTCGGCTGATATGGCTGGTGGCGAATGTATGCCTGGTTTGATATGGGTTTCTGTAACGAATACCTGCTTTTCGCAATGTTGGCACCCATGCTTTTTTCCTAATTGCATCAGCACTTGCCCAAGGCTTATTGGTCTTTGGATCTTCAAAGACAGTAGCATCCTTCATGAATGTAAATGGCTTCTGATTTATCAGCGCCAACATTGCCTCTTCTGTCAGTTCAACTTTCCGAGTACCTGCTTTTGTCTTTGTCCCTTTGATAACACCGACAACACTTGCGCTCTGGACATGGGCAGTTTTTCCAACAAAGTCGATATCACGCCATCGAAGGGCACATAATTCAGAACTACGCAGGCCTGTATGTATAGCGAACCGGAACAGATTTTCCCATTGTTTGTTTCCGGCTGCTGCTAGTAATGCATCAACTTCTGCTGGTGATAGCGGATCAACCACGTAGCTGCTTTCTGCTTCTGACTTATCACTTTGGTAGCGCGAAGCAGTTACCAACGATACGGGGTTAATTTGAAGTACCCCATCGGTTACGGCTTCATCAAGTGCTGACCGCAGGAAAGATAACTGGTTGCGAATTGTTTTTAAGGTCGTTTTCTGGCTTTGAATCCACGCTTTCAGGATTGCTGGTGTTAATTCACTTGCAGGGCAAATGTGGAGTGAGGCTAACGCACTACGGCATTTTTTATAACCACCAATCGTAGAGGGTGAAAGTTTTCTCGTTTCGCAGATTTCAAGGTATTCGTCCAGGTACATTTTTACCGTTTTGCCTGCAGCAGCATTACCAAAAATTTTCAAACGAGCAGAACGGGGAAAATATTCCGCATAAATGAATGTTCCCCTTTCGATCTTATTATGAATTTCGCCGAGTGTGCGCTCGGCGTATTTTATGTTCTTTGGTGTTACTTCCAGATTGGAAAGAGGCTCACGACATTTAACTCCTTTGTAGGTGAAAGTTATATTGATCGTTTCGCCCTGGCGGTGTTTCCTGATTGTTACGCCGCGCGGTAGTTTGAGCAGTTTTGTCTGGCCCATTTTGCAACCTCACTAAGATCAATCCACCTCTCCTTAACGCCTTCAACCTTTAAAACCTGAACACCTTCACGCCAAACACCGCGCTGTACACGTTTGTTTATTGCTTCAGGAGTTTCGCCAGTTTCTTTGCAATAAGTTGAGATTGGAACACAATCGAGGTTCAGCATATGTTTCTCCACTTAGCCCGCTGCACACGGGCAGTAATATCAAATTCCAGTCCTGATAATTAATTTTGTTCCCTGGTTGCTACCTGTTTTATTGGCCTGATGCTGTCCAGTAGCAGACGGCGACGCATGTTAGGTGCCCCCCAACGGTAACCAGTCTTTTTGTCGTAGGATTCACAACGTCCGGCAACCCAGGACGTTTCAGTGGAATGTAATTTCATTCGCTTTTCACCGTCTCGGGTGATAACAATTCCTGTATGAGTTTTTATCACGCTCATTTCTTAGTCTCTGGTGCTTTCGGCATTACTGCCCAGTGAGTGATATTGACGTTTTCAAGGTCCCCGACCTGAAATGTCCACTGCCATTCTCCGGTTTCTTTTTGTCCCCAGGTGTACCAGAGAGAACGCCAGCCAATCAGCCAGCCTTCTCCGTTAGCATCAAATAACAGAACACTTTCATTTGCTGGTGGCAGTTCAGCTGACACTGGTATTATTTTGCTTTCCAGTGCCGCACATTTAGCTTCAAGCGCGTCGAATTTACGTACCAGGTACTCAGCATTTGTTTCGTTCACTTTCAGATCTCGCGGTACACATTTCCCGCGAAGAAACCCTTCCATTTCGAAAACATTTATGCGCATTTGCGTAACTCCGATAATTCGTTAAAGCGTTCCATAAACATCCCGTAGGCATGGCCTGGAGCCAGTGGAATCACGTTGAACATCTCTGTTGCCGGGATACCTTCCAGCACAGGCCAGAAAGAGCCATCATCAAGCCCGAGATCGCGGCGTTCGGTTGCCAGCATGATGAGATCGGCATATTTCACGGGTGTACTCATAACCGGGGGTAACCCGTATTTCTCACGGATTACGGCGTCTATTTTTTCTTCCATCCGTTTATAGTCAGGAAGAAGGCGTTTCAGTGGAGCCGGGATGTCCTGGCAATACGCTTCTGTTGCATCATGCATTAACGCTTCAAAAGCAAATTCCTGCGGTACCAGCTGGCTGCAAAGCACCGCATGTTGGGCGACGCTGTAGAAGTGTGAAAGATGGCCGGCAAAGCGACAGATATTTGAAAGGGAAACCGCGATATCGTTAATATCGATGTTGTCTTTATTTATCCTGTCATAGTAAAAATGCTTCCCGGAAAAAGTTTTAATAAATGACATTTTGTTCTCCACGTTATATGCGCTGCACCGCGCTGAATTTTGGTTAAAGAAAACCCTCGCCTTCAGGCGATTATTGAGTCAATTACATTTCCATAAATGCCCCCGCAGGGGCATTTGCAGTAATGAAATCAGGCGGTGAAAGTCCCAATAAAGGTTTCTACTTTGCTGTCCTTGAATTTCTCAACAAGCAGATCACGAAATTCGTTAGCCATATCTTCCTGCACCGCTTCCAGCTGAATAATGCGCAGAACCAGTACCGGACGATCGCCAGTGATAATGCTGAGGCGTAATTTAAACGGACGTTCTTTCAGACCTTCAAACGGAACGCATTTAAACTCAAATGCCACTGGCATAATGTCTTTGGTCTTCGCTTCGACAGACTCCATCAGGGAGCGTTTGCCGCTGAAGTCATTATCTTCAAAATCAGCAGTCTGGTTTGCTTCAATCGTGATTTTACGGACCGCCGCAGCCGCTTTTGTTGCCTGAATGGCATCACCATTAGCATCAAAGCCCACAAGGTAGTCGGCCCAGTCTTCAATCCATTCTGCCAGAGACTTCTGGGAGTTACGCTCGCCGTTAACAGACAATAGTGCAGAGAACGGTGCTGTCTTTTTCAGTTTGAGAGTGGCGGTGTTATCTGCGTGACCTGGTTCATCAATAGTACCCAGGTTAAGCACACTGACGGCACGCATATTATCGGCATCGATAAAGCAGCGGGTGCCTTCATCTGCAAGATCTTTAGAATAACGGGTAAAGTCATCGATGCTGGCAGTGGAAAGCGCACCACGGAAACGGAAGCGATTTAAATTAAATTTTTCCAGATCATGAATGCGGAAATTCTCAGGCAATGCCACAGCATCGGCACCAATCTTACTGATAATTTCATTAACACCCTGAGCAGAAACAAGGGCATGGATTTGATTAATTGCGGTTGCGTCTAAGTTCTGAGACATAATAAGTCCTCACTATATAAAGATATTCAGTGATGAGATAAATAATCAGTTTATTAAGAACGATATTAACGACCTGCTGCGCGGAGTTTTCCGTCAGGTTCACCGGCAAGAGTCAGTAATTGTCCCTGGTCTTCCTGCAGAATAGTCAGGCGACCACCGCGATTGACATACATCGGCGTTTCGGTGGTGTCTTCTTCAGAAATTTTCCCGCGGTTAGTCGGGCGAACATATGAGAGTTTGTGTTTGATTTTCACACGGTTCTCATCAAATGGTTCGATTTCCAGGTTGAGTGAGACCTTACCTTTGGTTTTCGTGTTCATCACACCGGAAGCGACTTCACTGAGAACTGCGCCGATTTTGGTTTCAAATACGCCGCCGTCCAGCTCCCCGATAAATGCCTGCACATCAGTACTGCGTTCGCTAGCCATTTTGCTGCTCCTCATCATATCGACCCTGCAAGGTCGGTTAGTTTCTCCACAAAACAGAGAAGAACACCTGCGGTGACTGCCGCCCGGATGGATTGGGTTATGAGCCCGTCGTCCGGTGATGCTCTTCTCTGTTTTGTAAAAAGGACGGTACCAGCCGGAAGCAAGGGTACAAGCTGGTACCGCCAAGACTACACACAGCATAAAGTTGTGGTGCCGGGTGCCTCCCGGTGCCTGGCGAAGGTTGCACACTAGGCGGGTGGGTATCCACAGAAGGTCGACTGTCAGCCTCAACCTTAACCCGCGTGCGCTGAGCCGCATTCACCACAACGCTAAGGATTCTCTCTGGTTGAAAATACTTAGCTGTTATGTGCCTGCTTTTAGCCACATCAGGCGAGGTGGACCTGGTTATTCCCCAACAACAAGGATTCGGTTAATCTGGTTATCCCCAACAACGCAAAAGGAAAAGAAATGTCCGGTAATATCTATACGCTGTACAAATCCCACTGTGAAAATGTTGGAAAGTATCGGGGCATTGAAATCAGTGGGGTAGTGTCATCAGTCGAAATAAGCAAAGTTGAATCAAGGGCAACATTACTTACTCTTTTGGACCTTGTCTTACATGAGCACCGGAAGAAATTCGGCACTCCCTATAATCAGTTGAATGGGAAAAAGGCTCTGGTTCACCTTATTCTGATGAAGCATCACTGGATGCCAAAACAGATTAATGAGATGAAATTTGATGAACTTCTTCTTTCAATTCAGGATGAACTCACACTTGATAAAATAAGCGTAACCGCCCAGAAATTTTTAGATTATCGAGACTGGAGATCACAAATTCATCACTTTGATGATTTTGACGAAAATGAATGGGATCCTAATTTGTCTGCACAATATCTAAAGTAACATCCTGTGATAAAACCGTGATTTCCTGATCCAGTTTTTTTAAGGAGTCTATTGTTTCCTGTCGATAAGACAGCACTTCACGAAGCTGGTTTATAGCTGCCAGCTTCTTTGTCATCCACTCATAAATTTCCTCATCTGTGTAGCCAGGCGCGACGATTTTGGGTTCTGTTTTGTGCATTTCACATCTCCTCAAGTTATCAGTTACTTGTTGATGGGGACCAGATTGTTAAAGAGCTAAGCGTCCTGTAGGGCGCTTTTTTGTTGCTAACGAATCATCCTGGACTTCATATGCCCCAGGCGGCTACTTCGTGGGCGTCCTGCCTGTTCGTTATCTTTGACATAAAATCTAACTTAACTTAGTTATTATGGCAAGAGAAAACACCAAACTTTTCTTAGTTCGGTGCCTTAGTTAGAGAAGAGAGGTCTTAGAGTTCGTATTGAACTCCTTTGACTACACCAATGATAAGGCAATTACCATTGATAGGGATGTTGGGATACCGAGGATTTAATGGCACTAAAAACTTTTGAGGGCCATCGATGACTAATTTTTTTACTGTAGCTTCGTTTGTTCCATCAAGTCGAGCGATGACTATTTTTCCATGACGAGGTTCTGCATCTGGATCTACAATCACTGTTGCGCCTTCTGGTATTGTTGGGAGGCCATTAGGGTTAGTCATGGAGTCACCTTTAACCTCTAATGCAAATGAGTTATCACCAATCTTTAATGATGTATCTACCCACTTGTCCACTTCACTAAACACTTCTGCTGCCCTGCACTCAGTAAACTGCCCAGCCTGAACCCACGATATTACAGGAACTCTGCGCATGTTTGTGACGAGTTTGCCTTCAAACTCAGCACCATAAAGAATGTAATCTATTGACGTATTGAAGAACTTCGCTAATTTCGAAAGTGCCTCCCCACCAGGGGTATTGATGTCTTTCTCCCAGTACCCCACAGCAACGTCGCTTACTCCACAAAATTTACCCAATTCTTTCTGGGACGTTCTGGTAACTCTTCTCAGAGCTTTTATACGCTGACCAACCGTTTCCATAGGAGCACCATTTCTTTAATTACTAAGTAATCTTAGTTTTTATTGACCAAAGATAGATTTGTAATTAGCATCTAATAAAACTTAGTTTGGAGGGCGTATGACAACTGACGATATCGAAAGCTACTTCGGCAGTATTGAGAAAGTTGCTGCTTTTTTCGGCATAACAACTGAAGCCGTTTATCAGTGGCGAAACCGTCCGGGCCAGTTAATTCCAAAAGGACGTGCAGCAGAAGCTGCATATAGAACTTGCGGACGGTTGCCATTTAAACCTGAGCTTTATGAAAAATCTAATGGATAAATCGATTAACAGAAACCACAGAACGATGAGGCTAACCGTGGGTAAGCATCACTGGAAAGTAGAAAAACAGCCTGAGTGGTACGTGAAAGCTGTCAGAAAAACTATCGCAGCGTTGCCGGGGGGGTTACGCTGAAGCTGCTGACTGGCTGGATGTAACAGAGAACGCATTATTTAACCGCCTTCGTGCCGATGGCGATCAGATTTTCCCGCTGGGATGGGCAATGATTTTGCAACGTGCTGGTGGAACTCACTTCATTGCAGATGCTGTGGCGCAGTCTGCAAATGGCGTCTTTGTGTCTCTTCCTGACGTCGAGGATGTGGACAACGCTGATATTAACCAGCGTCTGCTGGAAGTCATTGAACAGATCGGCAGTTATTCAAAACAGATTCGTTCAGCAATCGAAGACGGTGTAGTGGAACCGCATGAGAAGACAGCAATTAATGACGAGCTCTACCTCTCAATTTCGAAGCTGCAGGAGCATGCAGCACTGGTCTACAAAATTTTTTGCATTTCAGAAAGTAATGACGCCCGCGAGTGTGCAGCTCCGGGCGCCGTGGCGTGTCGTGACTGTGGAGAAACTAACGCATGAACAGTTTAACAACACACTACCGTCGCTCGCAACTGATTGCGCTTCCTGTACCGGGTGGAAAAGCGAAGGTGGAATATTGCTATGCAGTGAATGTACCAGGTGACAGGGAAATTGTAACCCACAGCTTTGCAGAGTGGGCTGTGGGTGATTTCAACCGGCAGAAGGAGACAGTCCTTTGCGACAAGTTAACCGCTGGTTCAAAGATCACTACGGAGTGCCCGTCAGAGTCATTCGTTGGGAGCCGGAAACACAACGTGTTATCTACCTCCGCGAAGGCTATGAGCATGAGTGCTTCAGCCCGCTCGAACAGTTTCGTCGTAAATTCAGGGAAATAGAGGTCGGTCATGAGCACTAAATTAACCGGCTATGTATGGGATGGTTGCGCTGCATCAGGCATGAAATTATCCAGCGTGGCAATTATGGCCCGCCTGGCTGATTTCAGTAATGACGAAGGTGTGTGCTGGCCATCAATTGAAACCATTGCCCGCCAGATTGGCGCGGGAATGAGTACCGTCAGAACGGCTATCGCACGGCTGGAAGCAGAAGGCTGGTTAACGCGTAAGGCGCGTCGCCAGGGTAACCGCAATGCGTCGAATGTTTATCAGCTTAACGTTGCGAAGCTTCAGGCAGCGGCATTTTCTCAACTGTCAGATTCTGACCCGTCAAAATCTGACGCATCAAAATCTGACCCGTCAAAATTTGATGCGTCGAAATCTGGCAAAAAAGCGGGTTTTCACCCGTCAGAATCTGGCGGGGATCCGTCAGTAAAATCAAAACATGATCCGTCAGATAAAAAAACTTCTCGTCCGGACGCTTCGCAACCGGACACGCAGACGGCTGAACAGGAGTTTTTAACTCGCCATCCTGATGCGGTTGTATTCAGCCCTAAAAAGCGCCAGTGGGGAACGCAGGATGATTTGACCTGCGCACAGTGGCTCTGGAAAAAAATCATCGCCCTGTACGAGCAGGCCGCCGAATGTGACGGCGAGGTGGTTCGTCCCAAAGAACCGAACTGGACAGCCTGGGCAAACGAAATTCGCCTGATGTGTGTGCAGGATGGTCGTACTCATAAACAAATCTGCGAGATGTACAGCCGCGTCAGTCGCGATCCGTTCTGGTGCCGTAACGTGCTCAGCCCGTCGAAGCTGCGGGAAAAATGGGATGAGCTTTCCCTGCGCTTATCGCCGTCCGTCAGCACGTACACCGAAAAACGCGAAGACCCGTACTTCAAAGCCAGTTACGACAACGTGGACTACAGCCAGATCCCGGCAGGATTCAGGGGGTGAGCATGAGTCTTTTGAATGACGTTCAGAAATTCATTGAAGCCCATCCGGGCTGTACTTCCGGAGATATTGCGGATGCTTTTGCCGGTTACTCACGGCAGCGCGTTCTGCAGTCAGCAAGCAAGTTACGTCAGAGTGGGCGTGTGGCTCACCGTTGTGAAGGAGATACACGCAGACATTTCCCGCGCCTGACTGAGAGAGCGCAGGAACCGGAACCACAACCAGTTCGTGAAACCAGACCTGTGCGCAATTTCTATGTCGGCACTAACGATCCCCGTGTGATTTTGTGCCTGACCCGCCAGGCGGAAGAACTGGAGTCCAGGGGCTTATACCGTCGTGCTGCAACCGTGTGGATGGCGGCATTCCGTGAAAGCCACTCCCAGCCAGAACGAAACAATTTTCTGGCGCGTCGTGAGCGGTGCTTACGGAAAAGCAGCAAGCGCGCTGCATCGGGTGAAGAGTGGTATCTGTCAGGGAATTACGTGGGGGCTTAATGAGTAATAAATATTGCCAGGCGCTGGTGGAACTGCGGAACAAACCAGCCCATGAACTGAAGGAAGTGGGCGATCAGTGGCGCACGCCGGACAACATTTTCTGGGGAATTAACACCCTGTTTGGCCCGTTTGTTCTGGATCTGTTCACTGACGGTGATAACGCCAAATGTGCCGCGTATTACACGGCGGAAGACAACGCGCTGGCGCATGACTGGTCAGAACGTCTTGCGGAGCTTAAAGGTGCTGCCTTTGGTAATCCCCCATACAGCCGCGCCAGTCAGCATGAGGGGCAATACATCACCGGCATGCGTTACATCATGAAACATGCCAGTGCCATGCGTGATAAGGGCGGGCGCTATGTTTTCCTGATCAAAGCTGCCACCAGCGAAGTGTGGTGGCCGGAAGATGCAGATCATATTGCTTTTATTCGCGGGCGTATTGGTTTTGAACTGCCTGTCTGGTTTATCCCGAAAGACGAGAAGCAGGTACCGACAGGAGCTTTTTTCGCTGGTGCTATTGCTGTTTTTGACAAGACCTGGAAGGGACCGGCAATCAGCTACATCGGGCGCGATGAACTTGAGGCATGTGGTGAGGCGTTTCTGGCGCAGGTTCGCCAGCAGGCGGAAAAACTGGTCAGGGAGATGGCGGCATGACGACGTTAACTCAATGCCAGCAGCAGGTGCTGGATATGCTGATTTCTTATCAGAAAGAACGTGGCTTCCCGCCAACCAATCAGGAGGTGGCAACCATGCTGGGATACCGTTCGGTGAATGCAGCGGTGGAGCATCTTCGCGCACTGGAGAAAAAAGGCGTCATCACGATAAAGCGTGGCGTGGCCCGGGGGATAACGCTTCATACCGCGGTGAAGGACGACGACAGCGAGGCGGTCGGGATTATCCGCGCACTGCTTGCCGGTGAGGAAAACGCAAGGCTGCGTGCAACCCACTGGTTACATGAGAGGGACCTGAAAGTATGAAGCTGATCCTGCCTTTTCCGCCCAGCGTGAACACGTACTGGCGACACCCCAACAAAGGGGCGTTTGCTGGTAAGAGCCTGATAAGCGCGGCGGGGCGAAAATTCCAGAGCGCGGCGTGCGCAGCAATAGTTGAGCAGTTACGTCGTCTGCCGAAACCAACGTCGGCACCTGCTTCAGTGGAGATCGTGTTGTTTCCTCCGGATAACCGGATCCGCGATCTGGACAACTATAACAAGGCGCTGTTTGACGCCCTGACCCACGCGGGTGTGTGGGAGGACGACAGTCAGGTGAAAAGAATGCTGGTGGAGTGGGGACCGGTTATCCCGGAAGGGAAGGTCGAGATCACTATCAGTAAGTATGAGAAAACGGCGGGTGCAGCCGCCTGATCAAGAGGAGAAACGAAGTATGAATAATCTGATGGTCATTGATGGTATTGAAGTTCGTCGTGATGCTTATGGTCGTTACAGCCTGAACGATCTGCACAGGGCTGCTGGTTCTCTGGATAAGCATAAGCCCGCATTCTGGCTCCGCAATGAGCAAACTGAACGCTTAATAAGCGAGTTGCAGATTTGCAACTCGGTCAATATAGCGCCAGTTAATGTCATTCGTGGTGGAAATAACCAGGGAACGTATGTCTGCAAGGAACTGGTGTATGCCTATGCAATGTGGATCAGCCCGTCATTCCATCTGAAGGTGATCCGTACTTTCGACATGGTAACCAGCGCACCGGAAAAATTATCCGGACAGGCTGCTGACAAGATGCAGGCTGGTGTGATTCTGCTGGACTTTATGCGCCGGGAATTAAACCTGTCTAACTCTTCAGTGCTTGGTGCCTGTCAGAAACTCCAGGAGGCTGTTGGCTTACCGAATCTGGCACCGCGCTATGCCATTGATGCTCCTGCTGACGCGCCTGATGGCTCAAGCCGCCCCACGCTGTCACTGAGTGCACTGCTGAAGCAGTATGGTATCCGCCTGACAGCTAATCAGGCATATCACCAGATGGTGAAGCTGGGGATCGTCGAGCAGCGCGAACGATACAGCCGTACCGCGATTAACAACATCAAAAAATTCTGGTCGCTGACAGCGAAAGGCTGCATGTTCGGCAAGAATATCACCAGTCCCGCAAATCCGCGCGAGACGCAGCCGCATTTCTTCGAATCCCGATTCCCTGAGCTGTTAAAGCTGCTCGATACCGTTCATTGAGGTGACCGTGAGAGCACTACTGACCCCTGAAATTGCCCCGCGTATGGGGATCGTATTGTTCAGGCCAGGTTCAGAGTTGATGCCCCTGTTTATGCAGGGGCGTGTCCTGCTGGAGCCTGAGCCGGAACGTTATTCATCTTTCGCCAGTGGTGCAGTTCCGGCGGCATCACAACCGCTGGCGGATGATCCTGCCGTTCGGGCCGTGTTCCGCAATGAGGCAGTGATCCGTCGTGCTGGTGGCGTGGAATGTCTTGAAAGCTGGTTACTTCGTGAAAAAGGCTGCCAGTGGCCTCATTCCGACTGGCACAGCGAGAACATGACCACAATGCGACACGCTCCGGGCGCAATCCGTCTGTGCTGGCACTGCGATAACCAGCTGCGCGATCAGTTCACGGAACGGCTGGAATCAATGGCAACGGATAACTGTGCCCGCTGGGTGTTGTCTGTTGTGCGTCGGGATCTCGGTTTTGATGACAGTCACGTTGTGACAATGCCGGAACTGTGCTGGTGGCTGATTCGTAATGATCTGGCGGATGCCTTACCGGAAAGTGCAGCCCGTAAGGCACTGAGATTACCGAAGCCTGTTGTGCCGTCTGTTACCCGGGAAAGTGACCTTGTGCCTTCGGTTCCTGCCACCAGCATCATCCAGGATAAGGCGAAAAAGGTGCTGGCGCTGAAAGTGGATCCGGAGTCGCCGGAGTCTTTTATGTTACGCCCAAAACGTCGCCGCTGGGTTAATGAAAAGTACACGCGCTGGGTTAAGACGCAGCCGTGCGCATGTTGTGGAAAGCCTGCTGATGATGCCCACCACCTGATAGGTCACGGTCAGGGTGGAATGGGTACAAAAGCGCATGACCTCTTTGTGTTGCCTTTGTGCAGAAAGCATCACGACGAGCTGCATGCGGATACCGTGGCATTTGAAGAGAAGTATGGCTCCCAGCTGGAGCTGATATTTCGTTTTATCGATCGTGCGCTGGCAATTGGCGTGCTGGCCTGATTTTGTGGAGAAAGTTGATGCGTGATATGTATGAAGTATTGGACCGCTGGGGTGCATGGGCTGCAGCAGATAACAGTGGTGTGGACTGGCAGCCTGTTGCTGCAGGGTTTAAAGGTTTACTACCTCATGGAAAGAAAACACGCCAACAATGCGATGATGATGAAGGAATCATGATTGACAGCTGTGTTGCGCGATTGCGGAAATATAAGCCCGAAGAGTATGAGTTGGTTATTGCTCATTTTGTTATCGGCATCTCACTAAGAGCTATTGCAAAGAAGCAGAAGTGTTCTGATGGGACAATAAGAAAAGAGTTGCAAACAGCTCTTGGTTTTCTGGATGGTGTGCTTTCAATGTTGTAATATTAGGGGGAATTACCCCCCTTTTTTTCTCTGTTGCTTTAATAAAATTTTAATATTTTGTCTGATTATGATGAGGCAATGTAATAAAAGAAATACCGTTAGTATTGCAAGCCATACGCAAAATAAGCATGCATATAAATTAGTTGAAAGTCCAATAGTGAATTGTGCAATTGCTGTTGTGATAGAACATAATATTGATGTATTAATAAATGAGGATAAATTGTCTAAAGGTTTATAAAGTACACTATCATTGATTTTGTCAATAGGTATACCAGTGGCAATGCTATAAATTTCCTTATATTCCTGAGTTGCAAAAACCTTATCGCGTAAATTTATTATGACAAAGGTATGCAGGCTCAATAAAAATGAACCCACGGAAATAAAACCGGAGAAGAGATAGCCTCGTAAGTTTTTATGATAAAAATCAAAAAAGTTAACACTTACTTTAGGTGTGTTTCTGTACAATAGGTAAAGTGCAAGCAATGCCAGGATCGAGAATGCAAGCAGTGTAATGTACTGATACCTCAATCTTTTATTTATTAGCCATTCATATAAAGGCATTTTTATTCGTCCCGTTCAGCATTTCTTCTTTTATCATATCAAAAACAGGGTTTGTTGTATAATTATCGTTTGTCAATCCATTGACTTTATCGGCAATTATATCGAAATCGTATGTTTCAAAAAAAACAGGGCAGTTCATAAAATCAATGGTTTTTTCTATTCCTGCATGGTTTACTGCAATAACCTGTGCTTTAGCAACTCCACTCATAGAATTATAAATATTTGAAAGATTCTGAGATAGTTGTTGCACTTTTGTTCTGTCGCTAGAATTAAAATTCATATCTATTGTGGTGGTGTTAACAAATTGTTCAAGCGCAGTCATTGGTCCACCTTTAAAATCTATATAATTAAATTTAAAGCTTGTGCTTTTAATCTCTTTGAATTGACATAAAACACTCTGAATGTTGTTTTTATTTGTCATAAGGCTGAAAGTCAGTCTTTCTTTGTATTTTTTATTTATTGCAGTTACTTCTTTTTGTTTTGGTTTATCACCAAGTTTTTTTATTTCTTCTTTATTTTGATTTCTGATAAATTCATTACTTATTGTTTCTAAATGAGAAAAGAGAGTGTTCAGACTGCATGAACCGTGGTGATACATATAGAGACCAGAAAGATTAGATTTTTTAATTAAGAAAAAGTTGAAATTAGCAAGTTTGTCACTTCCTTGAAGATCTTCAATTTTAAGCTGGAATTTACCATCAACAAATTGCGACTTACAGTTCTTTTTTTGGTTTCTGAATGTGACAACTAATCCATAATAGAAATCATTCACATCCGAAATGAGAATTTTACGAGTATAGTCTGTGCGACTGTGTTCTCTGTTTGATGCGTTGATAAAAGCATTCATTACGTCAACGGTATTAATATTTTTGTTATTGTTATTTATTGTAAATCCTATGCTTCTAACTTTCATGTGTATTCCAGGACCGACTAAAGATAGCGAGAATGGGGACGCATAGTTTATAAAAACCCTAACGCGTACGCAAAAAGTATTATATCGTGTTAAGAGTGGTTACTTCGCCACACAACTTAAACCCGCCGCTGAGCGGTTTTTTTGTACCTGTAAACCTGGTGCAGTACAGTAAACACGCTGGTGGTCGTGAATACTGGCTTTTTATCTTGCTGGCTTTTTAGACAAGAGTTATTGGTATGTCATGTTAACCAGAAGGAAAAAAACATGCTAAAACAGCAAGATATGACAGAAACCGCCGCCGCAGTCCTTCATTTCTTACCTGCTGACAAGTGGGTAACGCCACGCATGATGACGAGAACTATCGGAGTAAGCGAAGCCCGGTGCCAGTTAATACTGACTCAGTTAGTTCTGGCGGGTCTGGCGAAGGATAACGGCGGGTACGGGAATAAATTCAGACGCTGCCAGTAATGGCGGTTTCCTGCTGTGAAAATGGGCGGCTGGTGGGTGTTGGTAGCACCTGCCAGCCATTCGCTCATGCTTACTGGTCACAAGCGAACCACGGCCCACTGCTTTAGCGCAAAAGCAGAGTGAGCCTACCAGAGTTACGCTTACTGATCCATGAAAAATACTGTAAAAATAAACAGTGTTGATTTAATCAACGCTGATTGCCTGCATTTTATTCAGTCCCTGCCTGATGATTCCATTGACCTGATTGTTACCGATCCGCCTTACTTCAAGGTGAAACCCAACGGTTGGGACAATCAGTGGAAAGGGGACGAAGATTACCTTAAGTGGCTGGACCACTGTCTGGCCCAGTTCTGGCGGGTGTTGAAACCTGCCGGAAGCCTTTACCTGTTCTGTGGGCATCGCCTGGCATCTGATATTGAGATCATGATGCGTGAACGTTTCAACGTGCTTAACCATATCATCTGGGCGAAGCCGTCCGGACGTTGGAATGGGTGTAATAAAGAAAGTCTGCGCGCATATTTTCCTGCCACAGAGCGCGTTCTGTTTGCTGAACATTACCAGGGGCCATATCGTGGCAAAAGTGACGGCTATGCGGCAAAAGAAAGGGAACTCAAACAGCACATAATGGCACCGCTGATATCGTATTTCAGTGATGCTCGTGCCGAACTGGGTATAACGGCAAAACAAATTGCCGAAGCCACAGGTAAGAAAAATATGGTTTCCCACTGGTTTGGTGCCAGTCAGTGGCAGTTGCCGAATGAGGCTGACTATCGGAAGTTACAGGCACTGTTTTCCCGTATAGCGGCAGAGAAGTTTCAGGAACAACAACTGGAACAACCACACCACCAGCTGGTGGCATCTTATGATTCACTGAATCGCAAATATTCTGAATTGCTGGATGAGTTTAAATCTCTCCGGCGCTATTTCTCCGTATCAGTCTCCGTGCCTTATACCGATGTCTGGATGCATAAACCCGTTCAGTTCTACCCGGGTAAACATCCGTGTGAGAAACCGGCGGATATGCTCAGGCAAATAATCAATGCCAGTAGTCGACCTGGTGATCTGGTTGCTGATTTTTTTATGGGATCCGGTTCCACAATAAAAGCAGCAATGGCGCTGGGGCGTCGGGCCTTAGGTGTTGAGCTTGAGTCAGAGCGGTTTAACCAGACAGTGAAAGAGATAAACGAGCTGGTGGGGAAATAATCTGGTGGCCACGTCAGGTGGCCTTTTTATTTCCATTACACAGCACCCGCATCTGCGAGGTGGGGTTATGAAATCCATGGATAAGTTAACAACGGGTGTCGCCTATGGCACCTCAGCAGGTAGTGCCGGGTACTGGTTTTTACAGTTGCTCGATAAAGTCACGCCCTCACAGTGGGCGGCAATAGGTGTGCTGGGTAGTCTCGTATTTGGCCTGCTGACGTACCTGACAAACCTTTATTTCAAGATTAAAGAAGATAAGCGCAAGGCTGCGAGAGGTGAATAATGCCTCCATCATTACGAAAAGCAGTTGCTGCTGCTATTGGTGGCGGAGCAATTGCTATAGCATCAGTGTTAATCACTGGCCCAAGTGGTGACGATGGCCTGGAAGGTGTCAGCTACATACCATACAAAGATATCGTTGGCGTATGGACTGTATGTCACGGACACACCGGAAAAGACATCATGCTCGGTAAAACGTATACCGAAGCAGAATGCAAAGCCCTCCTGAATAAAGACCTTGCCACGGTTGCCAGACAAATTAACCCGTACATCAAAGTCGATATACCGGAAACAACGCGCGGCGCTCTTTACTCGTTCGTCTACAACGTGGGTGCTGGCAATTTCAGAACATCGACGCTTCTTCGCAAAATAAACCAGGGCGATATCAAAGGCGCATGTGACCAGCTACGTCGCTGGATATACGCTGGCGGTAAGCAATGGAAAGGCCTGATGACTCGTCGTGAGATTGAGCGTGAAGTCTGTTTGTGGGGGCAACAATGAGCAGAGTAACCGCGATTATCTCCGCTCTGGTTATCTGCATCATCGTCTGCCTGTCGTGGGCGGTCAATCATTACCGTGATAACGCCATCGCCTACAAAGAACAGCGGGATAAAAAAGTCAGTGAGCTGAAGCAGGCGACCGCCACCATTACTGACATGCAGCAACGCCAGCGTGCTGCTGATGTACTCGATGCTAAATACACGAAGGAGTTGGCTAATGCGAAAGCTGAAAATGATGCTCTTCGGCGCAAGCTTGATAATGGTGGTCGGGTGCTCGTCAAAGGAAAATGCTCTGTGCCATCCGCAGCCGAAACTTCCAGCGCCTCCGGCATGGGCAATGATGCCACCGTCGAACTCTCTCCAGTTGCTGGACGAAACGTTCTCGGTATCCGGGACGGAATCATCAGAGACCAGACAGCACTGAGAACGCTTCAGGAATATATCAGGACGCAATGCCTTCGATGATAGCGATAATTTTACTCATCATCCTTCACATTTGGCTCTGTAGACAGGGTGGTGATCACTTCTGGAGTGAATCCAGATTAAACATCTCATTGCTGATGCTTGAAGTTGAGCATCTGGCGCGCGGTAAGGGGCTGCGTTGAGATAAGAGCCAGTCATTACAAATACCAGGATTTAGCCTCGTATTCGCGGGGCTTTTTATTGCCATTACAAAAGCCACTCCCTACAGAGTGGCTTTGATAATGGCTTATACCCTACACGGGATAACTTAACTGATATCCCTTTTAACGGATAAAGGTATTCAAGCCTGACACATCATGCGCTGTATCGTCGCCGTATTCCCGTATTAACAGAGACCGTAGCCCGACGGGGAACTCCTTCTGCGAGAGTGTGCGGGAATAATCAAAAACGATGCACACCGGGTTTTTACCGCGTTTATGGTTCGCGGGTTTGTCCCTCATGCTCGCCAGTCCTGTGCGGGGGTGGAAGAAACAGGATACTCACACAGATTCTTGTGGGCACGATGTTATTCCTTTCTGGATTATCCCGATGCCATTCATGCAAGGCGCTGTATCAGACGTTCGTCATGGCTGTCAGGCTGACGGGTCCTCCCGGTGGGGTGGTCTGCCACGGGGCGGGAGCGTCGCGGAAAAAGGCTAGTTTTTGAAATTTCATTCGTCATCACCACTATTATAATATATTGATATTACAGTGGTTTTATTTTTGTGGTGTCGATTTTGATTGTTTTTTGTTCATCACCAACACCGTTTGCCTAAAGTTGTTCGCAAGATGCATGTTTAAAACATTCTGGAGCGGGTATGGATCGAGAGTTAAAAAATCTGACGCTGAATATTAGTCAACTGGCGGCACTGTCAGGTGTACATCGCCAGACTGCTGCGGCAAGGCTGCAAAATCTACCCGTTGCAGGGGGGCATGAAAGCAACCTCAAGCTTTATCGGGTGGTTGATATTGTGTCGGCATTTCTGGCATTACCACCGCCGGTTGCAGAAGGCGAAATGGACGCGCATGAGCGCAAAGCCTGGTATCAGTCTGAACGTGAGCGTCTTAAGTTCGAACAGGAAACGGCACAACTCATTCCGGCCAGTGATGTCAGACGGGAGTTTGCCATCTGGGCAAAAGCGGTCGTGCAGGTGCTGGAGACATTACCGGATATTCTTGAACGTGACTGCGGTCTGCAGCCTGCCGCTGTGAGCCGTGTTCAGTCCATTATTGATGATCTGCGCGATCAGATAGCCCTGCGGGTGACTGAAGCAGGTGCGGATGATGAGGAGGAATTACAGCAGGAGGAGTAATGCTGAATCAGGAAACCGCAAAGGCAGCACGAACCGATTCAGGTTATATCCTTCGCGCACCGAGACGAATGCGGGTTGCTGATGCCGTTGCTCAGTATATGCGGGTGCCCATGGGGGCAGGGAACTCAGTCCCGTGGGATCCGCTGGTGGCACCGTATGTTATTGAGCCGATGAACTGCCTGGCCTCGCGTGAATACGACGCAGTGATATTTGTTGGCCCGGCACGAACCGGCAAGACTATCGGCCTGATTGACGGCTGGGTGATTTACAACGTGATTTGCGATCCTGCTGATATGCTGATTATTCAGATGACGGAGGAAAAAGCCCGCGAACACTCCAAAAAACGACTCGCCAGAACGTTTCGCGTCAGCCCGGAAGTGGTCAGTCGCCTGAGTCCGAACAAAAATGACAACAACGTTTATGACAGAACATTCCTTGCTGGTAACTACCTGAAAATCGGCTGGCCGTCAGTCAATATCATGTCCTCATCAGATTATAAATGCGTCGCGCTGACGGATTATGACCGTTTTCCGGAAGATATTGATGGCGAGGGGGATGCTTTCTCTCTTGCCTCAAAACGTACCACAACATTTATGTCCAGTGGTATGACGCTGGTGGAGAGTTCCCCCGGCAGGGATGTGAAGGATGTGAAATGGCGACGGACTTCACCGCATGAGGCTCCACCAACCACGGGGATACTGTCGCTCTATAACCGTGGCGATCGCCGTCGCTGGTACTGGCCCTGTCCACACTGTGGTGAGTATTTTCAGCCCTGCGGCGATGTGGTTGCTGGTTTCCGTGATATTGCCGATCCCGTGCTGGCAAGTGAGGCGGCTTATATTCAGTGTCCTTCCTGTTCAGGACGGATTATGCCTGAACAAAAACGTGAGCTGAACGGACGTGGGGTCTGGTTGCGGGATGGTGAATCCATCAATGCGGATGGCAGTCGTTATGGTGATCCCCGACGCTCACGTATTGCGTCATTCTGGATGGAGGGTCCGGCAGCTGCTTACCAGACACTCTCGCAACTCGTTTACAAACTGCTTACTGCAGAACAGGAATACGAGACAACCGGAAGTGAAGAAACACTCAAGACGGTTATCAATACCGACTGGGGATTACCTTATCTTCCCCGCGCCAGCATGGAGCAACGAAAAAGTGAACTGCTTGAGCAGCGGGCAGAGCCAGTTCCTTCCCGCAGTGTGCCGGATGGCGTTAATTTTCTTGTGGCGACAGTGGATGTGCAGGCGGGACGTCATCGCCGTTTTGTGGTTCAGGTAACGGGCTATGGCAGCCGTGGCGAACGCTGGATTATTGATCGTTACAACATCACGCAGTCATTGCGCGGTGACAGCGACGGGGAGAGCCAGCGAATTGATCCGGCCAGCTATCCGGAAGACTGGGATGTCCTGCTGACGGATGTTTTTCATAAAAGCTGGCCGCTGGCCTCCGATCCTTCTCAACAAATGCGACTGATGGCAATGGCGGTGGACTCCGGCGGTGAAGACGGGGTCACTGATAATGCCTATAAATTCTGGCGTCGTTGCCGTCGTGATGGCCTTGGTAAACGTATTTACCTGTTTAAGGGCGACAGCATCCGGCGCGCAAAACTGATCACCCGTACATTCCCTGATAACACCGGACGAACGGGCCGACGGGCGCAGGCTGCAGGTGATGTGCCGCTCTGGCTTCTTCAGACGGATGCACTGAAAGACCGGGTGAATAACGCGTTATGGCGTGACTCGCCAGGTCCCGGCTATGTGCATTTCCCTGACTGGCTGGGGAGCTGGTTTTACGACGAACTGACGTATGAAGAGCGGAGCAGTGACGGGAAATGGAGTAAGCCGGGTCGCGGTGCCAACGAAGCTTTTGACCTGATGGTGTATGCCGAGGCTCTGGTCATTCTGCATGGATACGAAAAGATCCGCTGGCCGGATGCACCGGAGTGGGCGAGCCGGGAAACCTGGCTGGAGTGTGTCCCGGACAGTATCGAACCGTCACCCTCACCGGAACCGGTATCCACGCCTGTTAAAAAACAAAAACGGAAGAAAACAGTAACTGACGATGTTAACCCCTGGCTGACTTCCGGAGGATGGTTATGAACCAGAATGATATCGAAGCCATGATTCAGCGTTATACGGAAGCTGAAATGGCGGTGCTGGACGGAAAATCCGTCACCTTTAATGGTCAGCAGATGACCATGGAAAACTTATCTGAGATCCGGCAGGGACGGCAGGAGTGGGAGCGCCGCCTTGCGGCTCTGATTACACGACGACGGGGGCATCCCGGGTACCGGCTGGCGAGGTTCTGATGGCAATTCTTGATGATGTGATTGGCGTTTTTTCACCAGGATGGAAAGCGGCAAGGCTGCGTTCCCGGGCGGTGATCCAGGCTTATGAGGCCGTAAAAACGACGCGGACACACAAAGCCCGGCGGGAAAACCGAACTGCCGACCAGTTAAGCCAGTACGGGGCCGTGTCGTTACGTGAGCAGGCCCGTTACCTTGATAACAACCACGATCTGGTCATTGGTGTATTTGACAAGCTGGAAGAACGGGTGGTGGGGAAAAACGGGATTATTGTCGAGCCACATCCGGTATTACGCAATGGGGCCATTGCCCGTGATCTGGCTGCGGAGATTCGCACCCGATGGAGTGAATGGTCTGTCAGCCCGGAAGTCACCGGGCAGTTTACCCGTCCGATGCTGGAACGTCTGATGCTGCGTACCTGGCTGCGCGATGGTGAGGTGTTTGCCCAGATGGTTTCCGGGCGCATAAACAGCCTGACGCCTTCTGCCGGTGTTCATTTCTGGCTGGAGGCGCTCGAGCCGGACTTTATTCCCATGACCAGTGATGAGAGCAACAGGCTGAATCAGGGCGTGTTTGTTGATTACTGGGGGCGTCCCGAAAAATATCTGGTGTATAAAAGCCGTCCCGTATCCGGACGGCAGATGGAAACCAAAGAAGTGGATGCAGAGCGAATGCTGCATCTTAAATTTGTTCGCCGTCTGCACCAGATGCGCGGGACGTCTTTATTGTCCGGTGTGCTGATCCGCCTCAGTGCTCTGAAAGAGTATGAAGATTCTGAGCTGACTGCAGCAAGGATCGCCGCTGCTCTGGGGATGTACATCCGGAAAGGCGACGGGCAGAGCTATGAAGCGGATGGTAATGGCAGCAAGGATAAGGAACGCGAGCTTACCATTCAGCCAGGCATTATTTACGATGATCTGAAACCCGGCGAAGAAATCGGAATGGTGAAGTCGGATCGCCCCAATCCTAACCTTGAAACTTTTCGTAATGGTCAGTTGCGTGCCGTGGCGGCGGGCAGTCGTCTGAGTTTTTCCAGTACAGCGCGCAACTATAACGGCACTTACAGCGCCCAGCGTCAGGAGCTGGTTGAATCCACTGATGGCTACCTGATCCTGCAGGACTGGTTTATTGGTGCCGTCACCCGTCCGATGTATCGTGCCTGGCTGAAACAGGCTGTGGCATCCGGTGTTATCAGGCTACCCCGCGATCTTGACCGTTCTTCACTGTATACCGCGGTGTATTCCGGACCGGTGATGCCGTGGATTGACCCTGTTAAGGAGGCTGAGGCCTGGAAAATCCAGATTCGTGGTGGAGCGGCGACAGAATCAGACTGGGTACGTGCTGGTGGTCGTAATCCGGATGATGTCAAACGTCGGCGCAAGGCCGAAATTGATGAAAACCGCAAACTGGATCTGGTATTTGATACCGATCCGGCCAGTGATAAAGGAGGCAGCAGTGCCGCAACGAAACGACAGGAGCCGCAGCACACCGACGACCAGTCCGAAGAATAATTCCTGGTTCAGGATGCAGGCTGGTCACCAGAGTGACGCGGATATTTATATTTATGACGAGATTGGTTTCTGGGGTGTTACAGCGAAGCAGTTTATCAGTGATCTGAATGCACTGGGCGATATCACCCACATTAATCTCCATATTAATTCACCGGGTGGCGATGTCTTTGAAGGCATCGCCATTTTTAATGCGCTGAAAACACATGGTGCGTCCATTACCGTTTATGTCGACGGTGTGGCGGCGTCAATGGCGTCGGTCATTGCGATGGTGGGAAACCCGGTCATTATGCCGGAAAACACCTTCATGATGATTCATAAACCATTTGGCTTTACGGGCGGTGATGCGGAGGACATGCGCACCTATGCCGACCTGCTCGATAAAGTTGAGGCGGTTCTGTTACCCGCTTATGCACAGAAAACCGGGAAAACCACCGATGAAATTGCTGCCATGCTGGCGGATGAGACCTGGATGTCCGGTGCCGAATGTCTGGCACATGGATTTGCTGATCAGGTAACGCCAGCCGTTAAGGCAATGGCATGTATTCAGTCAAAACGTACAGAGGAATTTAAAAAGATGCCGGAATCCATTCGAAACATGATTACTCCGCCACGCAACAGTGCTCCACGCGTACAGGATAATGAACCTGAAGCCTCCCGGACGCCAGTGCAGGCAGCAGCACCCGTGGTGGATGAAAACAGCATCCGTGCGCAGGTACTGGCAGAGCAAAAAGCGCGTGTAAACGGTATTAATGATCTGTTTGCCATGTTTGGCGGGCGTTATCAGACGCTGCAGGCTCAGTGTCTTGCCGATCCTGAATGTTCGCTGGAGCAGGCCCGCGAAAAGCTGTTGAACGAGATGGGGCGCGAGTCCACGCCATCCAATAAAAATACCCCGGCTCATATTTATGCCGGTAACGGTAATTTTGTGGGGGACGGGATCCGCCAGGCGCTGATGGCGCGTGCCGGATTTGAAAAAACCGAACGTGATAATGTCTACAACGGGATGACCCTGCGTGAATATGCCCGTATGTCACTGACTGAACGGGGTATTGGGGTTTCCAGTTATAACCCGATGCAGATGGTCGGTGCGGCGTTCACACACAGTACGTCTGACTTCGGTAATATTCTGCTGGATGTTGCGAACAAAGCCATTCTGCAGGGCTGGGAAGATGCCCCTGAAACCTATGAACAGTGGACGCGGAAAGGTCAGTTGTCTGATTTTAAAATTGCCCATCGTGTGGGTATGGGGGGCTTCAGTGCTCTGCGTCAGGTGCGTGAAGGGGCGGAATATAAATACGTCACCACCGGAGATAAACAGGCCACTATTGCACTGGCGACCTATGGCGAGCTGTTCAGTATCACCCGTCAGGCCATTATCAATGATGATCTGAATATGCTGACCGATGTCCCGATGAAGCTGGGCCGTGCGGCGAAATCCACTATTGCCGATCTGGTTTATGCCATTCTGACGTCTAACCCGAAAATCTCCACAGATAATGTAAGTCTGTTCGATAAAGCGAAACATGCAAACGTACTGGAGAGCGCTGCAATGGACGTGGCATCGCTGGATAAAGCCCGCCAGTTGATGCGCGTTCAGAAAGAGGGGGAGCGTCATCTGAATATTCGTCCTGCGTTCGTACTGGTACCGACGGCGATGGAGTCTGTTGCTAACCAGGTCATTCGCTCCTCAAGTGTCAAGGGGGCTGACATTAACGCCGGTATTATTAACCCGGTGAAAGATTTTGCGACCGTTATTGCAGAGCCTCGTCTTGATGATAACAGCCAGACCACCTTCTACCTGGCTGCGTCAAAAGGCTCCGATACGATTGAAGTGGCTTATCTCAACGGTGTGGATACGCCATATATTGATCAGATGGAGGGCTTCAGTGTGGATGGCGTGACAACGAAAGTGCGTATTGACGCCGGTGTCGCGCCAGTTGATCACCGCGGTCTGGTGAAATGTACGGCGTAAACGTCGCAGACAACAACTCTGATGGCCCGTAAGGGCTTTTTTTGTACCTGAAATCAGCCCCTGAACGGGGCTGTGCGGAGACAGTTATGGCAAAGAATTTTGTAGAAGAAGGAAAAACGGTGGCGATTGTTGCCAGTGCAGCCATCAGCAGCGGAGATCTGGTGCAGGTGGGTGATGTTTTTGCGGTGGCGCTGACCGATATTCCACAGGGTGAAACAGGCGACGGCATGACCGAAGGTGTGTTTATGCTGCCTAAGCTGAAAACGGATGACATGAAAACGGGTAAGAAGGTTTATCTGAAGTCCGGAAAAGTTCAGCTGACTAACAGCGGCTCTGATCCGCTGGTCGGGGTTGTCTGGGCAGATGCCGGAACCAGTGCAGAAGAAGTGCCGGTAAAACTCAATGTCTGATCCCTTTTCCCGGCTGGCAGCGCGTATGGATGCGATCACGGTCAGAAAGATGGGAAAGACAGCCTCGATTAATGATGCCGATATGACTGTGATCCCGGGAGAAACACTGGCAGAGCTGAATGCTCTGTCCGGACCTGCGGTATCTCTGGTGGTGTTTTCTTCGGGATACCGCCCACGGCGCGGGGATCGCGTTGTTTATGACGGACAACAATGGACGGTCACACGGCATGAACGTTTTAACGGTAAGCCAATGATCTTTATTGAGTAAAGAGGTGTGGGATGAAGGGGCTTGAGAATGCCATCCGTAATCTGAACAGCCTTGATACCCGTATGGTGCCACAGGCCAGCGCATGGGCGATAAACCGTGTGGCACAGAAAGCGGTCTCGGTCGCCACCCGGCAGGTTGCCGGGAATACCGTTGCGGGAGATAACCAGGTGAAAGGGATCCCCCTGAAACTGGTACGTCAGCGTGTCCGGGTGTTTAAAGCCAGTCCGTCAGGAAAAATGACGGCCAGGATCCGCGTTAACCGGGGCAATCTGCCCGCTATTAAGCTGGGGACAACCCAGGTCAGACTGGCCCGGCGTGGTGGAAAACTGCAGTACCGTGGCAGTGTGCTGAAGGTGGGTAAATATCTTTTCCGGGATGCGTTTATTCAGCAACTGGCGAATGGTCGCTGGCATGTGATGCGGCGTATTGATGGCAAAAATCGTTACCCCATTGATGTGGTGAAAGTCCCGCTGTCCGGACCGCTGACACAGGCATTTGAAGATGCCCGCGACCGCATTATTGCTGCGGAAATGCCGAAACAGCTGGGGTATGCACTGAAACAACAACTGAGGTTATGGCTGACCCGATGAACCGACATACACAAATCCGCCAGGCCGTACTGGCACGCCTTCGGGAACAGTGTGGAGACAGCGCCACGTTTTTTGACGGGCTTCCGGCATTTATTGATGCGCAGGAACTGCCTGCCGTGGCGGTGTGGCTGAGTGATGCTCAGTACACCGGAAAAATGACGGATGAAGATGACTGGCAGGCTGTTCTGCATATTGCTGTCTTCATCCGGGCACAGGCACCGGATTCAGAGCTGGATATGTGGATGGAGAGCACCATTTTCCCGGCTCTGAATGATATACCGGCACTTTCCGGACTCATCGACACCCTGATCCCTCTCGGTTTTAACTATCAACGTGATAATGAGATGGCCACCTGGGCGATGGCGGAAATCACGTACCAGATCACGTACACGAATTAAAGGAGGTGGCAATGACCACACCAAATCCACTGGCAAAAACGAAAGGTGCGGGAACGACGTTCTGGATGTACACCGGCAAGGGCGATGCGTTTGCGAACCCTTTATCGGACACTGACTGGCTGCGTCTTGCGATGGTGAAGGATCTGCAACCTGGCGAAATGACCGCTGATGCAGAAGATGACACTTATCTCGATGATGAAGATGCAGACTGGAAAACGACAACCCAGGGGCAGAAATCCGTCGGTGATACTTCGGCGACGCTGGCCTGGCGTCCGGGTGACAGCGGGCAGAAAAAACTGGTTCAGTTGTTCGACTCCGGTGAAGTCTGCGCGTTTCGTATCAAATATCCCAACGGCACTGTTGATGTTTTCCGTGGCTGGCTGAGCTCACTGGGTAAAACCATTGCCTCAAAAGACGTGATGACCCGCACAGTGAAAATCAGCGGTGTGGGGCGTCCGCATCTGGCAGAGGAAGGCACTGAAACAGTGAGCGTTACCGGGCTGACGGTGGCACCGGCATCTGCCAGTGTAAAAGTGGGAGCAACCACCACGCTGACCTTTACAGTAAAACCTGACGGAGCCAGTGACAAAGCGATCAGTGTGCATTCGACAGATCCACAGACTGCCACGGTGACCCTGAACGGGCTTGTGGCCACGGTGAAAGGCGTGAAGCAGGGCAGTGTCAGCATTGTGGGCATGACTTCTGACGGCGATTTTGTGGCCGTGGCTGCGGTGGCTGTCAGCGCCGCAGGTTAACAGGACGATACTCATCATTTGCCCCGGTTATCCGGGGCTTTTTTGCAGGTGGAGAACATGATGTTTCTGAAACAGGGCTCGTTTAATTATGAAAAGCAGTCCGTGGTGCTCAGTGAGCTGTCCGGGCTGCAGAGAATTGAATATCTGGCGTTTGTTCAGCAGCGAACGGCAAAGTTTGATGCCGAAGAGGGAGAACTGCCGGAGGCTGAACGACAGATTGCTTTTCTGCGGATGGGGATGGATATCAATGCCTGGCTGGTTTCCCGCTCACTGTGGAATGCGGAACAGTCTCAGGATGTTGAGACGCTTTGCGCATCCGTTATTACAACATGGTCGTATGATGCCCTGGGAGCGGGGGCGGAGATGGTTCTGTCGCTGAGCGGTATGGGAGCCATTGAGAATGCCGGGGATTTGGAGCATGAGGTGCTGACGCCGGAAAAGTCCTGACGCGGGAAATGCAGTTTGTCATGCGGCTTGCCCGGGAGTTCCGGCGGGCAGACTGGCGGCGGATGCTGTCGGAAATGTCGGCCACTGAGCTTGGTGAATGGGGCGATTATTTCCGGATGCAGAGCTTCAGTGATGTGTGGATGGATGCGCAGTTTGCCTCGCTGAAGGCATTGATCGTGAGAATGGTGTCCGGTAGCAGTGATGCTGCGGTGGCTGATTTCAGCCTTTTACCGGAAGAGAACGGGATACCGGAGCGAACGGACGAAGAACTGATGCATCTTGGGGAAGGTATTTCCGGAGGTGTGCGTTATGGACCAGATAGCCAACCTGGTCATTGATTTGGGGATTGATGCGGCAGAGTTTAAAAATGAAATTCCCCGTATCAAAAACCTTCTGAATGGTGCAGCCAGCGATGCAGAACGGTCTTCTGCCCGTATGCAGCGTTTTATGGAGCGTCAGACTCAGGCCGCCCGGCAGACAATGCAGGCGGCTTCTTCGGCTGCAACAGCCGCATCCGTCCATGCGCAGACGGTGGAGAAGAGCGCACAGGCTCATGAACGCATGGCCCGCGAGGTGGAGCAAACCCGCCAGCGTATGGAGGCACTGAGCCAGAAAATGCGCGAGGAACAGGCGCAGGCCATGGCTCTGGCGGAGGCTCAGGATAAAGCGGCTGCCGCGTTTTATCGTCAGATTGACAGTGTGAAACAGGCCAGTGCGGGACTGCAGGAATTACAGCGTATTCAGCAGCAGATCCGACAGGCCAGAAACAGTGGCGGGATTGGTCAGCAGGATTATCTGGCGCTGATTTCTGAGGTTACGGCGAAAACCGGTGTTCTTACGCAGGCTGAGGCAGAGGCTACCCGACAGAAAGTGGCGTTTATCCGTCAGCTTAAAGAGCAGGCAACCCGCCAGAATCTTTCTTCTTCTGAGTTGCTTCGTGCTAAGGCTGCCCAGCTGGGGGTAAGCAGTGCTGCAGAAGTGTATATCCGCAAAATGGAGCAGGCAGGAAAAGCCACGCATTCGCTGGGTCTGAAAAGTGCAGCGGCCCGCCAGGAGATAGGCGTTCTGATAGGTGAACTGGCTCGCGGCAATTTAGGTGCGCTGAGGGGATCCGGGATAACGCTGGCTAACCGTGCCGGATGGATAGACACACTGATGTCACCGAAAGGCATGATGCTGAGCGGGGTTATTGGCGGTATTGCCGCGGCCGTCTATGGTCTGGGTAAAGCCTGGTATGATGGTCAGAAGGAGGGGGAAGAATTTAACCGCCAGTTGTCGCTGACGGGGCATTATGCCGGAGTCACTGCCGGGCAGCTGTGGACGCTCAGTCGTGCTATTTCCGGGAATGGTATTACGCAACATGCTGCAGCCGGTGCGCTGGCTCAGGTGGTGGGGAGTGGTGCATTTCGTGGAAACGATATCGGTATGGTGGCGAGAGCTGCCGCACAGATGGAGCGATCGGTTGGCCAGTCGGTCAGCGATACCATAAATCAGTTTAAGCGGCTGAAGGATGATCCTGTAAATGCCGCGAAGGCTCTGGACAATGAGCTGCATTTTCTTACTGCCACTCAGCTTGAGCAGATACGCGTCCTTGGGGAACAGGGGCGGTCCAGTGATGCGGCACGGATAGCCATGTCTGCACTGGCAGAGGAAACCGGTCGGCGTACTGCGGATATTGATAATAACCTCAATGCGCTGGGCAGTACGCTGAAGTATCTGTCTGATTTATGGAGTCGTTTCTGGGATGCGGCCATGAATATTGGTCGTGAAGACTCGCTGGATGAACAGATTTCCGCTTTACAGGAGAAAGTGTCGCGGGCGAAAAGACTCCCCTGGACGGCATCATCTTCTCAGGTTGAGTACGATCAGCAGCGTCTTAACGAGCTTCAGGAGAAAAAACGCCAGAAGGATTTGCAGGATGCAAAAGAGCAGGCAGAGCGGAATTATCAGGAGCAACAGAAACGCCGTAATGCTGAAAATGCTGCACTGAACCGGATGAATGAAACGGAAGCAGCACGACATCAGCGTGAAATTGCGCGTATTAATGCCATGCAGTACGCCGATCAGGCTGTCAGGGATGCGGCGATACAACGTGAAAATGAACGTTACGAGAAAGCCCTGGCATCCGGTAAGAAAAAAACACGCGACCCCCGTAATGATGAGGCCACCCGGTTATTGCTGCAGTACAGTCAGCAACAGGCACAGGTGGAAGGACAGATTGCTGCTGCCAGACAGTCAGCAGGCATTGCCACGGAAAGGATGACAGAAGCGCATAAACAGCTTCTGGCTCTGCAGCAGCGCATCAGCGACCTGGACGGGAAAAAACTGACGGCAGATGAAAAGAGTGTGCTGGCCCGTAAAGATGAACTGATTCAGGCACTGACGCTGCTGGATGTAAAACAGCAGGAGCTTCAGAAACAGACGGCACTCAACGAGCTGAAGAAAAAAACAATTCAGCTGACCAGTCAACTGGCTGAAGAAGAGCGCGCTCAGCGTCAGCAACATGACCTGGATATCGCCACGGTGGGTATGGGTGATCAGCAGCGGCAGCGATATCAGGTACAACTGAGTCTTCGCCAGAAATACCAGCAACAGCTGGAGCAGTTGAGGCGGGATAGTGAGCAGAAAGGAACATATAACACGGATGACTACAGAAAGGCCGAGCAGGCGCTGACGGAGAGCCTGAACCGACAACTGAATGAGAATCGCCGTTACTGGCAACAGCTTGAAGTTGTGCAGGGTAACTGGAAAAACGGAGTCCTGCGTGCATTTCAGGATTTTACCGTGGATGCAGATAATACGGCAGGAACAGCAGAACAGGTGTTCTCGTCAGCCTTCAGCAACATGGGAAATGGCCTGGCAACTTTTGTCACTACCGGCAAACTCAATTTCAAATCCTTCACCTCTTCTGTGCTGTCAGATATGGCGAAAATCCTGGCGCAGGCAACCATGATGAAATCGATAAAAGGGATTGGCAGTGTACTGGGATTTGATCTCAGCAGCCTTTCCCTGAATGCCAATGGGGGGATTTATCAGTCTGCTGATTTGAGTCGTTACAGTGGCACGGTGGTTAACCGTCCGACGTTTTTTGCTTTTGCAAAAGGCGCGGGTGTGATGGGGGAAGCGGGACCTGAAGCCATTCTGCCACTGCGTCGTGGTGCTGACGGTAAGCTGGGGGTTGTGGCGGATATTGGTGGTTCAGGTATGGCGATGTTTGCCCCGCAGTACAACATCGAGATCAATAACGATGGCACGAACGGGCAGATAGGTCCGGCTGCCCTGAAGGTGGTTTATGACCTCGGGAAAAAAGCGGCAGCGGACTTTATGCAACAGCAGGCCCGTGATGGTGGTCGGTTAAGTGGAGCATATCGGTAATGGAGACGTTTCACTGGAAAGTGCGCCCGGATATGAATGTGGTATCAGAGCCGAAAGTGGTGACAGTGAAGCTGGGCGATGGTTATGAACAGCGTCGTGCGGCGGGACTGAATAACCAGTTGTCGATTTACAGCGTGACGATACGTGTTCGTAAATGTGAACACCCATCTTTAAAAGCCTTTCTGGAACGGCACGGTGGCGTCCGCGCATTTCAGTGGACGCCACCTTATGACTGGAAGCCGATCAGGGTGGTTTGTCGTAAATGGTCGGCAAGCGTGGGGGCGCTGTGGATAACCATAACGGCAGATTTTGAACAGGTCGTGGCATAGGAGGCTCTGATGCAGGATATTCCACAGGAAACACATCATGAGACGACACGCCTCACTCAGTCAGCCCAGGTGGTGCTCTGGGAAATCGATCTGACAGAGGTCGGTGGTGAACGTTATTTTTTCTGTAATGAGCAGAACGAAAAAGGTGAGCCGGTTACCTGGCAGGGGCGGCAGTATCAGGCATACCCCATTCAGGGGACGGGATTTGAACTGAATGGCAAGGGCAGTGCTGCCCGTCCGACACTGACGGTTTCTAACCTGCACGGCATGGTCACCGGGATGGCGGAAGACCTGCAGAGTCTGGTCGGCGGAACGGTGGTCCGGCGTAAGGTTTACGCCCGTTTTCTGGATGCGGTGAACTTCGTCAACGGAAACAGTGACGCCGATCCGGAGCAGGAGGTGATCAGCCGCTGGCGCATCGAGCAGTGCAGCGAACTGAGCGCGGTGAGTGCCTCTTTTGTACTGTCCACGCCGACGGAAACGGATGGCGCTGTTTTTCCGGGACGTATCATGCTGGCCAACACCTGCACCTGGACCTATCGCGGTGATGAGTGCGGTTATCACGGTCCGGCAGTCGCGGATGAATATGACCAGCCGACGTCCGATATCACGAAGGATAAATGCAGCAAATGCCTGAGCGGCTGTAAGTTTCGCAATAACGTCGGCAACTTTGGCGGCTTCCTTTCCATTAACAAACTTTCGCAGTAATCCCATGACACAGACAGAATCAGCGATTCTGGCGCACGCCCGGCGATGTGCGCCAGCGGAGTCGTGCGGCTTCGTGGTGAGAACGCCGGAGGGGGAAAGATATTTTCCCTGCGTGAATATCTCCGGTGAGCCGGAGGATTATTTCCGGATGTCGCCGGAGGACTGGCTGAGTGCAGAAATGCAGGGAGAGATTGTGGCGCTGGTCCACAGCCACCCCGGTGGTCTGCCCTGGCTGAGTGAGGCCGACCGGCGGCTGCAGGTGCAGAGTGATTTGCCGTGGTGGCTGGTCTGCCGGGGGGCGATTCATAAATTCCGCTGTGTGCCGCATCTCACCGGGCGGCGCTTTGAGCACGGGGTGACGGACTGTTACACGCTGTTCCGGGACGCTTACCATCTGGCGGGAATTGAGATGCCGGATTTGCATCGCGGGGATGACTGGTGGCGTCACGGCCAGAATCTCTATCTTGACAATATGGAGGCAACGGGTTTTTACCGTGTCCCACTGACAGAGGCGCAGCCTGGCGACGTGCTGCTGTGCTGTTTTGGTTCATCGGTGCCGAATCATGCCGCCATTTACTGTGGCGACGGCGAGCTGCTGCACCATATTCCTGAACAACTGAGTAAACGAGAGAGGTACACCGACAAATGGCAGCGACGCACACACTCCCTCTGGCGTCACCGGGCATGGCACGCATCTGCCTTTACGGGGATTTGCAACGATTTGGTCGCCGTATCGACCTTCGTGTGAAAACGGGGGCTGAAGCCATCCGGGCACTGGCCACACAGCTCCCGGCGTTTCGTCAGAAACTGAGCGACGGCTGGTATCAGGTACGGATTGCCGGGCGTGATGCAGGCGAAAATGAATTATCTGCCCGTCTTAATGAGCCGCTGGCAAATGGTGCCGTGATCCACATCGTGCCGCGTCTGGCGGGAGCTAAAAGTGGCGGTGTGTTTCAGGTGGTGCTTGGGGCGGCGCTGATTGCGGTGGCATGGTGGAACCCTGTGGGCTGGCTGGGGGCCGCGGCTGTATCGGGCATGTATGCGGCAGGGGCCAGTATGATCCTGGGCGGAGTGGCGCAGATGCTGGCACCGAAAGCCAGGACGCCCACGGCAGCCAGTACAGATAACGGCAAACAGAACACCTATTTCTCCTCACTGGATAACATGGTTGCCCAGGGCAATGTTCTGCCTGTTCTGTACGGTGAAATGCGCGTGGGGTCTCGCGTGGTTTCTCAGGAGATCAGCACGGCAGACGAAGGGGACGGTGGTCAGGTTGTGGTGATTGGTCGCTGATGCAAAATGTTTTATGTGAAACCGCCTGCGGGCGGTTTTGTCATTTATGGAGCGTGAGGAATGGGTAAAGGCAGCAGTAAGGGGCATACCCCGCGCGAAGCGAAGGACAACCTGAAGTCCACGCAGCTGCTGAGTGTGATCGATGCCATCAGCGAAGGGCCGGTTGAAGGTCCGGTGGATGGATTAAAAAGCGTGCTGCTGAACAGTACGCCGGTGCTGGACACTGAGGGGAATACCAACATCTCCGGTGTCACGGTGGTGTTCCGGGCAGGTGAGCAGGAGCAGACACCGCCGGAGGGGTTTGAATCCTCCGGCTCCGAGACGGTGCTGGGTACGGAAGTGAAATATGACACGCCGATCACCCGCACCATTACGTCTGCAAACATCGACCGTCTGCGCTTTACCTTCGGCGTGCAGGCACTGGTGGAAACCACCTCAAAGGGGGACCGGAATCCGTCGGAAGTCCGCCTGCTGGTTCAGATCCAGCGTAATGGTGGCTGGGTGACGGAAAAAGACATCACCATTAAGGGCAAAACCACCTCGCAGTATCTGGCCTCGGTGGTGGTGGGTAACCTGCCGCCGCGCCCGTTCAATATACGGATGCGCAGGATGACGCGGGACAGCACCACAGACCAGCTGCAGAACAAAACGCTCTGGTCGTCATACACCGAAATCATCGATGTGAAACAGTGCTACCCGAACACGGCACTGGTCGGCGTGCAGGTGGATTCGGAGCAGTTCGGCAGCCAGCAGGTGAGCCGTAATTATCATCTGCGCGGGCGCATTCTGCAGGTGCCGTCGAACTATAACCCGCAGACGCGGCAATACAGCGGTATCTGGGACGGAACGTTTAAGCCAGCATACAGCAACAACATGGCCTGGTGTCTGTGGGATATGCTGACCCATCCGCGCTACGGCATGGGGAAACGTCTTGGTGCGGCGGATGTGGACAAATGGGCGCTGTATGTCATCGGCCAGCATTGCGATCAGTCGGTGCCGGACGGTTTTGGCGGCACGGAGCCGCGCATCACCTGTAATGCCTGGCTGACCACACAGCGCAAGGCGTGGGATGTGCTCAGTGATTTCTGCTCTGCGATGCGCTGTATGCCGGTATGGAACGGGCAGACGCTGACGTTCGTGCAGGACCGACCATCAGATAAGGTGTGGACCTATAACCGCAGTAATGTGGTGATGCCGGATGATGGCGCGCCGTTCCGCTACAGCTTCAGCGCCCTGAAGGACCGCCATAATGCCGTTGAGGTGAACTGGATTGACCCGAATAACGGCTGGGAGACGGCGACAGAGCTTGTGGAGGACACGCAGGCCATTGCCCGTTACGGTCGTAACGTCACGAAGATGGATGCTTTTGGCTGTACCAGCCGGGGGCAGGCACACCGCGCCGGGCTGTGGCTGATTAAAACAGAACTGCTGGAAACGCAGACCGTGGACTTCAGCGTGGGTGCCGAAGGGCTTCGCCATGTACCGGGCGATGTCATTGAAATCTGCGATGATGACTATGCCGGTATCCGCACCGGCGGGCGCGTGCTGGCGGTAAACAGCCAGACCCGGACGCTGACGCTCGACCGTGAAATCACGCTGCCATCTTCCGGCACCACGCTGATAAGCCTGGTTGACGGGCAGGGGAGTCCGGTCAGCGTGGAGGTTCAGTCCGTCACCGACGGCGTGAAGGTGAAAGTGAGCCGTGTTCCTGACGGCGTTGCTGAATACAGCGTATGGGGGCTGAAGCTGCCGACGTTGCGCCAGCGCCTGTTCCGCTGCGTGAGTATCCGTGAGAACGACGACGGCACGTATGCCATCACCGCCGTGCAGCATGTACCGGAAAAAGAGGCCATCGTGGATAACGGGGCGCACTTTGACGGCGACCAGAGCTGCACGGTAAATGGTGTCACGCCGCCAGCGGTGCAGCACCTGACCGCAGAAGTCACCGCAGACAGCGGGGAATACCAGGTGCTGGCCCGCTGGGACACGCCGAAGGTGGTGAAGGGCGTGAGCTTCCTGCTTCGCCTGACCGTGGCAGCGGATGACGGCCGTGAGCGGCTGGTCAGCACGGCCCGGACGACGGAAACCACATACCGCTTCACACAACTGGCGCTGGGGAACTACAGGCTGACAGTCCGGGCAGTAAATGCGTGGGGGCAGCAGGGCGATCCGGCGTCGGTATCGTTCCGGATTGCCGCACCGGCAGCGCCGTCGCGGATTGAGCTGACGCCGGGCTATTTTCAGATAACCGCCACGCCGCATCTTGCGGTTTATGACCCGACGGTACAGTTTGAGTTCTGGTTCTCGGAAAAACGGATTGCGGATATCAGGCAGGTTGAAACCAGCGCGCGTTATCTTGGTACGGCACTGTACTGGATAGCCGCCAGTATCAATATCAAACCGGGCCATGATTATTATTTTTACGTTCGCAGTGTGAACACCGTTGGCAAATCGGCATTCGTGGAGGCTGTCGGTCAGCCGAGTGATGATGCATCAGGCTATCTGGATTTTTTCAAAGGCGAGATAGGGAAAACCCATCTGGCTCAGGAGCTGTGGACGCAGATTGATAACGGTCAGCTTGCGCCTGACCTGACTGAAATCAGGACGTCCATAACGGATGTCAGCAATGAAATAACACAGACCGTCAATAAGAAACTGGAAGACCAGAGTGCAGCGATCCAGCAGATACAGAAGGTTCAGGTTGATACAAATAATAACCTGAACAGCATGTGGGCAGTGAAGCTGCAGCAGATGCAGGACGGACGCCTTTATATTGCGGGTATCGGTGCCGGTATTGAGAATACGCCAGCAGGAATGCAGAGTCAGGTGCTGCTGGCGGCAGACAGGATTGCGATGATTAATCCTGCGAATGGCAACACAAAGCCGATGTTTGTTGGTCAGGGCGATCAGATATTCATGAATGAAGTGTTCCTGAAACGCCTGACGGCCCCCACCATTACCAGCGGCGGTAATCCTCCGGCATTTTCCCTGACATCAGACGGGAGACTGACGGCGAAAAATGCGGATATCAGTGGCAGTGTGAATGCGAACTCAGGAACGCTCAACAATGTCACGATTAACCAGAACTGTACGATTAAGGGCATGCTGGAGGCGACCCAGGTCAGAGGAGATTTCGTTAAAGCTGTATCAAAAGCCTTCCCGAAAAAAGTCGGTACGTGGGGTAACACGGAAACACCAAACGGTACGGTTACAGTCACCATCAGCGATGATCATAACTTTGACCGCCAGATTATTATTCCGCCCATTATTTTTAACGGTATAGCGTATGACGATCCGGGGAGCGGAAATAACCCAGGAGGCACGCGATACACGGGTTATGGTTTTGAAGTTCGCAAAAACGGCGTATTAATCGCATCCAGAGAAACTAAAGGGGCCATTCCCGGTAGTTACAGTGCGGTTATTGATATGCCGAGTGGCAGGGGAAGCGTCACTCTGGAGTTTAAGATTTTCCAGAAAGGCAATCAGGGGGCAGGCAATATCACCGACTGTACGGTGATTGTGACCAAAAAAGCCGCTTCCGGCATCAGTATTCGTTGAAATATTTATAACCCCAATAAAGGGCGTCAGGAATGACGCCTTTTTTATTGCAGAAAAGCGAGAGGTAATTATGCGTAAAGTTTGTGCAGCCATTTTGTCCGCAGCCATTTGTCTGGCCGTATCCGGTGCGCCTGCATGGGCGTCTGAACATCAGTCCACGCTGAGCGCGGGGTATCTTCATGCCTCGATGAACGTCCCCGGCAGTGATGATCTGAACGGGATTAACGTGAAATACCGTTATGAGTTTACGGACACACTGGGGCTGGTGACGTCATTCAGCTATGCAGGAGACAAGAATCGCCAGCTGACCCGTTACAGCGATACCCGCTGGCATGAAGATTCCGTGCGTAACCGCTGGTTCAGCGTGATGGCGGGGCCGTCTGTGCGCGTGAATGAATGGTTCAGCGCGTATGCGATGGCGGGTGTGGCTTACAGCCGTGTGTCGACTTTCTCCGGGGATTATCTCCGCGTAACTGACAACAAGGGGAAAACGCACGATGTGCTGACCGGAAGTGATGACGGTCGCCACAGCAACACGTCTCTGGCGTGGGGGGCTGGCGTGCAGTTTAACCCGACCGAATCCGTGGCCGTTGATGTCGCTTATGAAGGCTCCGGCAGCGGTGACTGGCGCACTGACGGGTTCATCGTGGGTGTTGGTTATAAATTCTGATTAGCCAGGTAACACAGTGTTATGACAGCCCGCCGGTTCAGGCGGGCTTTTTTGTGGGGTGAATATGGCAGTAAAAATTTCAGGTGTACTGAAAGACGGCACAGGAAAACCGGTACAGAACTGCACAATCCAGCTGAAAGCAAAACGTAACAGTACCACGGTGGTGGTGAACACGCTGGCATCTGAAAATCCGGATGAAGCCGGGCGTTACAGTATGGACGTTGAGTACGGTCAGTACAGCGTTATTCTGTTGGTGGAAGGATTCCCGCCGTCACATGCCGGGACCATCACAGTGTATGAAGATTCCCGACCCGGTACGCTGAATGATTTTCTCGGTGCCATGACGGAGGATGATGCCCGTCCGGAGGCACTGCGCCGTTTTGAGCTGATGGTGGAAGAGGTGGCGCGTAACGCGTCCGTGGTGGCACAGAACACGGCAGCCGCGAAGAAGTCAGCCAGTGATGCCAGCACATCAGCCCGTGAGGCGGCAACCCATGCGACTGATGCTGCAGGCTCAGCACGCGCAGCCAGCACGTCAGCCGGACAGGCCGCGTCGTCGGCTCAGTCAGCGACTTCCAGCGCAGGAACGGCATCAACAAAGGCCACTGAAGCATCAAAAAGTGCTGCCGCTGCAGAGTCCTCAAAAAGCGCGGCAGCTACCAGTGCCAGTGCCGCGAAAACGTCAGAAACGAATGCTGCAGCGTCACAACAATCAGCAGCCACTTCTGCATCCACCGCGACCACGAAAGCGTCAGAAGCTGCCACTTCAGCCCGGGATGCGGCGGCTTCAAAAGAGGCGGCAAAATCATCAGAAACGAACGCATCCTCGAGCGCCAGTAGCGCAGCTTCCTCGGCAACAGCGGCAGGAAATTCCGCGAAGGCGGCAAAAACGTCAGAGACGAACGCCAGGTCTTCTGAAACGGCAGCGGGACAGAGCGCCTCGGCTGCGGCAGGCTCAAAAACAGCGGCTGCGTCGTCTGCCAGTGCAGCGTCAACAAGTGCCGGGCAGGCCTCAGCCAGTGCCACCGCCGCCGGAAAATCGGCAGAAAGCGCCGCATCATCCGCTTCAACAGCCACAACGAAGGCTGGCAAAGCCACTGAGCAAGCCACTGCAGCAGCGAGGTCTGCTTCTGCAGCAAAAACCTCTGAAACAAATGCAAAGACTTCAGCAGACAATGCTGCTTCCTCTAAGGCGGCAGCCGCATCGTCAGCCAGTTCAGCGGCGTCATCGGCATCATCTGCGTCTGCTTCAAAAGATGAGGCGACCAGACAGGCGTCAGCAGCGAAGGGTAGCGCCACGACGGCATCCACGAAGGCGACAGAGGCTGCTGGTAGTGCGACGGCTGCAGCTCAGAGCAAAAGTACGGCGGAATCTGCAGCAACGCGCGCTGAGACAGCGGCAAAACGGGCAGAGGATATTGCATCCGCCGTGGCGCTTGAGGATGCGAGCACGACGAAAAAGGGGATAGTACAGCTCAGCAGTGCGACCAACAGCACTTCCGAGTCACTGGCGGCAACGCCAAAAGCCGTTAAGGCCGCGTATGACCTGGCTAACGGGAAATACACCGCACAGGATGCAACGACAGCACAGAAAGGGATAATCCAGCTAAGCAGCGCGACCAACAGCACGTCTGAAACGCTGGCGGCAACGCCAAAGGCAGTAAAAGCAGCCAATGACAATGCTGAGAAACGTCTGCAGAAAGATCAGAACGGTGCGGATATCCCTGGCAAAGACACCTTTACGAAAAATATTGGTGCCTGCCGTGCCTTCGGTGGGTCAGTAAGCACAACAACAGGAAACTGGACGACTGCACAGTTTATCGAGTGGCTGGATTCTCAGGGAGCATTTAACCATCCCTACTGGATGTGCAAGGGTTCCTGGTCTTATGGCAATAATAAAATCATTACTGATACTGGCTGCGGTAATATTCATCTCGCCGGAGCTGTCATTGAAATAATGGGGATAAAGTCAGCGATGACGATCCGCATTACCACACCGACCACCTCCACTGGTGGTGGAACAACTAACGCCCAGTTTACCTATATTAATCACGGAACAGATTATTCACCTGGCTGGCGAAGGGACTATAACTCCAGAAATAAGCCAACGGCATCAGAGATCGGGGCGTTACCGTCAGGTGGAACAGCAGTATCATCAGTTAATCTGTCTTCAAAAGGTCGGGTAACCGCGCTGACAGACAATACGCAGGGGGCAACAGGTCTTGAGTTATACGAGGTGTATAACAACGGATATCCAACAGCGTATGGAAATATCATTCACCTGAAAGGGATGACAGCCGTTGGCGAAGGTGAGTTACTCATCGGCTGGAGTGGTACAAGCGGTGCTCATGCTCCGGCATTTATTCGTTCACGACGGGATACGACCGACGCAAACTGGTCGCCGTGGGCGCAGCTTTACACCTCGGCTCATCCTCCTGCAGAGTTTTATCCAGTCGGTGCACCAATCCCGTGGCCATCAGATACCGTTCCGTCTGGTTATGCCCTGATGCAGGGGCAGACTTTTGACAAATCTGCTTACCCGAAACTTGCAGCCGCTTATCCGTCAGGCGTGATCCCTGATATGCGTGGCTGGACGATTAAGGGCAAACCTGCCAGTGGTCGGGCCGTATTGTCTCAGGAACAGGACGGCATTAAATCGCACACCCACAGCGCCAGCGCATCCAGTACGGATTTGGGGACGAAAACCACATCGTCGTTTGATTACGGCACTAAATCCACGAATAACACTGGTGCGCATACCCATAGTTTAAGTGGCAGCACGAATGCAGCTGGTAATCACAGCCATAGAGATGGCCGTCGATTTAACCCCAGTGTTTTTAAAGATACTTATCAATATGGTTATACAAGCTCAGGTCAAAATACCTGGGGTGTACAAGGCTCAGTAGGTATGTCTACGGGGTGGTTAGCGAATACCAGTACAGATGGTAATCATAGCCATTCACTGTCCGGCACAGCAGCATCTGCAGGTGCACACGCGCATACTGTCGGTATTGGTGCTCATACGCACTCCGTTGCGATTGGTTCACATGGACACACCATCACCGTTAACGCTGCTGGTAACGCGGAAAACACCGTCAAAAACATCGCATTTAACTATATTGTGAGGCTTGCATAATGGCATTCAGAATGAGTGAACAACCACGGACCATAACAATTTATAATCTGCTGGCCGGAACTAATGAATTTATTGGTGAAGGTGATGCATATATTCCGCCTCATACAGGTCTGCCAGCAAACAGTACCGATATTGCACCACCAGATATTCCTGCTGGCTTTGTGGCTGTTTTCAACAGTGATGAGGCATCGTGGCATCTCGTTGAAGACCATCGGGGTAAAACGGTTTATGACGTGGCTTCCGGCGACGCGTTATTTATTTCTGAACTCGGTCCGTTACCGGAAAATGTTACCTGGTTGTCGCCGGGAGGGGAGTATCAGAAGTGGAACGGCACAGCCTGGGGGAAGGATACGGAAGCAGAAAAACTGTTCCGGATCCGGGAGGCAGAAGAAACAAAAAACAGCCTGATGCAGGTAGCCAGTGAGCATATTGCGCCACTTCAGGATGCTGTAGATCTGGAAATCGCAACGGAGGAAGAAAACTCGTTGCTGGAAGCCTGGAAGAAGTATCGGGTGTTGCTGAACCGTGTTGATACATCAACTGCACCGGATATTGAGTGGCCAGAAGAACCAGACACCGTGTAAGCAAAAAAGAAAAACCGCAGACACGACGTATGCATGACGTGCTGCGGTTTATGCTTATCACTTAAAGACTCAAAAATTAGGTGAGTAACGGACCGGGGACATAGCTCCTTTTTTTCTTAATTCATCTGGTATTTTTTTTCCAAGATAAAGATTTGCTATTTCAGGTGGGGCTTCTCGACCTTCAAAACCATAGCGCGAACTTTGTGTTGCCTCAAAGTCAGGATCCTCGTCCCAGTATTTCAACGAAGGGAAATTTTCACGTGTTGATTTGAGCCATTTATCAGCAATGAAAACCCCTCGAACGATCCCCCTTACAGTAGCAAGAATGATTTCTGCTTGGCTGGCGCGAGAGACATTAATGCGCCAGCTAAATCGAACCGCATCATAAAGCTCTGAATCCTTTGCACTTCTGTTAACGGATATCATTAATGCTTTATGATGAAATGTTATGGTTTCGGGCTGATATGTTGCTATCAACTCTTTGACATGCGCGGCGCCGAATTCATTGCTGCCAGCACCATTCATGATATTCGTTAACCCAGGGTAGGCATCAATAAGTGCTGCTTCAACTTCGTACGCCGTCTTTTCATCAGTCATTCCGTGTCGATGGATGACATGGATAACTTCAAGTCCTGCTAACCTTATTTCTCTAATTTGCTTTAGCTTGTTGCTCAGTAACTCGTCATCATCAGTCGCTGCCACTTCACCGCGCATATGGGCAAATACGCGGTTACCTTTGCCTTTCCCTACATAGAAGGTGCTTCCGTCCCTCGGATCAATCAATCGGTATACATACCAGCCAAGGTGTTCAATTACTCCAGAAGGAAACTCAGTAATATCCATTTTGCAATATCTATGAAGAATTATTTGTGAGACGTATATTAATGATCATTGCAAGGGCTCACAACCAGTAGTGTTGAGAAAACCATCGGAGAAATGAGGCTAAGCCTTTGAATTTACATAGTACAAAAAAGATACTTTTCCTCATAATGTGAGCTAATTTTATGTTTCGTTTGATGATTGGACCGGTCTCGAAAACCGTAGACACATAGTATGCGTTAATTTATGAACAAACTACTTGTCTGCTGTTTTTCTGTCATTAGTCGTATATAGAATGATTCTCTATGCCTAACAAAGCATCACCAGTGCTAGATTACGTTGTAGTCACTGTTTAAATATCCAGATAAAACATTTCCTTCTGGGTTGAATGAGTGATAAAGTTTCACCCATTAGACCCCTTGGAGGAATTATGTCTGAATTTGAAGTGTTGGCACAGCATCTGCTGAAGGAAGCCGAGGCGGAAGAAAAGCTGCGACAGGAAAATGATAAAAAGCTTATCGAGAAAGTGCTGGAAATCTATGATCAGAAGTATGTGGCTGAATTACTGAGAAAAGTCGGAAAAAATGAGTGGAGCCGTGAAACCATTAACCGCTGGATTAATGGCAAGTGTTTACCAAAATCGTTGACTTCAGTAGAAGAGTCTCTTCTGCGTAAGATGCTACCAGAACCACCTGCAAACCATCCGGAATATGCTTTCCGCTTCATTGACTTATTTGCTGGAATTGGAGGGATACGGAAAGGTTTTGAGGCCATTGGAGGCCAGTGTGTTTTTACCAGTGAATGGAATAAAGATGCTGTGCGTACATACAAGGCCAACTGGTTTAACGATGAACAGGTGCATAAATTCAATCTCGATATTCGGGAAGTCACGCTGAGTGATAAAACCGATGTATTGGAAACGGATGCTTATGCATATATTGATGAGCATGTGCCGGATCATGATGTGCTTCTTGCGGGGTTCCCGTGCCAGCCATTTAGCCTTGCTGGTGTTAGTAAGAAAAACTCACTTGGTCGTGCGCATGGTTTTGAATGTGAAGCACAAGGAACACTTTTTTTTGACGTGGCACGTATTATACGAGCAAAAAAACCGGCAATTTTTGTGCTGGAAAATGTCAAAAATCTGAAGAGCCATGATAAGGGTAAAACTTTCAAAGTCATTATGGAGACCCTTGACGAGCTGGGCTACGAAGTTGCCGATGCTGCAGAAATGGGAAAAAACGATCCAAAGATTATCGATGGGAAGCATTTTTTGCCTCAGCATCGTGAACGCATTGTTCTGGTCGGATTTAGACGAGATCTGAATATTCACAAGGGGTTTACCTTGCGTGATATCAGTCGTTTTTATCCGGAACACCGCCCATCATTTGGTGAATTGCTGGAGCCTGTAGTCGACAGTAAATATATACTTACGCCAAAACTATGGGAGTACCTTTATAACTACGCCAAAAAGCATGCAGCCAAGGGGAATGGTTTTGGCTTTGGGTTGGTCAATCCTGAGAATAAGGAAAGCATTGCACGCACACTTTCTGCCAGATATCACAAAGACGGATCAGAAATTCTTATTGATCGTGGTTGGGATATGGCAACGGGAGAGGCTGACTTTATGAATGAGAGTAATCAGGCTCGTCGACCACGCAGGCTGACTCCCCGAGAGTGCGCACGCCTTATGGGATTTGAAAAACCTGGAGGGAAACCATTCCGTATTCCGGTTTCAGATACTCAGTCATATCGGCAGTTCGGTAACTCAGTTGTGGTGCCAGTATTTGAAGCTGTTGCCAGACTTCTGGAACCCTATATCCTCAAAGCTGTTTCTGCTGATGCTGGTAAGACTGGGCAGCCTTGAGAACATCTCCCGGCCTTTTAAGCCGGGAGTCAGCCTATGATAGTTCAGCGTAAAGCTCTATCAGCTCAGTAATGAATGCTCCGAGCGTTATTAATTCTTCTCTAACTGCTTCTGGGTATTTTTTATGTAAAGTTGATGGTACAACGAGTCTGACACCCGCATCTTTCATTTCTCGGTATTGTGCTGAAGAAACACCTTCTTGCAGTGTAAATAAATGTACCTGATGGATTTTATCTGCTTCATTCAGTATCTGACGCCAGCGATCTTTGCAGGTGGTCTTTACTGCCAGCATACGTAAGTTTTCTACAGGAAATTCAACGTTATGATATGCCTCTGCTGAAGGAAACAGGAAATCTGGTTTTTTATTACCTTCAGTAACTGCCTGAGTGGAGAAATGCCGTAGTCCGTGCTCGATAAAAAGCTTCTCTAGGTGAAGTTCAAGTGATTTGCCTGCCCTTGATTTACGTCGATTACTGACAGAGTTGGCTAATGCAATAAACTCATCTACAGAATCGAATCCTTTCTTAATAATATCAAGAACATGTAATTCCTCGACGAGTAGAAAAATATCATACTCGACACGCCGACGGTCAATCAGTTGCTCATCTGGATCCTTGGAGTTTTTAGCATAATGGCCAGCAGCATATTGAATAATTTCGTTTCCAGAAGGAAAACGCTTCTTCCAGTCTTCAGGAATAACATATTTATGATTTACTGGAGTTTGCTGAAGAGACAATCCGCCCAAAATTTGTCCGGCAGGGCCGGAAATTAGGGTTCCAGGTATGATTTCGCCAATAGCAGACTCGATGATATCCTCTTCATCGGGATTGACGCAGACCCATATATCTACCTCGGAACAGTCAGTGTTCTGTTCGTTTAACCTGAAAGCAAGAATTGTGAGGGCTCCTGTATTTTCAGGGTTCTGTAATGGACTTCCTCTCCCCCAGCGCGTAATTCTTTTTTCGTTTCGGGTCTTACCAAAATAACGGTTGTTGTAATAAATTGCGCGTGCTTGGGTATCAGGGCAATCATGGGATGATACATGCGCAGTAAGGAAGACTGAAGGGTTCAGTTCGCGAGTATGATTGATAGATGGAAAAAGCTTTTCAACGATATTTGAGGGGATATAAAGTCCGACCTGATGGCCACCTGTTGCGCCTGTGTCGTTTGCAGAAAGGCGTTTGATGTAGATAAAGTAATTCCCGCTTGCGATATCAAGCAGCCAGTTATGAAAAACCGACATATACATCCCTTTGTTAACATACAGTCAGGGTTAACATTTTTCCATAGTTATAGATAAGCGGCTAGGAACTTAAGGGAAAAACAAAAAGCCCGCATAAGCGGGCTTTTGTGTCACTCGAGAGCCGCGGCTCCTTTGCGTATCCTTTTTTGTCTCCTCACCGTCTGGTCGGTGTCCTGCTGAGACTGCTAACTTCCTGTTTTTGTTGGTGTTGTCCTTACACCGTCCAATCATGATTGGTGGAGCTGGCGGGAGTTGAACCCGCGTCCGAAATTCCTACATCCTCGGTACTACATGCTTAGTCAGTCTTTACATTCGCTTGCCAGCTGCGGACGGACACGCCACTAACAAACTAGCCTGATTAAGTTTTAACGCTTCAACCCCAGGCAGGGCTTCCACGCGATCTCTTTTGGGTTTGACCTCTCTTGATCCCCGTCCTAAGAGCGGAGGCTAGGGAGAGAGGGCTCTAAGCAGGTTATTAAGCTGCTAAAGCGTAGTTTTCGTCGTTTGCGACTATTTTTTGCGGCTTTTTACGAGGCCAACCGCCCCTCGGCATGCACCTTGGGTTTCGCAAATCCCGTCGAATCCAGAATCAGCCCCAATGTGTAACGGTAAGTATACCAGATTTATGAGCAGCATGACTAGCCCAAAAGGCGTTATCATCCTGGAATTAGCGCCTGCATAGTATGATTTTTTTTCGATTAAGCAATGGGATGGCTACATCTGTGTCAGATTTGACAGTCGACAAGATGTTCATTCGCGCCACCGGATAGGGAGGCGCGGTGAGGATTTGATTAGTATCGCTTATATAGGTTTAACGATGGGCGTTTTTCATGATACGCGCTTTATCCACCTGCCATTCGCGTTCTTTGATATCTGAACGTTTATCGTGCTGTTTTTTACCTTTGGCGACGCCGATTTTCACTTTGCACCAGGCATTTTTCCAGTACAGGGAGAGCGCCACTACGGTATAGCCTTCTCGATTTACGCGACCGTACAATGAGTCCAGTTCGCGCTGGTTGAGAAGTAACTTGCGGGTACGGGTAGGATCGCACACCACATGCGTGGAGGCCACAGCCATTGGCGTGATGTTAGCGCCAAACAGAAATGCCTCTCCGTCACGCAGAAGGACGTAGCTGTCGCTGATATTGGCTTTTCCTGCACGCAGGGATTTAACCTCCCAGCCTTGCAGGGCAAGTCCCGCTTCGAACTCTTCTTCGATAAAGTATTCGTGACGGGCGCGCTTGTTAAGCGCGATGGTCGCTGAACCAGGTTTATGTGCTTTTTTCTTCGTCATAAGCGTCGTGAATCATCGGTAATCTGAAATCGAAAACACCCCATATCAATCCTGCGGGGGACAAGGCTCTATCTTAGCATGATCCCGATGTTACCCAGCGCCGGGATAGCGTTTTTTTTACAGCAGGATAAATGATATTATTTGTTGGATTTTTGTTGATGGAAATTGTTATGCCTCAGATTAGCCGGACCGCACTGGTACCCTACAGCGCGGAGCAAATGTATCAGTTAGTGAATGACGTTCAGTCTTATCCTCAGTTTTTACCAGGGTGCACTGGAAGCCGGATTCTGGAGTCCACTCCTGGGCAGATGACCGCTGCGGTAGATGTGTCTAAGGCTGGGATCAGCAAAACGTTTACAACCCGCAACCAGTTGACCAGTAATCAAAGTATTCTCATGAGTCTGGTTGATGGACCGTTTAAGAAATTGATAGGCGGTTGGAAGTTTACGCCGTTGAGCCAGGACGCGTGCCGTATTGAGTTTCATCTCGACTTTGAGTTTACCAATAAGTTGATTGAACTCGCCTTTGGTCGTGTGTTTAAAGAGCTGGCAGCTAATATGGTGCAGGCTTTTACTGTTCGTGCAAAAGAGGTCTACAGTGCCAGGTAAAATTGCCGTTGAGGTGGCTTATGCGCTACCTGAGAAGCAGTACCTGCAGCGCGTGACGTTGCAGGAGGGCGCGACGGTTGAAGAAGCTATTCGCGCCAGTGGTTTGCTGGAATTGCGTACCGATATCGATTTAACTAAAAACAAAGTCGGCATTTACAGCCGTCCGGCAAAACTCAGCGATATTGTGCATGATGGCGATCGGGTGGAGATTTATCGTCCTCTCATTGCCGATCCGAAAGAGCTTCGCAGGCAACGAGCAGAAAAATCAGCGAATAAATAACAGACAGAAAAAAGGTGCTCATTGAGCACCTTTTTTAACGTCTTTGAGAGCAACTTTATTATTAGTTACCACTCAGCGCAGGTTTGTTATCAATGTTGGTCAACACACCGCTACTGTTAAAGGTCAGCGTCAGCGTTTGCTGCGTTACACCTTCATGACCAGGTTGCTGGCGGAAGACATAGAACCAGGTATTTGTACCAAATGGATCGGACATCAGCGGTGTACCCAATGCGTACGCAACTTGTTGTTGCGTCATGCCAACACGTATTTTGGATACGTCGTTAGCGGTCAGATAGTTCCCCTGGTTGATGTCAGGACGGTAAACCACTCGCTCCAGAGTGGAACAGCCTGCGGTCAACATCAATAGTACTGCTGCTGCAGCAGTCAGCGTTTTACAGCGCATAGTGATTTGATTCCTTTTCGGGCCCGAGCAGTACGTGGCTCATCTGTAATATGCCGATGATAATAGACCTTTCATCACTTTAAAACCTTTTGCTTTCCGGTCTTACGGCGTTTTGCTGTTTACTCTGACCGTGAAGCAGGAAAAAAGTTTACGCCGCAAGCAGTTCTTTCGCATTCGCCAGTGTGTTACGTGTGACTTCACTGCCACCAAGCAGGCGCGCCAACTCTTGTAACCGCGCTTTTTTATCCAGGGATTGCATATGCGTTTCTGTCATCGCACCATCGGTTTCTTTGCTGACAAAATAGTGTTGATGACCATATCCCGCGACTTGTGGCAGGTGGGTAACACACATCACCTGAGTTGATTCGCCAAGTTGACGTAGCAGTTTGCCGACAACTGCCGCTGTTGGGCCGCTAATCCCTACATCCACTTCATCAAAAATCAGTGCTGGGGTTTCCATTTTACGCGCGGTAATGACCTGGATTGCCAATGCGATGCGGGACAACTCACCACCGGATGCGACTTTGGCAATAGGCTGCATTGGCTGACCTGGGTTGGTGGTTACCCGAAACTCAATACGATCAGCGCCGTCAGCGCCCAGGTGATGCTCGTCAAATTTAACATCGATCGTAAACTGCCCATGTGGCATAGAGAGTGCATGCATACTATCGGTGATCAGCTGTGCCAACTCATTTGCATAATGCTGGCGTTGCTGGTGTAACGCGCGCGCCGTTTCCAGTGCCTGCTGATGATGTTTCGTTACCGCCAGCGCGAGCGTTTCTTGTGAGTCGGCCTGATCGTCCAGTTGCTGCTGTTCTTCCAGTAGCGACTGGTAATACTGTGGCAATGCCTCAGGGCTGACGTGATGTTTACGTGCCAGCGAAATCTGTTTTGAGATGCGCTGTTCAAGTTCAAACAGTCGGTTGGGATCGAGATCCAGACGATCGCAGTAGTGGCGTAGTTCATCACTGGCTTCAGCAATCTGGATGGTAGCCTCTTCCAGCATATCAAGTACGCCGGACAGTTTGCTGTCCATGCCAATCAATTCGCTCACCAGTTGTTTAGCCGTGTAAAGTTGACTTTGCAGATTTGCGTCTTCACCGTCAGCCATTAATGCCAATGCATTCTGGCTGGTGGTCAGCAATTGACCGCTGTTCGCCAGACGTTTGTACTCTTCGTCGATTTGCTCAAACTCTCCAGGCTGCGGATTAAATTCGTTAAGTTCTTTTAATTGGTATTGCAGCAGCTCCGCACGGGCGGCGCGTTCCTGACTTAACTGCTGATGATGCGCGAGGTCACGGCAGCTTTGATGCCACAACTGATAACGTGCGGTCATTTCCTGGAGCTGAGAGGTTTCATTGGCATAGCCATCAAGCAGGAATTTTTGGTGCTCGGGTTTGGTGAGTAACTGATGAGCGTGCTGACCATGGATCTGAATCAGCAACTGACCCAGTTCGCGCAGTTGTGACAGAGGAACAGCTGTACCGTTGATGAAACCACGGGAGCGACCATCGCTGCTGATTACGCGACGAAGCAAACATTCATGCCCGTCTTCAAGCTGGTTTTCTTCCAGCCAACGCAGGGCCGCTGGCGTATCTTTCAGAGAAAAACGGGCGCACAGGTCGGCACGAGCAGCGCCGGTACGCACCATGTCGGCTTCAGCGCGACCACCGAGACAAAGGCCGAGGGCATCTATTGCAATAGATTTACCCGCGCCGGTCTCGCCAGTTATTACGGTCATGCCGCTATGAAAATCAATCTCAAGCTCACGAACGATAGCAAAGTTGCTGATGGTCAGTTGTGCCAACATAGTTGTTTTCCTGTATGAAAAACCATTACTGTTATTGTGTACAGTATAAACTGGTTTTATATACAGTAAAGAGGCTGGCGTAAAATTAGAATAATTTTTTTGACCAGCCGAGCTTGGTGCTTAATGTATTGAAATAACTGTAATCTTTCGGATGAATCAGATTCAGATGGTAATCACAGCGACGAATCAGGACATCTTCACCTTCCTGAATCGGAAGTGCTATCTGGCTGTCGCAACTGATTTCCAGGTCGTTACGGCGATGCGAAAAACGCAGACGGATCGTGCTGCTGCTGTTTATGACCAGTGGTCGTGCTGACAACGTATGCGGGAACATGGGCACCAGGGTAATCGCATCCAGAGAGGGTGTCAGAATAGGACCGCCCGCAGAGAGGGAATATGCGGTGGAGCCTGTTGGCGTCGAAATAATCAGTCCATCGGAACGCTGCGAAAACGCAAAGATCTCGTCGATATACACTTCGAACTCAATCATATGCGCTACTTTGCCAGGATGAAGTACCACTTCGTTAATCGCCGTGCTGATGCGTTTCTGGCAATCTTGCTGACAGACTTGCGCTTCCAGCAAAAAACGTTTCTCGCTGATGTAGTGGCCTTCCAGCACATCGGCTAATTGTTGCTGGGCGTTATCGGGATCAAGGTCAGTCAGGAAACCCAGGTTGCCACGGTTGATTCCAATAACTTTAATATCGTAGCGGGCGAGCGTGCGCGCCGCGCCCAGCATATTACCGTCGCCGCCAACGACAACCGCGAGATCAGCCTGTTGCCCAATCTCCGCGAGCGTGCCAGTTTTCACATTCTTCAGTTGCAGTTCGTGAGCGATTTGTTGCTCAACGATGACCTCGTAACCTTTTGTGCACAGCCAGCGGTAGAGCATTTCATGTGTTGTCAGTGCAGTGGGGTGCCGTGGGTGTCCCACAATGCCAATACACTTGAAATGATTATTCATTTTTCCGAGGTCCTTGTTGCGAAGATTGATGACAATGTGAGTGCTTCCCTTGAAACCCTGAAACTGATCCCCATAATAAGCGAAGTTAGCGAGATGAATGCGAAAAAAACGCGGAGAAATTCATGAGTAGTAAAGAACAGAAAACGCCTGAGGGGCAAGCCCCGGAAGAAATTATCATGGATCAGCACGAAGAGATTGAGGCAGTTGAGCCAGAAGCTTCTGCTGAGCAGGTGGATCCGCGCGATGAAAAAATTGCGAATCTCGAAGCTCAGCTGGCTGAAGCCCAGACCCGTGAACGTGACGGCATTTTGCGCGTAAAAGCCGAAATGGAAAACCTGCGTCGTCGTACTGAACTGGATATTGAAAAAGCTCACAAATTCGCGCTGGAGAAATTCATCAACGAATTGCTGCCGGTGATTGATAGCCTGGATCGTGCGCTGGAAGTGGCTGATAAAGCTAACCCGGATATGTCCGCGATGGTTGAAGGTATTGAGCTGACGCTGAAGTCGATGCTGGATGTTGTGCGTAAGTTTGGCGTTGAAGTGATCGCCGAAACTAACGTACCACTGGACCCGAATGTGCATCAGGCCATCGCAATGGTGGAATCTGATGACGTTGCGCCAGGTAACGTACTGGGCATTATGCAGAAGGGTTATACGCTGAACGGTCGTACAATTCGTGCGGCGATGGTGACTGTAGCGAAGGCAAAAGCTTAATTTCTGTTTTCGTAATAAATCACGGTCCAGCATGCGAATGCCGGGCCGTTTTTTTACTCCGCCACACTCTCGCGCAGCGGTTTTACAGGAAAAACTTTTACCTGCTTAATCATATTGTCCTGTACGTCGAGAATATCGATATCGTACTCGCCTATACGCACGCGGGTGCCTGCTACCGGAATCTCCTCCAGCGCTTCCAGAATGACGCCGTTAACAGTACGAGCATCATCTTCCGGTAGATGCCAGTTAAAGGCTTTGTTAATTTCTCGCACGTTGGCGGTGCCATCGATAATCACCGACCCGTCGTTTTGCGGCGTGACCTCTTCGGCAAGTGTTGGCGACATCGACGTGGTGAAATCGCCGACAATCTCTTCGAGAATATCTTCGACCGTCACCAGCCCCTGAATGTCTCCATACTCGTTGACGACCAGGCCGACTTTCTTTTTGTTGCGCTGAAACTTCACCAACTGTGTGCTGAGCGGCGTACCCTCCGGGACAAAATAGATCTCGTCCGCGGCGCGTAGCATGGTTTCTTTGGTGAACTCTTTTTTCTCCGACATGAGTCGCCAGGCTTCACGCACACGCAGCATACTGATGGCGTCGTCCAGCGAATCACGGTAGAGCACGATGCGCCCGTGAGGTGAGTGGGAGAGTTGGCGCAGAATCGATTTCCAGTCATCGTTGATATCAATACCGATAATTTCACTGCGCGGCACCATGATGTCATCGACGGTCATCTTTTCCAGATCGAGTACCGACAGCAGCATATCCTGATTGCGACGGGAAATTTGTGACCGCGATTCGTGCACAATGGTGCGTAATTCTTCTTTGCTTAAAGAGCCACTAACCACGATATCGGTTTTGATGCCCATCATGCGCATTAACATGCGGGTAATAGCATTCAGCAACCAGACCAGCGGCATCATCAAAATTTGCAGCGGAGCCAGCAGAAAACTACTCGGATAAGCGACTTTTTCCGGGTACAGCGCGGCAATGGTTTTTGGCAATACCTCAGCAAAAACCAGCACGACAAAAGTCAGCACACCAGTCGCAATTGCCACGCCCGCATCGCCGTACAAACGCATTCCAACAATAGTGCCGAGCGCGGAGGCAAGAATATTGACCAGGTTATTGCCGATTAACACCAGGCTTATCAGGCGGTCTGGCTTACGCAGCAATTTTTCGACGCGTTTGGCCGAGCGATTACCCTGTTTCGCCATATGCCGCAGACGATAGCGGTTGAGGGTCATCATTCCGGTTTCGGACCCGGAAAAATAGGCTGAAATGACCACCATGATGATCAGAATAATGATCAACGTAGTAGTAGAAATGTGTTCCAGGGGAAACTCCTTTTCTGGGTTTAGCTGATTAACTGCTGAAAAATTCGGCTGCCGAAGTAGGCCAGTGTCAGAATGACTGCACCCGCAACGTTAAACCAGACGACGCGGCGTCCACGCCATCCTTCATGATAATGTCCCCACAGCAGCACAATATAGACAAACCACGCCACGATAGAGAGCACGGCCTTGTCGATATTTTCCATGCTAAATAAGTTGTGCATGTAGAACAGGCCAGTGCAAAGAGTGAGCGTTAGCAGCACCACGCCAATCTGCGTGATATGGAACATTTTACGCTCGATACTCATCAATGGCGGCATTTCCTGGTTAAACGCCAGCTTCTTGTTCTTCAGTTGGTAATCAATCCACGCCAGTTGCAGCGCGTACAGGGCAGCGATAATTAGCGTGGCATAGGAAAAAAGCGATAAGCCAATGTGCACCAGCATCCCCGGCGTTGCTTCCAGATGGGTGATGTATTCATTGGGCATAAAGGTCGCCAGCGCTAGGTTGATAAGCGCAAAGGCATAGACAATGGGTAGCAACAACCAGCCACGATTGCGAGAAGCCACAATGGTCATTACCGTACAGATCATCAAACTGACCAATGAACCAACGTTCAGCAGGCTGAGGTTTTGTCCGCTATCACCGTCGGGCAGGATGCGGGCTTCCAGAGCGATTGCGTGGCAGACCAGCGCGATGACCGCAGAAATAATAGCCATGCGCCGCCAGCCGCCGTTTTTTTGCAGCAGACCGGGAACAATCAGCGCAAGACTGACGGAGTAGGCGACAAGCGCGAGCAGAGCAAAAACGGGCATAGTAATGTCGACAGTTTGAGCAATAAGAAAGAGAAGCAGTATAGCGTCAGGTGAACGCTGCTCCAACCGTTGCATAACAACAAAGACGCCTTCATGTTATACTGCGGCAAAATACTGATGATGTGTCGCGATTGCGGCCAACCGTTTCCACCCCAGGCGAGAGACAATGTTTGATAATTTAACCGATCGTTTGTCGCGCACGCTGCGCAATATCAGTGGCCGTGGACGCCTCACTGAAGACAACGTAAAAGATACGCTGCGCGAAGTGCGCATGGCGCTGCTGGAGGCTGACGTCGCTCTGCCGGTAGTGCGTGAGTTTATCAATCGCGTAAAAGAGAAAGCGGTTGGTCATGAAGTTAATAAGAGCCTGACGCCGGGGCAGGAGTTCGTCAAAATTGTCCGTAACGAACTGGTTGCGGCGATGGGCGAAGAGAACCAGACCCTGAACCTGGCTGCGCAACCGCCTGCGGTCGTGCTGATGGCGGGCCTGCAAGGTGCCGGTAAAACAACCAGCGTTGGTAAACTCGGTAAGTTCCTGCGCGAGAAGCACAAGAAGAAAGTACTGGTGGTTTCTGCCGACGTCTATCGCCCGGCGGCAATCAAACAGCTTGAGACGCTGGCAGAGCAGGTGGGCGTTGATTTCTTCCCTTCTGATGTTGGTCAGAAGCCGGTAGATATCGTTAACGCGGCGCTGAAAGAAGCCAAACTGAAATTCTACGACGTGCTGCTGGTGGATACTGCCGGTCGTCTGCACGTTGACGAAGCGATGATGGACGAGATCAAACAAGTCCATGCGTCGATTAATCCGGTTGAAACCCTATTTGTGGTCGATGCCATGACCGGTCAGGATGCGGCCAATACGGCAAAAGCATTCAATGAAGCGTTACCGCTTACCGGTGTAGTGTTGACCAAAGTGGACGGCGATGCCCGCGGCGGTGCGGCGCTCTCTATTCGTCACATCACTGGCAAACCGATCAAGTTCCTCGGTGTTGGCGAGAAAACCGAGGCGCTGGAGCCATTCCATCCGGACCGTATTGCCTCCCGTATTCTCGGCATGGGCGACGTACTGTCACTGATCGAAGATATCGAAAGCAAAGTTGACCGCGCGCAAGCTGAGAAATTAGCCAGCAAGCTGAAAAAAGGCGACGGCTTCGATCTCAACGACTTTCTTGAGCAGCTGCGCCAGATGAAAAATATGGGCGGCATGGCTAGCCTGATGGGCAAGCTGCCGGGCATGGGGCAGATCCCGGATAACGTCAAGTCGCAGATGGACGATAAAGTGCTGGTGCGTATGGAAGCCATCATCAACTCGATGACGATGAAAGAGCGCGCTAAGCCAGAAATCATCAAAGGTTCGCGTAAGCGCCGTATCGCTGCCGGTTGCGGTATGCAGGTGCAGGACGTTAACCGTCTTCTGAAACAGTTCGACGACATGCAGCGCATGATGAAGAAAATGAAGAAGGGCGGGATGGCGAAGATGATGAGAAGCATGAAAGGGATGATGCCGCCGGGATTTCCTGGTCGCTAAATGACCTTATGCGACAGAGTTATTAACTGCTGATTGCATTTTCTCCAGAAATCAGTAAAATTTTCGGGCTTTTAATATGACACCGGACTCCGTTCCTCGATGGGGTCCGGTTGTTTTATTCACACAAGAGGATGTTATGGTAACTATTCGTTTAGCACGTCACGGCGCTAAAAAGCGTCCGTTCTACCAGGTTGTTGTCGCTGACAGCCGTAATGCACGCAACGGTCGCTTCATCGAGCGCGTTGGTTTCTTCAACCCAATCGCTAGCGAAAAAGAAGAAGGCACTCGCCTGGATCTGGATCGCATCGCTCACTGGGTTGGCCAGGGCGCAACTATTTCTGATCGCGTTGCTGCGCTGATCAAAGAAGTAAACAAAGCAGCTTAATCTGTCACGGTGGTCATGATGAGCAAACAACTCACCGCGCAAGCACCTGTTGATCCCATCGTTTTGGGAAAAATGGGTTCGTCTTACGGTATTCGTGGGTGGCTCAGAGTGTTTTCTTCCACCGAAGACGCCGAAAGCATTTTTGACTATCAGCCCTGGTTTATCCAGAAGGCGGGTCAGTGGCAGCAAGTCCAGCTGGAAAGCTGGAAGCACCACAATCAGGACATGATCATCAAGCTGAAAGGCGTTGACGATCGTGATGCGGCGAACCTGCTGACGAATTGTGAAATTGTCGTGGATTCATCGCAGTTGCCTCAGCTTGAAGAGGGTGACTACTACTGGAAAGACCTGATGGGCTGCCAGGTAGTAACCACTGAAGGCTACGATCTCGGTAAAGTCGTAGATATGATGGAAACCGGATCTAATGACGTTCTCGTCATTAAGGCAAACCTGAAAGATGCGTTTGGTATCAAGGAACGTCTCGTACCGTTCCTCGATGGGCAGGTTATCAAGAAAGTCGATCTCACTACTCGTTCAATCGAAGTAGATTGGGATCCTGGTTTTTAAACCACCGGATAAACGGTAAAAGACGGCGCTATGTGGATTGGCATAATTAGCCTGTTTCCTGAAATGTTCCGCGCAATTACCGATTACGGGGTAACTGGCCGGGCAGTTAAAAATGGCCTGCTGAGCATCCAGAGCTGGAGTCCTCGCGACTTCACGTATGATCGGCACCGTACCGTGGACGATCGTCCTTACGGCGGCGGACCGGGGATGTTAATGATGGTGCAACCCTTGCGGGACGCCATTCATGCAGCAAAAGCCGCGGCGGGTGAAGGCGCAAAGGTGATTTATCTGTCACCACAGGGACGCAAGCTTGATCAAGCGGGCGTCAGCGAGCTGGCAACGAATCAAAAATTGATTCTGGTGTGCGGTCGCTACGAAGGTATAGATGAGCGCGTGATCCAAACCGAAATTGATGAAGAATGGTCAATCGGCGATTACGTTCTCAGTGGTGGTGAGTTACCAGCAATGACGCTGATTGACTCCGTTTCCCGGTTTATTCCGGGAGTACTGGGACATGAGGCCTCGGCAACGGAAGACTCCTTTGCTGAAGGATTGCTGGATTGCCCGCACTATACGCGGCCTGAGGTGTTAGAAGGGATGGAAGTTCCGCCAGTGTTACTGTCGGGCAACCATGCCGAGATACGTCGCTGGCGTTTGAAACAGTCGCTGGGCCGTACCTGGCTTAGAAGACCTGAACTTCTGGAAAACCTGGCTCTGACTGAAGAGCAAGCAAGGTTGCTGGCGGAGTTCAAAACGGAACACGCACAACAGCAACATAAACATGATGGGATGGCGTAAGCCCCCGAGATATCAGTTTACCCAGGATAAGAGATTAAATTATGAGCAACATTATTAAGCAACTTGAACAAGAGCAGATGAAGCAGGACGTACCTTCCTTCCGTCCGGGTGATACCGTGGAAGTGAAAGTATGGGTTGTTGAAGGTTCCAAAAAACGTCTGCAGGCATTCGAGGGCGTGGTTATCGCAATTCGTAACCGCGGTCTGCACTCTGCATTCACTGTTCGTAAAATTTCCAACGGCGAAGGCGTTGAGCGTGTCTTCCAGACTCACTCTCCGGTAGTTGACAGCATTTCTGTCAAACGTCGTGGTGCTGTTCGTAAAGCTAAACTGTACTACCTGCGTGAGCGTACTGGTAAGGCTGCTCGTATCAAAGAGCGTCTTAACTAAGATTTCGCTTAAGCGACATCCTGTTAAGAAGGGCTGGCCAATTGGCTGGCCCTTTTTTTGTCTGTTTGCTCGTGTTTTAAGGGGTTGTAATCACCACTGCGACGCGGCGGTTTTCGGCGCGGCCCTGGGCGGTCTTGTTACTGGCTATGGGATATTTTTTTCCTAAACCCTGTGTGATGAGATTGCTGCGCGGAATTTGTCCACCCATAGCCCATGCATCGGCCACGACATTCGCCCGTTTTAATGATAAGACTTCGTTGTAACTGTCTTCACCATAGTTGTCGGTGTGTCCATCCATACGGGCATGTGTTAGCCCTGTCGAGGCCAATTTGGCTGCCATGGTTTGGATTTGTTGCTGGCTTTCCGGGAGCAATTTGTAGTCATTTTTTGCGAACAGAATGGCATCTGATAAGCCCAGCGACCAGTCGCCGGCGGATTCAGTAAATCCATAAGATTGCATAGCGGCGACTTGCTCAGGAGTAAACTTTCCCTGAGGGGACTGGCAGCCAGTAAGTATTAGCGAGGTGAAAATCAGGGGGGCTAGCAGGTGCTTTATCATATCGATATATCCTTGTTATCTCACCAGTTTTTCGGCACGCTGGTGTTTGGCCTGATACATATTGTGATCGGCAAGCTCTTGTAAATTTTCCGCAGAGGCGTGCTCAATGGTCATCGCGTAACCAATGCTTAATGTCATGGTAGTTTGATGGCCATTATGAAGATCAAACGGGAGATTAAAAATTTGTGTCAGTGCTGAGCATATCTGCTGCACTTCAGATTCCGACTGTACATCATAGAGCACCATAGCGAATTCATCGCCGCCCAGGCGGTATGCTTTATGTCGCAGCCCGCCAAATTCAGCTAACCGTTTTGCTATTTCAATCAAGACTCTATCGCCCGTCGCATGACCCCAGGTATCATTGATATATTTGAAATTATCGCCATCAAGAAATAGTAACGCCGACGTTTTTCGGGCATCGGAATTGTTCATCAACGTGTTGATGCCGCTACGAAACGCTGCGCGGTTAGCCAGCCCGGTTAATGGGTCATGTAGCGCGGTACGTAGAAGCTGCGCATTTTTGGCCTGTAAACGAAGCTGCCACTCTTCCATTTCATCCAGCAGACTGTTGAAGTCGAGAGCGAAGCGGTGAAACTCAGCGATACGTTCTTCCGAAACTCGTCGGGAAAAATTGCGGTTAGAACGCACATCATGTACGACATCGGTGATATTTTTCAGCGCTTCCACCAGGCCATTGTGCAAATGGCGGGTGAGGGTAATTGCGATGCCTGATGCCAGCAGAATACAACCGGTCAGGACAGCGAGCGAAAACCAGATAAAATGGCTGATTGAACTGTCGCGAGCAGTTAAGCGTACTTCGCCAATGGTTTCACTATTGTGACGAATCGGCTGAATGATGGGGGCAGGGAAGAGCCAGTGGCTTATGAAATTGCTGAAAGTATCGCCTGGTTCCTTATGGGTGTAATGCCAGGATGCCAGAATATTTTGCTGCTTATCACGCACTTCTGCAGTTGAAAATTGGCCTTGCTGGCCCAGCGCTGCCAGTGTTTCAGTTGCTGCAGGGCCATCGGCAAAAACGACAGCTGCTTCCAGACTGTAAGTCATTGTTGCTGCTGTCAGTGCCAGGTTTTTTTGCGCGTATTGTTTCAGGGTTAGCACTGACGTCACGGAAAGCAGCAGCCAGATCAGCGTCATAGTGATAAATATGCTGGTCATGCTGATGTTGCGTAATGCTCTTTTAAACGTGGGGCGCTTATGAAGAGAATTATCGTTATCCATCATTTTTCTTCCGTGCGAGCATTAAGACATCCGGGTTGACCTTTACACCGCTACGCGATAAGGCATCCAGGTTTACGGCAAATCTGACGTCATTATTGTGGATGATCAGACAAAAGGCGCTACCAATAATGCACTCGGTATTTTGTTCGGCAATTAATAATAACGCCTTTGACGGATATTGTTCGGTTAATTCCATCTGGAATGTCGGTGACTCGTTGCCAAAATAAAAACCATTGCAGCCTGAAATTATCGCCTCTTGTTGAGTATGAATGATGACAGGCAGATAAGGTAAAGATGTAGCAGCATTTTCTTGTAAGGCGGTACTAAAACGTGAAGATGAAAAGATACATAACTTTGGTGGCCCTGATAGCCCAGGCCAGCGGGTGTAACTGACAATACCGGAAACCATCATACGCACGTTTTTCGCAACGTCAGAAGGTTCCTGAGCGAGTATTGGTGCTCCCGTCAGCAGGAGAATCAGCAGTAAGAACAGTCGGTGAGAAAAACGCATTCAGGGATCCTCACCATCTTCGCTCGAAATGCATCGATATTTTTTCAGAATGCTCATTAAAATATCATCCTTTCATGCGGTCGTCATCAATGTGAGAAATAAAACATAATGAGTAAAATCTCATGCTTAATTTATTTTGGGGGTAATTAATTTAATCGTATTGTGCTGGCATTTTCATCAGCCCCTTTTCGCCATACTTCATGCAGTTGGCTGGCATTTTCAACATTATTGCAGCTGGCAGGAAAGCTTTTACCAGAAAGCCCCCGGGCATAAGTAAAATCGGTCTGGCAAGTTTTCTTTTGCCCTTCGGCATATCCTTTAAGGTATAGACCGCGATCCGCCTGTGAATCGCTAAATGCATCGTCATCTTTAATGGCGCTGCCCGATATCGCATCTTCCATACCAACATCATACCAGTCGGTGCTGGTCAAGGTTGGCGCGTGAGTATAAGGATCAATCTGACATCCGCTAACCAGTAAAGCCAACAAGGGGGCGATAAATTTTTTCATCATTTCTTTCTCCTTTTTCAAAGCATAGCGGATTGTTTTTAAAGATGGTGTAAATTTATATATACAGAAATAAGGGTAAAAAGCGCGAATAAATTGCTTACGTAAAGAAATGTGTACGAAATATGGATTGAAAACTTTACTTTATGTGTTATCGTTACGTCATCCTCGCTGAGGATCAACTATCGCAAACGAGCATAAACAGGATCGCCATCATGCAAAAAGACGCGCTGAATAACGTACATATTACCGACGAACAGGTTTTAATGACTCCGGAACAACTGAAGGCCGCTTTTCCATTAAGCCTGCAACAAGAAGCCCAGATTGCTGACTCGCGTAAAACCATTTCAGATATTATCGCCGGGCGCGATCCTCGTCTTCTGGTAGTATGTGGTCCTTGTTCCATTCATGATCCGGAAACTGCTCTGGAATATGCTCGTCGATTTAAAGCCCTTGCCGCAGAGGTCAGCGATAGCCTCTATCTGGTAATGCGCGTCTATTTTGAAAAACCCCGTACCACTGTCGGCTGGAAAGGGTTAATTAACGATCCCCATATGGATGGCTCTTTTGATGTAGAAGCCGGGCTGCAGATCGCGCGTAAATTGCTGCTTGAGCTGGTGAATATGGGACTGCCACTGGCGACGGAAGCGTTAGATCCGAATAGCCCGCAATACCTGGGCGATCTGTTTAGCTGGTCAGCAATTGGTGCTCGTACAACGGAATCGCAAACTCACCGTGAAATGGCCTCCGGGCTTTCCATGCCGGTTGGTTTTAAAAACGGCACCGATGGCAGTCTGGCAACGGCAATTAACGCTATGCGCGCCGCCGCCCAGCCGCACCGTTTTGTTGGCATTAACCAGGCAGGGCAGGTTGCGTTGCTACAAACTCAGGGGAATCCGGACGGGCATGTGATCCTGCGCGGTGGTAAAGCGCCAAACTATAGCCCTGCGGATGTTGCGCAATGTGAAAAAGAGATGGAACAGGCGGGACTGCGCCCGTCTCTGATGGTAGATTGCAGCCACGGTAATTCCAATAAAGATTATCGCCGTCAGCCTGCGGTGGCAGAATCCGTGGTTGCTCAAATCAAAGATGGCAATCGCTCAATTATTGGTCTGATGATCGAAAGTAATATCCACGAGGGCAATCAGTCTTCCGAGCAACCGCGCAGTGAAATGAAATACGGTGTATCCGTAACCGATGCCTGCATTAGCTGGGAAATGACCGATGCCTTGCTGCGTGAAATTCATCAGGATCTGAACGGGCAGCTGACGGCTCGCGTGGCTTAAGAGGTTTATTATGGTTGCTGAGTTGACCGCATTACGCGATCAAATTGATGAAGTCGATAAAGCGCTGCTGAATTTATTAGCGAAGCGTCTGGAATTGGTTGCTGAAGTGGGCGAGGTGAAAAGCCGATTTGGACTGCCTATTTATGTTCCGGAGCGCGAGGCATCTATGTTGGCCTCGCGTCGTGCGGAGGCGGAAGCTCTGGGTGTACCGCCAGATCTGATTGAGGATGTTTTGCGTCGGGTGATGCGTGAATCTTACTCCAGTGAAAACGACAAAGGATTTAAAACGCTTTGTCCGTCACTGCGCCCGGTGGTTATCGTCGGTGGTGGCGGTCAGATGGGACGTCTGTTCGAGAAGATGCTGATACTCTCGGGTTATCAGGTGCGGATTCTGGAGCAACATGACTGGGATCGAGCGGCTGATATTGTTGCCGATGCCGGAATGGTGATTGTTAGTGTGCCCATCCACGTTACTGAGCAAGTTATCGGCAAATTACCGCCTTTACCGAAAGATTGTATTCTGGTTGATCTGGCATCAGTGAAAAATGGACCATTACAGGCCATGCTGGCGGCGCACGATGGCCCGGTGCTGGGGTTACACCCGATGTTCGGCCCGGACAGCGGTAGCCTGGCAAAGCAAGTTGTGGTCTGGTGTGATGGACGTAAGCCGGAAGCATACCAATGGTTTCTGGAGCAAATTCAGGTCTGGGGCGCTCGGTTGCATCGTATTAGCGCTGTCGAGCACGATCAGAATATGGCGTTTATTCAGGCTCTGCGCCACTTTGCTACTTTTGCTTATGGGCTGCACCTGGCAGAAGAAAATGTTCAGCTTGAGCAACTACTGGCGCTCTCTTCGCCGATTTACCGCCTTGAGCTGGCGATGGTCGGGCGACTGTTTGCTCAGGATCCGCAGCTTTATGCCGACATTATTATGTCGTCAGAGCGTAATCTGGCGTTAATCAAACGTTACTATAAGCGTTTCGGCGAGGCGATTGAGTTGCTGGAGCAGGGCGATAAGCAGGCGTTTATTGACAGTTTCCGCAAGGTGGAGCACTGGTTCGGCGATTACGCACAGCGTTTTCAGAGTGAAAGCCGCGTGTTATTGCGTCAGGCGAATGACAATCGCCAGTAATAATCCAGTGCCGGATGATTCACATCATCCGGCACTTTTTCATCAGGTTGGATCAACAGGCACTACGTTCTCACTTGGGTAACAGCCCAATACCTTCATCGAACGGGTGATTTCCCCTAACTCTTTCAATGCTTTTTGCATTTCCGCTGATTCAAGATTGGCCTGAATATCCAGATAAAACATCTCTTCCCACGGATTACCGTGAATCGGACGTGATTCCAGACGGGTCATAATTAGACTGTGGTTGCGCAGTACCAGCAACGCTTCAACCAGTGCACCAGCTTGTTGTCCGGTCGCCATTAACAACGTCGTTTTCGCCGGAACCTGGTCAGAAACGTTAATGGCTTTACGTGCCAACACCACAAATCGGGTGAAGTTTTGTCGCTGATTCGCTTCAATACGCTCCAGTACCTGCAAACCGTACAAAGTGCCGCCAGCTTCGCTTCCCAACGCAGCAACATGCGGTGATTTTGCCTGTGCAACCTTTTCCATTGCCGCAGACGTACTTTCGGTATATTCAATCTTCCAGTGCGGATAACGATTAAGGAATTTGCTGCATTGCTGGAACGGCTGCGGATGGCTGTAGACCGTATTGATGGTGGATAAATCAGTAGTGCCGGAGACCAACAAACAATGATCGATAGTTAACGTCATCTCGCCAACAATCGACAAACTGGTATGTTGCAGCAGATCGTAAACGTCGTTTATGGCACCGGAGCTGGTATTTTCAATCGGTACGACGGCATAGTCGGCCTGGCCGGTTTCCACCTGATTAAAAATATCGGCAAATTTGGCGCAGCCACTTTCAATGAATTGCTCAAAGTGACGGGCAGCATACTGGCGCGCCGCAAGATGGGAATAAGAACCTTTGGGGCCGAGAAAAGCGATGCGTGCTGAGTGCGGATTAATTTTATTGAGATGTTGCTGGAGTAAAGCCTGCTGAGTTAATACGGAATCTTCAATGATGAGCTGGAACAGGCGAGTAATGTAATGGGCGTCCAGATGGTGCGCTTTACCGAGCGTAATTAATCTTTCCAGCAAATCGCGTTCACGATCAATATCACGTACCGGGCGATGCGAAAGCAGTTTGGCTTTTCCCACCTCGACGACCAGTTCGCGTCGCTCTGCCAGTAATGCTAATAATTTTTCATCCAGCGCGCTGATTTTTTCTCGCAGCGCCAGTAACGGGTTTTCCGATGTCATAGTGTTGCCTTTTTGTTATCAATAAAAAAGGCCCCCCGATTTGGGAGGCCTTATTGTTCGTCTTCGCATTCTGTTTCACACGACGAAACGCCTCCCATTCAGGGGAAGGTAAAAAAGAATGCGAAGAAAAACGGTGTGTGTTTCATGTTTGTTTCCTTAAGTGACTTTAGTACAGTACCCGTACTGTTTTCACGCTGTCAACAAAAAACGCGCCCGAAGGCGCGTTGGCGATACACTCAATATAAAGGACTACTCTTCTTCAACTTCTTCGACGAAGTTGGCGTCTTTCACCGATGTTGCGGCACGACGTGCTTCGCCTTTGTGCTGCAGTTTATTGAGCTGCCGTTCCAGCTTGTTGATCAATTCGTTAATTGCGGTGTACATATCTTCATGTTTACCACTGGCAACCAGAACGCCGTTAGGTGTATTGATTGTGGCGTCAGCAACAAACCCTTGTGGCTCTTTGGACAGAATGATATGTGGATTAATCAGATGTGTTTGCCATTTTTCCAGTTTGGCGAGACGGTCTGCGACATGTTGGCGGATGGCCGGAGTAATTTCCATTTGTTTGCTGGTAATGTTCATTGTCATAAATTTTACCTCTTGTCTTCCCGTCTTGGTGAATTCAGCATAACGTTCCTGATGTCAAAATGTGTGATGGAAATCTCATAATTTTGTCACTTTTTGTCAACGAATCTTTTTTGTGAGAAATCGCAGGAAGAGGTGTTTTTTTACTTGAGGAATATCTCAAAGCGGGCCATATTTGATGAGATCGATAGTGACTAAATCGCTTCAGTTTCACAACTAACAGAATAAAAAAACGGCAGCTCAAGGCTGCCGTTTTGTGTTTCAGGTTTCTGTTATGTATTGCTGCTGTTTGCGGCGATGATTTTCGCTACTTTTTCAGCTTGCGCATTCATCTGCATCTGACGGTATGCATTTTCCATCAGCGGCAGCGCATCACGCGTAGCCTGGGTATCCGGATAGTCGCGCAACATGCCTTCTACGCGGTTAACGACAGCAACCCATGCACCACGTTCTGTATAATACTCGGCAACGGAGTATTCATATTTCGCCAGACGATCTTTCAGGAATACCAGACGTTTGGTGGCATCGGTGGTGTACTGACTGTTCGGATAGCCGCGCACCAGTTTGGAAAAGTCACTAAACGCAGCTCGTGCATGTTGAGGATCGCGATCGCTACGGTCGACGCCAAAGAACCCTTGCAGTGCACTGTCATCGAGCGCCATATTGGTCAGGCCACGCATGTACATGACATAATCGATATTCGGATGGGTCGGGTTAAGGCGAATAAAACGATCGATGGCAGCCTGTGCTAACGGCAAATCGGCGTTTTTATAGTAGGCGTAGATGAGATCCAGCTGCACCTGCTGCGAATACGGACCAAACGGATAGCGATTATCTAACGCTTCCAGTTGCGTTATTGCCTGTCTCCAGTTACCGTCCTGCAGCTTTTGTTGTGCAGTCGCGTAAATTTCATTTGGCGGATTATCAGGTACTTCTTCCTTTGACCCCGAGCAACCCGCCAAAAACAGGCTTAGTGTGGCGGCTGCCACCAGATATTTCATGCGCGTCATGACGTTTTGACTTTCCTCAAAATGTAATACGGGAGATTCTCTGTTCCTGCTCCCGGTTAAGACCAGCTACAATAGCACACTATATTAAACGGCAAAGCCGTAAAACCCCAACGATAAACGAAGAAGCAGTATATATGGCACAACGAGTACAGCTCACTGCAACGGTGTCCGAAAACCAACTCGGTCAACGCTTAGATCAGGCTTTGGCCGAAATGTTCCCGGATTATTCACGTTCGCGGATAAAAGAATGGATCCTCGACCAGCGTGTGCTGGTTAACGGCAAAGTGTGTGATAAGCCGAAAGAAAAAGTATTGGGTGGCGAGCAGGTTGCCATCAACGCTGAGATTGAAGAAGAAGCGCGTTTTGAACCGCAGGATATCCCGCTGGATATCGTCTATGAAGATGAAGATATCATCGTTATTAATAAACCGCGCGACCTGGTGGTACATCCTGGCGCGGGTAACCCGGATGGCACGGTACTGAATGCATTGCTTCATTATTATCCGCCCATTGCCGATGTACCGCGTGCGGGCATTGTCCATCGTCTGGATAAAGACACCACTGGCCTGATGGTTGTGGCAAAAACCGTTCCGGCTCAGACGCGTTTAGTCGAATCTTTGCAACGGCGTGAAATTACACGTGAGTATGAAGCGGTGGCAATTGGTCATATGACCGCTGGCGGTACAGTAGATGAACCAATCAGCCGCCACCCGACCAAACGTACTCACATGGCGGTACATCCCATGGGTAAACCGGCGGTCACTCACTATCGCATCATGGAACACTTCCGTGTGCACACGCGTCTGCGGTTGCGTCTGGAAACCGGACGTACGCACCAGATCCGCGTGCATATGGCCCATATCACTCATCCGCTGGTGGGCGATCCGGTTTATGGTGGACGTCCGCGTCCGCCAAAAGGTGCTTCGGAAGCGTTTATCTCCACGCTGCGTAAGTTTGACCGTCAGGCGCTTCATGCAACCATGCTGCGTCTTTATCACCCGATCTCCGGCATCGAAATGGAATGGCATGCGCCTATTCCACAAGATATGGTGGAGCTGATTGAGGAGATGCGCGCCGATTTCGAAGAGCATAAGGATGAAGTGGACTGGTTATGAGTAAGCTGATTGTCCCGCAGTGGCCGCTGCCAAAAGGTGTTGCGGCTTGTAGCTCTACCCGTATCGGCGGTGTGAGCTTACCCCCGTATGACTCGCTCAACCTCGGTGCCCATTGTGGCGATAACCCGGATCACGTTGGGGAGAATCGCAAGCGACTTTTTGCTGCGGGCAATTTGCCTTCTAAACCGGTCTGGCTTGAGCAGGTACACGGCAAAGACGTGCTTAAGCTTATTGGCGAACCTTATGCCTCAAAACGAGCAGATGCCTCTTATAGCAATACGCCTGGCACGGTTTGCGCAGTGATGACTGCCGACTGCCTGCCCGTGCTGTTTTGCAATCGTGCGGGAACGGAGGTCGCCGCCGCTCATGCTGGCTGGCGTGGACTGTGCGCAGGCGTGTTGGAAGAGACGGTTTCCTGTTTTGCTGATAATCCGGAAAATATTCTCGCCTGGTTAGGGCCGGCAATTGGGCCACGTGCGTTCGAAGTGGGGGCGGAGGTTCGCGAGGCGTTTATGGCAGTAGACGCCAAAGCGAGTACAGCTTTCATTCAGCATGGTGATAAGTATCTGGCGGATATTTATCAGCTTGCCCGGCAGCGTCTGGCGAGCGTTGGTGTTGAACAAATTTTCGGCGGCGACCGTTGTACATATACGGAAAATGAGACTTTCTTCTCTTATCGTCGCGACAAGACCACCGGTCGTATGGCAAGTTTCATTTGGCTGATATAACCTAAAGAATCAAGACGATCCGGTACGCGTGATTTTCTTTTCACATTAATCTGGTCAATAACCTTGAATAATTGAGGGATGACCTCATTTAATCTCCAGTAGCAACTTTGATCCGTTATGGGAGGAGTTATGCGTCTGGATCGTCTTACTAATAAATTCCAGCTTGCTCTTGCCGATGCCCAATCACTTGCACTCGGGCACGACAACCAATTCATCGAACCACTTCATTTAATGAGCGCCCTGCTGAATCAGGAAGGGGGTTCGGTTAGTCCTTTATTAACATCCGCTGGCATTAATGCTGGCCAGTTGCGCACAGATATCAATCAGGCATTAAATCGTTTACCACAGGTTGAAGGTACTGGTGGTGATGTCCAGCCATCACAGGATCTGGTGCGCGTTCTTAATCTTTGCGACAAGCTGGCGCAAAAACGTGGTGATAACTTTATCTCGTCAGAACTGTTCGTTCTGGCGGCACTTGAGTCTCGCGGCACGCTGGCCGACATCCTGAAAGCAGCAGGGGCGACCACCGCCAACATTACTCAAGCGATTGAACAAATGCGTGGAGGTGAAAGCGTGAACGATCAAGGTGCTGAAGACCAACGTCAGGCTTTGAAAAAATATACCATCGACCTTACCGAACGAGCCGAACAAGGCAAACTCGATCCGGTGATTGGTCGTGATGAAGAAATTCGCCGTACCATTCAGGTGCTGCAACGTCGTACTAAAAATAACCCGGTATTGATTGGTGAACCCGGCGTCGGTAAAACTGCCATCGTTGAAGGTCTGGCGCAGCGTATTATCAACGGCGAAGTGCCCGAAGGGTTGAAAGGCCGCCGCGTACTGGCGCTGGATATGGGCGCGCTGGTGGCTGGGGCGAAATATCGCGGTGAGTTTGAAGAACGTTTAAAAGGCGTACTTAACGATCTTGCTAAACAGGAAGGCAACGTCATCCTGTTTATCGACGAATTACATACCATGGTCGGCGCGGGTAAAGCCGATGGCGCAATGGACGCCGGAAACATGCTGAAACCAGCGTTGGCGCGTGGTGAATTGCACTGCGTAGGTGCCACGACGCTTGACGAATATCGCCAGTACATCGAAAAAGATGCTGCGCTGGAACGTCGTTTCCAGAAAGTGTTTGTTGCCGAGCCTTCTGTTGAAGATACCATTGCTATTCTGCGAGGCCTGAAAGAACGTTACGAGCTGCACCACCATGTGCAAATTACTGACCCGGCAATTGTTGCAGCAGCGACGTTGTCTCATCGCTACATTGCTGACCGTCAGCTGCCGGATAAAGCCATCGACCTGATCGATGAAGCAGCATCCAGCATTCGTATGCAGATTGACTCAAAACCAGAAGAACTCGACCGACTCGATCGCCGTATCATCCAGCTCAAACTGGAACAACAGGCGTTAATGAAAGAGTCTGATGAAGCCAGTAAAAAACGCCTGGATATGCTCAACGAAGAACTGAGCGACAAAGAACGTCAGTACTCCGAGTTAGAAGAAGAGTGGAAAGCAGAGAAAGCCTCGCTTTCTGGTACGCAGACCATTAAAGCGGAACTGGAACAGGCGAAAATTGCTATTGAACAGGCTCGCCGTGTGGGTGACCTGGCGCGGATGTCTGAACTGCAATACGGCAAAATCCCGGAACTGGAAAAGCAACTGGAAGCCGCAACGCAGCTCGAAGGCAAAACTATGCGTCTGTTGCGTAATAAAGTGACCGATGCCGAAATTGCTGAAGTGCTGGCGCGTTGGACGGGGATTCCGGTTTCTCGCATGATGGAAAGCGAGCGCGAAAAACTGCTGCGTATGGAGCAAGAACTGCACCATCGCGTTATTGGTCAGAACGAAGCGGTTGATGCGGTATCTAACGCTATTCGTCGTAGCCGTGCGGGGCTGGCGGATCCAAATCGCCCGATTGGTTCATTCCTGTTCCTCGGCCCAACCGGTGTGGGGAAAACTGAGCTTTGTAAGGCGCTAGCGAACTTTATGTTTGATAGCGACGAGGCGATGGTCCGTATCGATATGTCCGAGTTTATGGAGAAACACTCGGTGTCTCGTCTGGTTGGTGCGCCTCCGGGATATGTCGGTTATGAAGAAGGTGGCTACCTGACCGAAGCGGTGCGTCGTCGTCCGTATTCCGTCATTCTGCTGGATGAAGTGGAAAAAGCGCATCCGGATGTCTTCAACATTCTGTTGCAGGTACTGGATGATGGGCGTCTGACTGACGGGCAGGGGAGAACGGTCGACTTCCGTAATACGGTTGTCATTATGACCTCTAACCTCGGTTCCGATTTGATTCAGGAACGCTTCGGTGAACTGGATTATGCGCACATGAAAGAGCTGGTGCTCGGTGTGGTTAGCCATAACTTCCGTCCGGAATTCATTAACCGTATCGATGAAGTGGTGGTCTTCCATCCGCTGGGTGAACAGCACATTGCGTCGATTGCGCAGATTCAGTTGAAACGTCTGTATAAACGTCTGGAAGAACGTGGTTATGAAATCCACATTTCTGACGAGGCGCTGAAACTGCTGAGCGAGAACGGTTACGATCCGGTCTATGGCGCACGTCCTCTGAAACGTGCAATTCAGCAGCAGATTGAAAACCCGCTGGCACAGCAAATACTGTCTGGTGAATTGGTTCCGGGTAAAGTGATTCGCCTGGAAGTTAATGAAGACCGGATTGTCGCCGTCCAGTAAATGATAAAACGAGCCCTTCGGGGCTCGTTTTTGTCTATAAGTTAGACGGAAAAGACTATATTTAAGATGTTTTGCCTGAAAAATGAGCGAACGATAAAGTTTTTATATTTTTCGCTTGTCAGGCCGGAATAACTCCCTATAATGCGCCACCACTGACACGGAACAACGG
>ERZ1031992.77-NODE-77-length-18052-cov-26.599655_pt1 | contig 18052 bp, 10 predicted proteins | sample MGYA00516566_ERZ1031992 | MGnify/ENA primary metagenome ERZ1031992 (study PRJEB33719, sample SAMN04261290) | wastewater metagenome | biome: rural village; feature: human; material: feces | host: Homo sapiens | place: El Salvador | collected 2014-01-14 ...
AAGATAGCCCCCTTGCTTGCCAGTTTCTTTGCCAGCATTTGGTCTGCGATTCTATATTTGTATTCCATATTTTCAAATATTTGATTACGTGTGCAAAGATACTATTTTTTTTTGATATTTCCTCAGTTGGCCGGATTTTATTTCCTCAGTTGGCCGTATTTCATTTCCTCAGTTGGCCGTATTTTATTGCCTTAATTGGCTGGACTCATTTTAATTAACAGGTTTTGGCTGCCTGAAAGCAGAAGGCGTTACCCCTCTCATCTTCTTGAAGAACTTGGTAAGATGAGCCTGCGATGAGAAGCCGAAGGTATTGGCTATCTCCTGAACCGTATGCGTGGTGGTAGAAAGCTCGCGCTCTATCTCCTTCACGATGTATTCATCGATGATTGCCTTCGGCGTCTTGCCGGAGATGCGGCGGGTTACCTGAGCCAGATAACGGCCACTCACATTCAACTGGTCGGCATAGAAATGAACATCGCTGTAAGTGCGGCAGAAGTTATTGACCTGCGAGATAAACTGGTTGTAAAGCTCGGAACTCCTGCCCTGCAGATTGCTCTGGCGCACGAGTTCTACATTGATGAAATCCTGCGCCATCGCCAACGCCTCCTCCATCTTCTTGCCCTGATTCAGATAAACGGCAAGAGCTGAAGAGAAACGGTTGATGAGACCATGCGAATTGGCATTGTCGAGGCGATAGATCCGGAGTCCCTGCTTCTCGGCAAGGCTCAGCAGTTTGGAATTCTGAAGAATGATGTCGCTCTCCTTCTTGCGTGACACGATGACAGAACAGAGCGGCAGCAGACGGTATTTGATCTGGCTCACCACATCTTCCGTCATCAGCGCATCGCCCTGGCTCGACCAGATGGCAGGGGCATAGATGATATGGGCAGGACGGTACTTGGTCAACGCATCGATGACCACATTCAGCGTCTCCACCCTGCGTATCATACCAATCTTCACTATATCAGGCTGCATATCGTTCATGATAGCCTCTATCTGTCCCGAAACAATCTCAGCAGGAATATCGAAGAACTCCTGAATACCGAGCGTATTCTGCACAGTGATGCTGGTTATTGCCGAAACAGCATAACCGCCCAACTCGGCAATCGTCCTGATGTCCGCCTGCACACCAGAGCCTCCGGTGCTGTCTGAACCTGTAATCGTTAATATCATATTCTTAAACTTTGAACCCGATGATAAGTTTGAGGGCAAAGATACAAAAAAAGAGCGAATAATCCGCAGAATTTGCAGATAATTCGCTCTTTTTTTTATTCTTCAGTAAGATCTTTACATTCCTTGAGTATCTCGGCAGGTACCTCATCGCAACGCTTGTAGCGGCTGATGTCGGTAGCATCGTCCTTGACGGTCCATATCATGGAACCCGATTTCAGGAGGCGGGTTACGAGATAACTCTGGTTCCAGTCGCCCGTACCGTTATCATAGCTTCCGCTGATGATGTAGCCCTGGTATGGATCGTTCTTGATAGCGAACGAACCGGTGATATGGCGACCATACATACTGTCAAACTTCTGATACATCTCGAAAGTCTGGTCCTTGCGATTGAAAACGATGTAGCAGTATGTGCCCTCAGCAAGAGGTTCACCGTTCCACTCAGCCAACTCCCATGTGCCATGAAGATTGGCAGGCGTAACTTCCAGAGAAGGCTCCTCCGGTTCTTCATCATCGCTGCTGCAGGCTGCAAAGCCGCAGGCAAACAACGCAATCACCAGGAGGGTGAAGAGTTTTTTCAAATATTTCATTGTCTTGATATTTTTTCTTGTTTACTTTTTTCCTTTTTTACCTTTTTACCCTTTTACTTTTTTACCTTTACAACGACCTGTATGGTCCTGTCTGACGGACGGGCGTCCAAGCCCTCCAGGATAACAGGGAAGGTGAAAGTTTCGGGCATCGTAGCCGGAATCTTATCGGCTATGATGGTGATGACGAGGTCAGCCTCATCACCCGGTTCTATCACCTCAGGCTCTGTCGTAAGACGGGCATAAGGAGGAAGAAGGAGGCTGGATATACGGAGCGGCTTGTCACCGCTGTTTCCGCAGAGGATACGTGCCTCAGGCTCTGTGCCCGGCTTTACCTCTGTGATACTTGCCTTCGCCTGTTTCAGTCTGAGTACGCCCATCTTGTGCGGATAGCGCGCCCACTGGTCAGCACCCGGCAGCACCTTTCCCGTTAAGGCAAGCTTAACGGCAGGCTGTCCCTCCACCTCTTTCAGATAGAGATAAGCACCCGTATTGATGGTGCCCGGATAGCGGTTAGGCGTGAAGGTGAGCTGCACCTGACAGGTATCGCCAGGCTTCATCACATCGCCCCTGACATAAGAACTGGTACATCCACAGGTGGTTCTCACCTGTGTGATGTGCAGTATCTTCTTGCTCACATTCTTACCTACGAAGGTGAAGGTGCGAGGCGCATCGTCCTCGGTCATCGTACCTGCATCGATAAGCGGATGCTCAAACTTCAGCAGTTCCTTCTGCGCATTCACCGTAACAGGCAAAGCCAGGAAGAAAAGCGATAGGAAAGCAAATATCTTCATATTACATCCAATTACATCCAACCATTGTTACCGGCACTCTTTCTAACGGTCACAACTACGGTCTGGCTGGTACCATCGGCAGCTGTTACGGTGAGCGATGTGCTTCCGGCAGCGAGTCCCTTCACGATGAGCGTCTTGCCATCTACCGAAGCAGAAGCTACGCTACCATTCGCTACAGAGCAAGAGAATCCCTCTGTCCGACCTGCGAAATATGCAGCGAGGTTGAGAGAAACAGTCTTCTCGATGCCCACATACACGTTAGGCAACTTCATATCAGAACTGAGTTCCTTGTTCTTGATGTTATTCAAGAGCTGAGCAGCATCAATCAGACCAGCACCCATCTTGCCGATGTACTTAGAGAGCTGTACAATCTCTGGCGAAGCACCTACGGTAGTATGGTTCATATAGTAGGTCTTGGTTGCACCATTCTGATAATGACTATCCAATTCCTTTACAGACTTCTTCATCAGGGCTACGAAATCGGCAGCACGATAATGACGGTTCGTCTTGGCAGCATAAGCGAGACCCAAGGCAGCCACACCCGAAACGTGAGGACAAGCCATAGAGGTTCCCTCCATGTAGCCGTAAGCAGGCTTACCGTTCTGGATCATCGTAGAGAGCACAGCACCTTTCTGCTCGGTTGTCGTCTCTGCCCAGTATTCATCTTCCTGCTCGCCAATCTTGCTGTAATATTCCAAGTCGCCACCAGGAGCGCTCAGGGTTACGAGCGAACCGTAATCAGTGTAGCAGGCTGGAGTATAGTCGGCAGCTAATGAAGATACGCTGACGCACTTAGAGTAAGCACCTGGGAAAGCAGGATTGCCAGCATACTCGTTACCGGCTGCGAAGACAGGAATACCGCCGTCGATGACACCATTAGGCGAACCGGCATTGTTGATGAAGTAATCCAGAGCTTCCTTCTCCAGCGGATAGGTCTCAGCCCATTCCTTCTCGGTAGCAGGACCCGGAGTATAACCGTTGATGATGCTAGACTCTGAAGAGTTGTAACCCCAACTGCACTGCAGGATGACAGCACCATTATCGGCAGCATACTTGATGGCTCTCGCCTCGCCTGCCAAGGTTACACTGTTCTGACCAGAGAATACCTGGCAAGACATAATCTTGACACCAGAGTTAGGAGTACCGTCACCACCAGCAACACCAGATACACCGATACCATTATTATTTACGGCTGCAATGGTACCAGCTACGTGAGTACCATGACCGGTGTCATTGGCATCAGTCCAGGTAATATCGCCGCTCTCAGTAACGAAGTTGTAGCCATGAAGGTCGCCCTCATAACCGTTTCCGTCGCCGTCAGTCTGGGCACCCTGAACACTTTCGCCCGGGTTGCACCACATGTTGGCTGCCAGATCAGGGTGCGTATACATCACGCCCTCATCGAGAATAGCCACGATGATAGAAGGATCGCCTGTACAGGTCTTCCATGCCTCAAGTGCATTAACGTCACATCCTGCCTTAGCACCCACGTGATTATTGTTGAGGTTCTCAAAATCATAGTTGCCCTCACCCAGGTTTCGGTAGTGCCACTGGCTGGCAAAGCCTGGGTCGTTTGGCTCGCCCTCGGCTGCTGCTGCGCGGGTAGACTTCTGCTGAAGTGCCTTATCGCTGAGATAGATGCGCTTGCTGTCGGTATTGTAAGCACGCTTGATACGGCCGTTGGTCTGAACCTTTGAGATTTCGCCCAACTGCTTCAGGCGCTCGGCAGCCGCCTTCAGGTCGGTTCCCTTATTAAACTTCACCGTATACCAGAGGTGGAGTCCCGCCTCGCGGGTTCTTGCCTCAGTATTTGCATCTACTGGGAACACACGCTCGAAGCTGTAGCTTCCCAGGATGTCGAGCACCTCGTCGGTAGAAGGAATACCCGAACGGGTAGCCTTTCCGGCGCGAGTCTTGCTCAGTTGTGCCTGGTCGAGGATATCGCTCATTTCCGGACTGAACTTAATCAGCAGTTCACCCGCCTCAGCATCTGCAGGGATGGTGATTTCTGAATTGCCGTCAGAAGAGCCGATGGTTGACAGGCTGTCAGAACAGCCCGTCAATGCCAATGCGACCATTGCTATATAGAAAAACTTTTTCTTCATTGTTTGCTTCTATATTGTTTTTATGTTTATCTTACTTTTTCTTAGTTCTCCTGTACTTAGCCATCAGCGCAGCTTCATTAATATCGCCTGCTGCCACGTATTTGCGGTAGTAGAGCGGATAAGCTACACCCGGAACCTCCCACTTGCTGCCTGGGTCGCTGGTTCCGTAATAGTAGTCGTAGCTGTAGCTATCTTCTGTCATATTAGAGAAACCAACGGCAGCGCCATCGCTGTTCTTACCCTTAGGCTGCTGGTTGAAGATCATAATAGAAGGAGTCCATTCTACCAGATGTGGATGATAAAGAATCCACTTTGGCACCGCACCTGTCAGGAAGTTAAGGTTGAGCGACAACTGACGGCAGTTAGGCAATACACGTGGCACCTGAAGAGGATAAACATCCTCATAAACTACAGAACCATCCTTGTGCTTGCAAGTTACTGGATTATCCCAGCTAGAGAGCAACCACTTGCAGGTATCGCCTACCAGCTTGTCGAGATAATCTTTCTTGTTGGTAGAGAAGTCAGACTTGCTGTATCGGGTAGCCTTGCCGGCAGCCTCCAGTGCCTCAGTCATCTCTTCATCGGTAGGAAGTTCACCCTCCAGGAAGCAGTAAGACAACTCCAGTGTATTCAACTTATCCCATGTCAGGAGCTTGAGAAGCGCCTGGCGGTCTGCAGATCCGGCATTTACCTTACCATACAGTCCGATAGGATAGTTATTATAAACATAGACGCCTGATGCATTCTTTTCGCCCAGCGAAGCGATGTTGGTGACAACATCCGTACGGCGCTGTGCGTAGAGAATGAGGTTACGCAACTTAGGGAAGTTCTTCTCGTTGACGATATTGGTGATATCCGACAACTTGTTGAAGTTGTTACTTACCAGATTGAGCGTTTCAAGACTCTTGCCCAGATTAACAAAGCTAGCAGGCAGATGAGTCAGACCATAAGCCTGAACAGTAAGATTCTTCAGATACTTCAGTGAGCAGATTTCATCACCGAGCTCGACCTCGCGAATCTGGTTGTTCTCGTTGGCTGCAACAGAGAATGACTCCAGGAACTTGAGGTTGCCCACTTCCTTAGGAAGAGTTTCACCACTCTTGAGGTTGAACATGCTGAACTTGACAGAACGTACACGTCCTAAAGCCTCAGGATGATTTTTCACAAAATCATCAGTAGCTTCCCAGAGCGTTACGCCGCTCCAGTTGCGCATGTTATCGCTGGAATCGAAGGTAGCAATGCTACCCAGTTTCTGGTTGATCATGATGACAGAGAGAGAGTCACCGGCACGGTTGTCCTCAATCTTTGGTGCTGCCTTCTGACGAACGGTCAGGATGACATCATCTGTAGGTTTGCCATCTGCATCTACCAGCTGGTCTTCAGCCTTGACTGGCACGAGATGAACCTTAGCCACACGAACGGCAGGAACCACATTCATCGTCCAGCGGAACTTGAACTTCACGGTGCGAGGACGGTACTTTCTGTCCAGCACGATACCCAGGTTAGTACCTGTCAGCTTATCTTCATCTTTGCTGTTCAGGAGCCAGCCCTTACGCTCGCTCTCGTTCTCTGCCTTCTCGGCATCGGTCAGATCACCCTCGAAAGAATACTCTATCTTACCGATTTTGCATTCCACGTTGGCAGAAATCAGACTCTCGAAAGCACGCTTATCGTAAGAATCGGAGTTTTCGATTTCTACAACAGGATCCTTCAGGAAGATCTGCTTGCCATAACCGAACTGGGTGATGGTAAGCTTGCGGCTCTGTCCGTTGGCACCCTGAAAGCTGAGTTCTGTGCTGCGGAGCGTGTTGGAAAGAGTAGAATCCACCTTGATGGTACCCTCAACAGAACCCACGCCGTTGGCAGGCGAAAGCATCAGCCAAGGCTCAGAGGTATTTGCTACCCAGTCCTGTGAGGCAGCAATGGCAATCTGCTCTGTTCCACCCTGAGGGCCTATGGCTATCTCCTCTTTATCGAGCGCCAGTCCTCCCGGGATATCGACATCATCCTTATCGCTGCAGGCTGTGAAAAGCCCGGCAGCGAGAACGATACCTAATGTCAGTTTATTCATATATTTCATATTACTACTTTCTTATAGGGTTTAATTTTCGAGATCCAAAGCATCGCAACCGCGGATGTCCTGATTCTTGTCGTAGAACAGCTTATACATACCTGCCTTGATGTATGGGCAGACGCTGGTTACATCGATAGAGATGTTAGGGTTGTCTGCGATGTTCAGGATATAAAGGTGAGAGGTCAGTGTCTCTTCTACCTTTCGGATATCGTTGGAACCAATCTGGAACTGAATCAGGCTCGGACAGGTTGTGATTCCTGTAGGCCATGTACGCAGGCAACGCTGGTCGTTATTCTCATCACGCTGGTGGTTGATGGCAAAGGCACGGAGCACGGCACTGTTCAATGGCTGGGTTGGCACCTCGGTGAAGCAGTTGTAGCTCAAGTCCATATTGGTAATGTATGGCAATGTGGTTGAGCGGAAGTCATCAGAGAGGGATGTCAACTTGTTGAATCGGAGGTCGATAACCTGCAGCAGATAAGCCTTCTTGCCCTTGATGGAACCCTTAGGGATGGTGCGCATCCGGTTGCCGCTCAAATCGATGGTTGTGATTGGCGAACCGGCTGTAAACAACTCAGAAGGGAACTTCTCTATCTTATTGTTTGACAGACTGACTGAAGCTGCATTAATACCCTTGTAGGGATGACTATTATCTACACCTGTAATCTCGTTGTAAGAGAAGTCTACAGAACCCATCTCGCGAACAGAACTTGCATCGAAGATATTCGGAATCTTCTTCAGTTTGTTATGAGCGAAGGTCAGACTCTCTACATCATCCGTAAAGGCACAGAGATTAGCAGGAATCTCTTCAATCTGGTTGTTGTTCAGATAGAGTGAAGAAAGTGCTACCTCAGAACCGAACGGATGTACCTTCTTGATGTTGTTGTAAGCCAGGTCGAGCAGACCGAGATTCACCATCTTTTTCAAGTCAGAATACTCAGGGAACTCCTCCAGGTTGTTGTAACTCATATAGAGAATCTGGAGTGTCTTACCGGTCTTCTCGTTAGCCAGACGGGTCCAGTCGTTTCTCAACTGGTTGGCTGAGATACCCTTGCATCGTGCCAGGTTCATCGCCTGCAATTTAGGGAGATTATAGTAGAAGTCTGGAATGCGACTGATCTTCGGACAGTTGTAAAGTTCGATATCGGTCAGGTTTTCCATCTTGTCCCAATCCTCATTTTTAAACTCCTGCGCAAACTTACCGTAAACAGGATCGTCAGGATTGTAGAACTTCGCACAAACCTCATCGGATGTGATAGAAGAGTTACCGATGTAGAACTGCTGCAATTTGGTCAGACGGTAGATGGCCTTTGAAATACCGGTAATCTTGTTGGTCAATGTACCGATCTGTGCATCCTTCAGGTTGATGCGGCTGTCCTTCTTGATTCTGTTCTTCGGTGCCACCTTAGGATCAGAGTTGTAGCTTTTTACAATCATCTCCGACATGTTGGCACGTGGGTCATACTTCAGGAACTTATTCTCATAGTCGTGACGCATACTGCTCTTCTTTGCTGCAGTCAGACTGTTTGCATCATAATCATTGAAGATGTTGGCACCAATCTTCTCATCGTGAGAACCGAGGTTGAGCACCTGGAGTTCTGTCAGCTGTCCGATGGCATCAGGTACGATTCCCTTTGCACCGAAACCGGCGATGATAAGACCGATGACACGGCCGTTGCTGTTGAGCGTTACGCCCGGCTGTTCGCCCCACATATCGAGTTCCTTGTTGAAGTTCCAGTTAGCTCCCTTGAAGGTAGCATCGCCATAGAAGCTCCACTCCTTACCATGGAGAGATTCCCAGATAGCCTTCAAAGCCTCATAGTCCTTGATATACTCCTTGGTCTTGGAAAGGAGGATAGGCACCTGAGCTTTATCATTGAGCTGATTGTCCTCTATAATGAAAGCCTCACCCTTTACAGGCTGGGTTTCGTACTTGGTCTTTACCGCACCAGTCTTGCCATAGGTGGTATATGAGGTAACCTGATAAGTACCGGCAGGCAGCCATACGGTAGAATCGCAGTAAGCTGTACCTGTGTCCATATACTTATCGTTCTCATTGTCAGGATTCTGATTCTCCTTGCTTCCCTCCTTGTATTTCACCTTCAGTTCAGGGAAGGTATAGGTCTCACGGGTAAAGAGGTTGGTTACGCTGACGTCAACGAGACGGATGTTAGAGAAGAGATACTCTGTACCACCGGCACGGGTCTTCTCCCACTCCTTCACGAGATTGAACTTCACCTTACCACGCTCCACAGTCTCCACCATGAGGTTCTGTACTTCCAGACCGCCACCTACTACAGTGAATGTTTCGCCGGCAGAAGAAGCCAGCAACTCCTCGTCTACAGCATCATAGAGATAGAAACCGATGACGGTGTAAGTACCCGAAGCGAGTTGCAGTTTTTCACTTCTCAGACCATACTCAGCATTCTCTGAATTATAAGAATTGAGCACCAGTGTCTGAGAGACAGTTGTACCGTTGTGCTCCATGACCACCTTGATTTTCTTGGCATCATCCAGTTTCTCAAGTTTGTCAAGGGCAGTAGCACGGGTAGCTCTAGAAGAAACCTTCTTGCTGAGCTTGAACTGCACATATCCGTATGTGCCGTCCCAGCCTCCGGTTTCATCATCCGAGCAACTTGTTGCTGCAAAGGTCAGGAGAGAGACCAAGAGCAACAAGAGTGCCTTTGAAAATATCTTGAATCTGTTCATTACTTACTGATTTTACTGAAAGAAGTATGTTTCTTACTCTGATTATAGGTAGGCTCTACTACGAGAACCTTTACCACCTTGCCATTGTCCTGGAAAGCCATGAACACCGGAGCAGCTTCTGGGAGTCGGAAAGTGAATACCCAGTTATTATTCTCATCCATGCCTGGCTCTGGAACGATTTCCTGGCCATTGCTGTCTATCATATAGAGATAACCTGTCTCCATCATGGTAGTAGGATCCCAATCCTTGATGTTAGGATTTACTGTAAGCGAAGAACCTACTGCTGCCGAAGCGATATAGATTTCATCACCTGTATAGTTGAGGAAGCTGGATGCCACCTCCTTATACATACCGTTCACATCCTTTGCACATGCTACGTCCAGGTAGTTCATGAGCTTGATGGTAGGAGCTACAGAAGTGTCATCACCGCTGTCTGCCTTCTGCTCCTTCTGGGTAAAGTGCATCAGGAAGTACTTGTTGTACAACCAGCTTACAGCATTAGGATCTTCCTCATCAATCATCTTTTCTGGGTTACCAAGCGCCTCATACTCAGCTGTAGGCAAAGCATAAACATAGCACTCACGCTCACCACTCTCCAAAGCATCAATAGTAAGACGGATGTCACCGCCCTCGCCTGTAGTCTTCACGAAACGTTCGTATACAGCCTCCAAGCCCCAACTCTGAACCTTGAATACTACCAATGTATAGTCATCGGCTGCAGTTTTCAATGTGAATGGTACAAAATTAGAGAAGGTAAATGTGTTGGTAGTCTCCTCACCTGTAACACCTGTTGTTCCAGTCTGTGAGAAGGTCTTACCATCCAAAGATACAGTCCAGTCTGCCCATGGTGTAGAAGTAGGATAAGTTACATCCATCGTGTTGGTAGGCATACCGTTGTAGATGACAGGTACAGAAGCCTCTGCCTTTCCATCCTCAGATGCGAAGGTAATGAACTCACCCTCGTTCTTGGCGATGGCATACTTGGCGTTCTTGACGCCCTCCTTGAACATTGCACCACCGGCAACAACCTCGTTAGGACGACCTACCATGAAACCGCCATCCAACTCTACCCAATTAGGCATATTGGTGGCAGCAAAACGATAGTTAGCCTTTACTGTAAACTTCTTATATTCGTTGTAGCCAGCCTCGATACCAGTTTCGGTAATATCGTTACCATCAACATCGAATACCTTCAACTCATAACCAGCAGCAGAACGATGCACCTCTGCGATGGCCACTTCCTGACCACCCATCTTCAAGTTCAACTGAGCAACACTCAAATCCTTGCTTGCATCATCAGCTGTAAGAGTAACCTTAACTGTCTGCTTACCAGCAGTACCATTGATTACAAAACCATTCTCGTCATCATTCTGGGCAATCTTACACCAGATTTTGTTAGAAGAGAGACTCCAGCTCTCATTCGCATCAAATGTAAACTCCTTCACATCACCGGCAGCACCCGCAATGGTCTGCACCTGTGGGAACACAGGAGTTACGACATCGTCATCATCGCTGGAACAAGCGGTGAACATGCACACTGATACCAGTGCCACAAGTACGAGCCAATATCTTGAAATTAACTTTTTCATTTTGTTCTTTTGCTTTTTTTTCTTTAATATTTCTGCATTTACAAACCACTTGAAGGTTTAATATCCTTGCTCTTTCAGCTTCTCTGCCTCTGCATCGCTGATCCATTCATACATGGTAATAAACGTACCTACGTTACCGAAATTAGAACCATCCTTGTTGTCAACACTCATGGTGACATACTGCAATACATAGTTCTGGCAGGTGTTATAATAAGAGGTATAGAGAGAAGGCTGGCTGATGCGCAACTTGCCGTCTCCATAGATGGTACCGAACGCCTCGCCGGTTTCACCAGCTATCTGGTCGTCCATCTCAACCTTTGGCTCAAGCATGTTCTTGGTATTGAACTTCAACTTCAGGTTGTAGCCCTTATAGTAAACATCCTTCAGCAGAACGGTATTCTCCTCGCCTTCCACTACCTCAGTCTTGATCAGACGGTTGTTTACGTTGTTCAGATACTTGCTGTAGAAGGTAGATGTTACCATGCACCAGCCAGAGAAGTTGTGGATATCGAAAGGACAAGACTTCTGCATTACCACGTGGGCATAGTCCTTATAGAGATCTGTCCAGTTATACTTCTCCGGAATCACCAGTTTCAGGGTGAAGCCGAGCGAGTCGGTCTTGCCGATGTTATCATAGATACCCTGAACCTTCACATTTCCTACCATCTCGCCCGCCTTGATTGTAACGGTGTTGTTGAGGATGCGGTAATGCTTACCCTCGATGGCATTGCTCTGCTTGTCTACTACCTCCACGCCGAAGGTGCGGTCGTAGTCAGCTTTTTCGGTTGCAGACACAGGCACATTGAAAACCTCATTGCTTTCCTGTACAGCATACTGATAGAGCGTATCAGAGAACATGATATGACTTGGACCAGCATAAGTGGTATAATCCTGTGAACAACTCACAAGAGCGATGAGTGCAGCTACGGCTGCCAAACATCCCATCATTATTTTCTTCATGATCGTCTCCTTATTTTATTTGTTACTTTCATTAGGCTGAATCTCAGAACCTGGTGCCTCAAGCTCATGCTGAGGAATTGGCCAGACAAAGAGAGGGTCATCCTTTTCAACCTTCAGACTGCTCTGCACGAAATTGGCAGCAGGCTGGTCGGCAGCCTTACGCTCAAATCCCTTGTGCCAGCGCTTGAGGTCGTTCAGACGGAAGCCTTCCATATAGAGTTCCTTCACGCGCTCTGCCTCGATTATCTTCATGGCGTTGCTCTCGCTCATCGAGGTGTTACCACCATAAGATGAGTAACGGGCTGTACGCAAGGTAGAGATGTCCTTACCTGCCTTACTATAGTCCCCCTTCATGGCGTAAGCCTCAGCACGTATCAGATACTGCTCTGAGAGACGGAATACCATTGGCTGGTGAACATGCAGGATGTTGTTGTTCAGAAATTCTGCATCGCCGAAATACTTGCTCAGCAAAGGCCACTGCAAACCGTGCTCATAACCTGTTACACGGGTTGTGAAGATGGCTGCAGCACGGAGGTCATTGGCGTCGAATGAGTTGATAACCCATGTCTCAGGCACATAGTCCGGACGATAAGTTACATAGTTGTAGTTATCGAAGATGGTACCCAGTGCACCGCCATAGCTGTTCACGGTAAAGCCTACCTTCCAGATAGCCTCACGCGAATCACCATAGGTCCAGATATACTTGTAATCGTTCACCTGGTTTGTATAGGTGTTGGAAGAAGCCTTCTCCAATGTATAATACTTACTGCCGATTACCTTAGATGCATACTTGATGGCATCATCATACTTGTGCATATATAAGGATACGCGCGCACGCAAGGCATGACAGGTATACTCGTTGAAGTAAATCTCGTTGTAGAGACTTCCAGTGAAGTCTTCGTCTACCTTCAAATACTCGGCAGCCTTGTCAAGGTCTCTCAATACGAAATCGTATGAGTCCTTCAGACTGGCTCTCTTCTGTGGCTCATTGCCGTAATAGTGCTCTGTGAGTACAACGCCGAGTTCCTTCTCTGCCTGCTCATCGCTATCGTAAGCCTTGCAGAAACACTTGATCAACTCTGAATAAGCCAGGGCACGGGCAAAATAAGCCTCGCCCTCACACTGCTCCAGCTTGTCGAGCTCCTTATCACTGTTGGTGTTTGCCTTTACCTTATCTACGTTGTCGAGCAGGAAGTTGGCATTGTTGATAACACCATAAAGGTCGGCATATACCGCCTCGATGTCGGTGTTGGTAGCCTTGATATCTTTCCAACGGTAGATATCGCCATAGGCATTAGAGTAGCCCTTCACGCAGTACACGAAGTCTGCCTGCAGATCTGGCAGGATTGTCAGATTGCCCGAATAGAGGGCGCTGCTCTTGAAACTGTCGTAGATACCGTACACCAGCTTGTCTATGTCGCCCACCGTGTTGATAGCCTGGTCCATGCGGATAGAATCCTCAGGATACTTATCAAGACAGGAAGACATCGAGAGGGCTAGGATTCCCGACAGGATGTATGTCTTTATATTTTTGATATTCATTTTTTTCTCCTTTCTTGGTTAGAATTGCAATTCAACACCCAGAGTAAACTGGCGTGATGCCGGATACTGTGCCTGGTAAATATTGGATGAAACCTCAGGATCCAGACCGTTGAAACCGGTTACGGTGAAGAGGTTCTGTGCCTGACCATAGATTCTGACCATAGAGAAGAAGTTGGTCTTGCGCAACAGACTCTGTGGCAATGAATAGGACAGACTGAGATTCTTCAGACGGAGGAACGATGCATTCTCCAAGAAGCGGTCGTCGAGCTGGGTTACCTCGCCCCAACGTGGGATGTCGGTAATATCGCCTGGCTGCTTCCAACGGTCGTACAACAGACGGTTTGACTGGTTGTAAGCAGTGCCGAAGGTTACACCGCTCTCCTCGAAGTAACGGTCGTTGTTAATCACGTAGCGTGTACCAATCCAACTGAACTGGGCAGAAAGCTGCAAGCCCTTCCAACGGAAGCTTGTGCCGAAACCACCCATCCAAGGTGCATCATAGGTCTTGCCTGTCATCACCTTGTCGCTCTCGCGGAACTCGTTGGTCACGTTGCCATCCTTATCATACCAGAGCTGTTCACCATTCGCTGGATTCACACCGGCATAACGGTTCAGGAAGAACTCGCTTACTGAGTGACCTACCACATACTTCAAACCGGTGGTTGAGTTTACATACTCGGTTACACCGTTATAGAGTTCCTTCAATCGGTTCTGGTTGTAAGATACGTTGGCACTTACATTCCAGGTGAAGTCGCGTGTGCGGATTACATCACCGTCAGCGCTCAACTCGATACCCTTGTTAGCCATCACACCTACGTTCTTCCAGCGATAGCCCTCGCCGGTAACGGTGTAAGACTCAGGAACGCGCATCAGCATATTGGAGGTACGCTTATAGTAAGCCTCGAAACTGAAGTTGATTCTATCGAGGAAGCCCAAACGGAGGGCGAAGTTGTTTGCCCATGTTGACTCCCAACCCAATTCCTCGTTACCACTCTGTGATGGAGAGAAACCGGCAGTATTATCGTAGTTAGCACCACCCGATACCAGAGCCAGGTGATAATAGTTAGGAATCTCAGAGTTACCCGATGTACCGGTACTTACGGCAATCTGGGCTGTGCTGAGCCACTTCATATCCTTCAGCCAGTCGGTAGACTTCACGTTGTACATGAAACCGAGCGACCAGAATGTACCCCAGCGATGATCCTTACCGAAACGTGAAGAAGCATCGGTACGCAGAGAGAAGTCGGCATAGTAGAGCTCCTTATAGTTATACTCGCCACGCATGAAGAATGACAGGTAAGAGTAGTCAGAAGATGAATCTGCCCAGCGGCTGGCACGTGTACCTGATGATACGTTGGTCAGGAGGTCACTGGTCTGACCCTTGGAATATACCTGGAAACCCTCAGAGTGGAAATTGACAGCCTCCTGACCCAGCATCACGTTGTACGAATGGATATCGTTCAGGGTGAAACGGTAGTTAGCCGTAGTGGTCTCTGTCAGGTTGATGGCATCGCTGCTCTGGCGTGCCGCAGTACCCTGTCCGTTATTTGAAGAGAGACTTGGGAACGACTGGAGGAACGCTGTAGAATGGGTGAAATCGGCACCGAACTGAGTACGGATAGTCAGATTCTCTATCGGATAGATTTCAGCATACATGGTAGAGAGCACCTTATATTTCTTGTTCTTGATAGGATTCAAGCCCATGTAAACGATAGGGTTCTCGCTGGTTCCAGCCCAGTTGCCTGCTGAAAGTGAAGCCAGACTGCCATCCTTTGCGTATGGATTCCAGTAAGGCAGCATGAATCGGCATGCTGAGATAGGAGTAACGGTATTATAGCTACCGTCGTCAGCCTGCTGAGCCTCCTCATAGGCAGCCATGGTGTTGGTACCTACCTTCAACCACTTGCCTGCCTTTACATCTGCATTGGTGCGGATGTTATAACGGCGGAAGGTTGAATTCTGTGCGATACCGTCCTGATCGTAGAAACCACCAGAAACATAGTAGTTCAAGCGGTCGGTAGCACGGTTGATGGAGAGTTCGTAGCTCTGCAGCGGAGCGCGGTCGTTGAACACCTCATCCAGCCAGTTTACGTTTACTCTTGAAAGGAGATTGTAATCCTTACCTGTATCCAGACCTACTTCTTTCTCAAACTGGATACGCTCGTCGGTATTCATCATTTTCCAGTTGGTCTGTGCCAACTCAGAGAAACCATACTGTGCACGGAGCGTAATCTTCGCCTTGTCCATCGCCAAGCCTCGCTTGGAAGTGATGACAACCACACCATTGGCAGCACGTGCACCATAGATTGAGGTAGAAGAGGCATCTTTCAATACAGAGATACTTTCGATGTCGTTAGGACTCAAGGTATTGAAATCAGAACTTGAGATTGGCACGCCGTCGAGGATAAAGAGTGGCGACTTGCCGGAGTTGATAGAGTTGGTACCACGGATTTGGAAGGTAGCCGCCTTGCTAGGTTCACCCGAAGAAGAGATGACCTGCAAACCAGTACTCTGTCCCTGCAAAGCTTGGTCGAAGCTTGCCGCCGGCACATTTTCTATCTTTTCAGACTTTACGGCAGACACGGAACCCGCAATGGTTCCCTTCTTTCTCACGCCATACGCCACCACAACCACTTCATCCATCATCTTGGAATCCGAAGCAAGGGTGATGTTGAGCGTATTTGTCTGCGCTTTCACAACGTGCTTCTGCGTAACGCAACCCACATAAGAGTAGGCAAGCGTAGCCTTCGAAGCACCCTTAATTTCGATGGTATAATTACCGTCAATATCGGTCACTACGCCATTTGATGTTCCCTCTTGCATAATGGTCACACCAATCATCGGTTCGTTGTCTTCAGCAGACACGACTGTACCCTTGACGCTGAAACTCTGCGCCAAGACCGATTGGATAGACAACAATACAAGTGAGACAAGTAAAAGAGTTAATCTTCTCATCCTTGTTTGTTTCAAGTTTACTAATTAATAATTATTATTTTTTTCTCATTTTTTTCTCGTTTGGTAAAAGCCGAAAGCACTCAGGGCGACACTTCGCCCCTCCATTTATACATTCTTTCACTAAAATGCACGCATGGAAATACCTATTTAACTTAAATCGGTGCAAAATTACGAATATTTTCTTATTTGCCCAAGATAATCGCTTAAAATTTAAATGTTTGATATGAAATATCTATGTTTTTTAGCATATATGTTCATAAATTTAGTTAATTGTCGATTTTTTGTCACTTCCGATTACAGATTGCAAAACCAAGTTCAATACACACTTTTTTTTGTTTCTATGCAGCCGTTTTCATAAAGCTGAAATTACGTCCCGACGTATCTTGTACTACGTCCGGACGTAACTCTTGCTGCGTCGGGACGTAGCAAATGCTACATCGGGACGCATTTTTCACTGCATCGGAACGAATTTTTCTTCCCTTTTTCGCTAGTAAAATTGCAAGAAAACGATAGAAAAAGCCTCGTATTGAACCGAAAAAGCAGTGTTTTTGCCCAATATCTTCTTAGTTTTCACCCAAAAATCCCTCTAGAACACCGATATTTTGCTGATTTTATGCCAAAAGTGGTAATAGGTGGCAATAAGGTGACAATAAAAACACCCCTTATTACCACCCGTTATTCATTAATAATCAAAGAGTTAAGTATAAGTGTGACAAATGTGACATTAAGTTAGAGAAAATAATACACATGTAATGCTACAGAATACTGATATAGCTCAGTCAGCTAACTCAAGTAGCTCAATCAGCTAACTCAAGTGGCTCAGTCAGCTGACTCAAGTGGCTCAGTCAGCTGACTCAAGTGGCTCAATCAGCTAACTCAAGTAGTTCTATCAGCTAACTCAAGTGGCTCTATCAGCAGACGCAGATAGCTCTATAAGCTGACGCAAGTGGCTCTGTCAGCTTACACAAGCAGTTCAGTAAGCTGACACAGCCGTATCTGTAGGCAAACGGAAGCACTTCATTTATCTACCTTTTAACCTTCATGTATTCCGTAGGGGTCATGCCATACTCCTTGGAGAAGCATTTGGAGAAATAGCTGCTGTTGGAGAAACCAACGGTATACATCACCTCGGAAACGCTGAACTTGCCCTGGCTCAGGAGCTCGGCAGCACGGCTCATACGCATCTCACGGATATACTCTACAGGCGTACGACCCGTTATAGCCTTCGTCTTGCGATACAACTGCTTGCCACCGATGCCAATCACATCCTGCAACATCGAAACATTGAAGTCGGAATCGATCATGTGCTTCTCTATCGCTTCATTAATCTCTTCGAGCAGACGCTTATCTGCCGGATCCAACTCGCTGACGTCTACTCCCTTCTTTTCCTCTTCAGAAGACTCAGAGAGAACAGGAACTGGTTCTGAAGTTGATGACTCAGGCTCAGATACTGGCGAAGCAGATAGTTCAGTGGCAACAGATGCTGGCTCCTTCGGTATCTTTACATTCAGATAGCGGACCATCAGAGCTGTCACCTCATCAAATGAATGATGAGCTACGGCAGCCT
>ERZ1031992.85-NODE-85-length-17106-cov-25.001525_pt1 | contig 17106 bp, 10 predicted proteins | sample MGYA00516566_ERZ1031992 | MGnify/ENA primary metagenome ERZ1031992 (study PRJEB33719, sample SAMN04261290) | wastewater metagenome | biome: rural village; feature: human; material: feces | host: Homo sapiens | place: El Salvador | collected 2014-01-14 ...
TGATGCAGGAACTGTTCAACGACCCTGCCTGGGTGAAGCAGAATATCAACCAGAGTGACCTGAACAGAAAACTCTATGAGATGGCAAGCTCAATCCAAGGCACGGAACTGAGAGGCAAGGTTTCGCTCTATGACCTCTTTACGGAGGAGGAACTGTATCAGAACTGGCTGAATGCCAACATCTGGTGGCAGATGGCTTACGGCAACTCGCCTTATACGGGCAATGTGCAGCCGTTCTCCCAGCGCAATCTCTTGAGAAACATCATTCAGAAGGCGGATAGCTGCATCGCTCTTCCGCATCCGGGCGCTACCCTGAGATATGGACACGATACGATGGTTACTCCGCTTACCTGTTTGCTGGATTTGAATGGATATGGCGAAGAGATTAAGGATCCGGAGAAGATTGCTTCTCAATGGTGGGATTATAAGATTACGCCGATGGCTACGAATTTGCAGTTTGTTTTTTATAGAAACAAGGCGAATGATGTGCTGGTGAAGGTGCTTTTGAATGAAGATGAGGCTACTTTGCCTATCAAGAGCGATGTGGCACCTTATTACCACTGGAATGACTTTAAGGAATACTGCCTGAAAAAACTGGCGGGGTATAAAAGGTAAAAATGAAGGCTGCTGACTGCTGGGGGACAGGCGATGGAATCGCCTGGAACGGGGGCAGGAGGGGGACTGGCTTCTTTTTTACTGAACGCGAAACGCAAAACGCAGAAATGCTGAAACGCGAAATGCAGAAATGCAAATGGCTAGATAATAAAAAAGGGGCTTAAGCTTTTTGAGCTTAAGCCCCTTTTTTATGATGGGCGCTTTTCTTGCTGCTTTTCTTGCTGCTTTTCTTGCTGCTTTTCTTGCAGCTTTCCTTGCGCTTTCTTTTTCGCTTTCTTTGCGCTTTTTATTGCTTCGATAACCAATCTTTATCCTTCTGGTCTTCTTCGAAATCTTTTTCTGAGAAGAGGTTGGTCTGACCAGTCAGCTCGTCAATCACCTGTTGCTCGCTTTTGCCAGCATCTGGATCAAGGTTTTCACCTTCATTCTCTGAGTCAGAACCATCCTGCTCTTCATCATTATCCTCAGAAGGAGGCTCCGGGAATCGGGTTGGCTCCAGTTCTTCTATGCTGTCAATCTTGAATGTCGTGAGGCGCTTACCCTTTGCCTTGAAACTCTTCTGCGTAATGAACTGTTCGGCATCGATTTCTTCGGCAGGACGGATGGCATCCACACCGCCATAAGTAACCTTGATGCGTGGATAAACTGTATCGGTAAGCAAGATGAGCTTGCAGTTAGGATTCTCTCCCATGAAATTCTGATGGCGCTTGGTGGCATCCATCGTGAATCGCTTGATGTATGGATATCCCTGATTGTCGGCATCGTAGAGGATAGCCGTCCATATCTTATGCTCATCCCATTTCTCTAAGCGGATGATGTTGTCCTCGTAGTGGTTGTTGGCATCGAAATTGGTGATGTAGAATTCACCATTGTCGAGTACTACCAAGATAGAATCATCATCATTGAATTCGCCCAGGAAGCGGCCGTTCTCATCGTAGTTGATGCGGTTTACGTCTGGGTCGAACCAAACCTTTCTGCCTCCTAACGTGCTGTGGCCGTGACTCTTCAGACCGATACGGCGAATAGGGCGCTTGGTCAGGAGATTACCTTTTGCAGCACGTCCCTTGATCAGAATGTCTGAGAAATCCTTCTCCAGGAAGATGCTCTGGCGCTTCTTCGTCAGGTCGGGCTCCATCGTACACTTGATGATTTCTGCCTCTCCATTCGGATTGGCGGTGAAGTAGATGACGCGGCTGCCAGGTGTGCCCTGGGTGATGTCATACAACTTGTCGCGGGTCATGGCGGTTACGTTGAATCGCTTGATGAAGTAATCGCCTTGTTTGCCGTCGCGGTAAACACAGTTGTAGATGGTGCGCTTGTCGTTCTTCTTGAATACCTGTACATGGAGGATATTCTTGCCGACGAATATCTTGTCGGCTACCTTGGTGACTTTAAACTTACCATCCTTATAAAAGATGATGATGTCATCGAGGTCGGAGCAGTTGCATACGAATTCATCCTTCTTCAACCCTGTACCAACGAAACCTTCCTGACGGTTGATGTAAAGTTTCTGGTTAGCCTCTACCACCTTAGTCACCTCAATGGTATCGAAGTTTCTGATTTCTGTTTTGCGAGGATGGTTCTTTCCATACTTGCCCTTGAGATATTCAAACCAGTTGATGGTAACATCGGTCATGTGAGCCAGGTCGTTCTCAATCTCAGCAAGTTCAGCCTTAATTTTCATCAGCAGTTCGTCTGCCTTATCCTTATTATATTTAAGGATTCGCTGCATCTTGATTTCCAGGAGTTTGAGAATGTCCTCGCGGGTAATTTCTCGATGGAAGGCATATTCTACCATACCCTTACCGTCTACTTCGGCAGTAAAGAGTTTGTCCTTGAATGGTTCGAGTTTAGAATCGATGAAGGTAACAACCTCATCCTGACTCTTACTCTGCTCAAACTTTCGCTCCTTGTAGATACGTTCCTCGATGAAAATCCGTTCGAGAGAAGAGAAGAAGAGTTGCTCTTCCAATTCTCCCTTTCTGATCATCAGTTCCTTGCGCAGCAATCCCATTGTGCGGTCTACGCTGTGGCGCAACACATCGCTGATGGTGAGGAAAACAGGCTTATTGTCTTCGATGACGCAGCAGTTGGGCGAGATGTTGATTTCGCAATCGCTGAAAGCGTAGAGTGCATCCATCGTTTTATCTGATGAAGTACCTGGTGCCAGATGCACAAGAATCTCAACATTTGCCGAAGTTACATCATCTACCTTGCGTGCCTTAATCTTACCCTTTTCTACCGCTTTGGTGATAGAATCGATGAGGCTGCCTGTAGTCTTGCTGAATGGTATCTCGCTGATAACGAGTGTCTTGTTGTCGAGCTTGTCTATCTTGGCTCTTACCTTCAATGCACCACCTCGCTGTCCATCATTGTATTTACTTACATCGATGGCACCGCCTGTAGGGAAGTCGGGATAGAGTTGGAATGGCTCGCCCTTGAGATAGTGGACGGCAGCATCGCAAATCTCATTGAAATTATGTGGCAAAACCTTACTGCTCAATCCCACGGCAATACCCTCGGCACCTTGTGCCAGGAGCAGCGGGAATTTGGCAGGGAGCGTGATAGGCTCCTTGTTTCTGCCATCATAAGAGAGTTGCCAGTCGGTGGTTTTAGGATTGAAAACCACGTCGAGAGCAAACTTAGAGAGGCGTGCCTCGATATATCGGGGAGCCGCAGCACGGTCGCCCGTAAGAATGTTTCCCCAGTTACCCTGCGTATCGATGAGCAGGTCTTTCTGTCCCATCTGTACCAAAGCATCTCCGATAGACGCATCACCGTGAGGGTGAAACTGCATGGTATGTCCCACGATATTGGCAACCTTGTTGTATCTTCCGTCGTCCATGCGCTTCATAGAGTGGAGGATGCGTCGCTGTACCGGTTTCAAACCATCCTCAATATGAGGAACGGCACGTTCGAGGATCACATACGATGCATAGTCGAGGAACCAGTTCTGATACATTCCGCTGAGGTGATGTACAGCAGAAGCATCGAATCGGTTCACCGGCTTATAATCGGAATGTTCTTCGGTCGAAATCTCCTCGTTGGCATCTTCTGCAGCATCCTGTTCAGATTCTGCAGAAGAATTTTCCAAATTTGGCGATTTTTCCTCTTCAAGACCGTTTTTATCTTTAATTTCGTCGCTCATATATAGCTTTTAATACTTATTTTATTAATTTATGGCAAAAATACAACATTTTTTCGAGAAAAAGAAGTATCTTTGCCGAAAATTTGAAAAAAATAAGATTTAATCATGGCACAGGAAGATGTTTTTAAGAAAATTGTAAGCCATTGCAAGGAATATGGCTTCGTGTTCCCAAGTAGTGAAATTTATGATGGCTTGGCTGCCGTTTATGACTATGGTCAGAATGGTGTTGAGCTCAAAAACAATATCAAGCAGTACTGGTGGCAGAGTATGGTATTGTTGCACGAGAACATTGTTGGTCTCGATGCAGCAATCTTCATGCACCCTACTGTATGGAAGGCTTCCGGTCACGTTGATGCCTTCAATGACCCATTGATTGATAACCGCGATTCAAAGAAGCGTTATCGTGCCGATGTGCTCATCGAGGATCACATGGCTAAGTATGAGGAGAAGATTGCCAAGGAGATTGCCAAGGCTAAGAAGCGTTTCGGTGATAGCTTTGATGAGGCTCAGTTCCGTGCAACTAATCCTCGCGTTCTGGAGAACCAGAAGAAGTTTGATGACCTCCATGCCCGCTATACTGAGGCTATGCAGGGTCCTAACCTGGAGATGCTGAAGCAGATTATCGAGGATGAGGGTATCGTTTGCCCTATCAGCGGTACCAAGAACTGGACTGATGTTCGTCAGTTCAACCTGATGTTCTCTACCCAGATGGGTGCTGCCAGCGATGCTACAAGCAAGGTATATCTCCGTCCTGAGACAGCTCAGGGTATCTTCGTAGATTACCTGAGCGTTCAGAAGACCGGCCGTATGAAGTTGCCATTCGGTATCTGCCAGATTGGTAAGGCTTTCCGTAACGAGGTTGTTGCCCGTCAGTTCGTATTCCGTATGCGTGAGTTCGAGCAGATGGAGATGCAGTTCTTCTGCCAGCCTGGTACTGAGATGAAGTGGTTTGAGTATTGGAAGAAGGTTCGTCTGGCTTGGCACGAGGCTCTCGGTATGGGTAATGAGAACTACCGTTACCACGATCACGAGAAGCTGGCTCACTATGCCAATGCTGCTACCGACATCGAGTTTAAGATGCCATTCGGTTTCAAGGAGGTAGAGGGTATCCACAGCCGTACCAATTTCGACCTTTCTCAGCACGAGAAGTACAGCGGCCGTTCTATCAAGTACTTCGATCCAGAGAAGAACGAGAGCTATGTACCTTACGATGTAGAGACATCTATCGGTGTAGACCGTATGTTCCTCAGCGTAATGTGCCACTCTTACTGCGAGGAGAAGCTGGAGAATGGCGAGACACGTGTTGTTTTGCGTTTGCCAGAGGCTTTGGCACCTGTTAAGTGTGCTGTGTTCCCATTGGATAAGAAGTATGGTTTGCCAGAGTTGGCTCATGAAATCGTTGACGAACTGAAGTTCCACTTCAATACTCACTATGGCGATCCTAAGGATTCTATCGGTAAGCGTTATCGCCGTCAGGATGCTATCGGTACTCCATTCTGTATCACCGTAGACCACGAGACTCCAAACGATCATAAGGTAACTCTGCGTTATCGTGATACCATGGAGCAGGAGCGCGTAGCTATCTCAGATCTTCGCAGCATCATCGAGGAGCGCGTAAGCATCACTAGCGTATTGAAGAAGCTTGGCAAGGAAATCAAGAACTTCTAATTAATCAAATATATTTAGATGAATCTTAAGAGTTTGAAATATTTCTTCTTCCTCATGATGGCAGTGATTACACTGTCATCATGTAGCGAAGATGATGATACAGTCTCGGAATATGCCAACTGGCAGGAGCGTAACGAGCAGGCTTTTGCCGATACATTGGCTTATGCCAGGAAGATGGGTGAAGCTAACGGCTGGTACGTTTATAAGAACTGGACGTTCGAAAAACAGACTCCGAACAAGGATCAGAATGGTAATTTAGCGACCCTTACTTATAAGGATTGCGATAATATCATCGTTCATGTTCTGAAGAAGGGAGAGGGTACAACTTCTCCAATCCTTACCGATTCGGTACAGGTGAGCTATCGTGGCCGTTATATTCCTACTGATAATTATAAGGAAGGTTACGTCTTCGACCAGAGCTTTACGGGTACTTTTGATGCAGCTACAGCTAATCCTACCCGTAATGTGTCCGGTGGATATGTTGATGGCTTTACCACCGCATTGCTCAAAATGCATCCGGGTGACCACTGGCAGGTGTTCATTCCATACCAGCTGGCTTATGGCGAGAGCGGTTATTCTTCAATCCAAGGCTATTCAATGCTCCGTTTTGAGATAGTGCTCAATAGTTATAAGAGAGCTTCTGGCAAGAAGTGGATTACTGAATAAGAATAAAGATTAGAGAAAAGTATGTGCATATGTTTGAAATGATATATGCACATATTTTTTTGTATGAGCGATATACGAGAAATTAATTTATGCTTTATAGCAAGAAGACAGATTATTTGATGGAGTCGATTCGCCTGGGTAGGGAGATGGATCGGCGCGAGAAACTCAATCTTATTGTAGGGTTGAGTATACCTTCTATGCTGGCTCAGATTTCTACGGTGATGATGTTCTTCATCGATGCTTCTATGGTGGGTCATCTGGGAGCAGAGGCTTCTGCCAGTATCGGATTGATTGAGTCAACTACCTGGCTTATAGGTAGCTTGCTTAGTGCGGCGGCTACTGGCTTTTCAGTACAGGTAGCTCATTTTATCGGAGCTAATGATTTTGCAAATGCCCGTCAGGTGTTTCGTCATGCGCTGATTTGCGGTGTGGCGTTCAGCATTTTTGTTTCTCTTCTCTGTGTCGGCATTCATTCTTATCTGCCTTATTGGCTGGGTGGAGGTGCTGATATAGCCACCAATTCCTCTCGCTATTTTCTGATATACGGTCTGGTACTGCCATTCGTTTTCCTTTATCATATATCCGAGATGATGCTGAAATCTGCGGGCAATATGCATACGCCTAGTGTGATGGCTGTATTGATCTGCATCTGCGATGTGGTGTTCAATTACCTGTTTATCTATATCCTGAAGTTGGGTGTTGTGGGGGCTGCCTTAGGAACGGCGATGGCTTATGTCTGCATCTCTCTGCCTAATCTTTATCTTGCAGGTTTCAGGAATAAGATACTGAATCTCCGTCAGGACCATGTCCGTTTCCGTTGGGTCAGGTCGTATGTTCATAATGCCTGTAAAATCAGCATTCCGATAGCCATACAGAACATATTGATGAGCGGGGCGCAGATAGTGAGTACCATGATTGTGGCACCTCTTGGCAATATAGCCATTGCTTCCCATTCTTTTGCTATTACTGCTGAGAGTCTTTGCTATATGCCGGGCTATGGTATTGGTGATGCAGCTACCACTCTGGTGGGACAGACGCATGGAGCAGGACGAATAGGGTTATGCAAGAATTTCGCTTATATGACAGTTGGACTGGGAATGGCTGTGATGGCTGTGATGGGAGTGGTGATGTATGTCTTTGCTCCTGAGATGATTGGCGTTCTTTCTCCGGTAGAAAGTATCCGTGAGCTGGGAACCGTCTGTCTGCGCATCGAGGCATTTGCCGAACCGTTCTTTGCAGCCAGCATCGTGACCTATTGTGTTTGTGTAGGAGCGGGCGATACCCGGAAACCGGCGATGATTAATCTCGGAACCATGTGGCTGGTGCGCCTTACCCTGGCTTATGCTCTTTCCAAGAGCTATGGCTTGGAGGGAGTATGGATAGCGATGGCTACCGAACTCACATTCAGGGGAATCCTCTTCCTTTTCCGCCTCTTCAGAGGTTCATGGATGAAGAGCTTTCATGTAGGTTAGGATTGGTTTTCTGCCTCCAATGTTAGTTTTAGGTTAAGATTTGCATACATTGGGAAGATATTCTCTAAAATGTTTGCAAATCCTTTTTATTTTTCTTAATTTTGCATCGCAGAAGGTAACCATATTACTTGGTTTATCGTGTTTATATATATAGGTGAACTTATTAAGTGGCATGATATATATATAATAAGGTATATAGAAAGAATGATATAGAAAACAATAAATACATAAATAATTAAAATCAGATGAAACTAAGAAAGATTTTTGCAGCAGTTGTGCTGTTCCTTTCTGCAGGTACAGCGATGGCACAGCAGATGCCAGCTATTCCGGTAGACAAGAATGTGAAGATAGGTCGTCTTGATAATGGATTGACTTACTACATTCGTCACAACAGTTATCCTGAGCATGTAGCCAGTTTCTACATCGCTCAGAAAGTGGGTTCTATCAATGAGAATGATGACCAGCGCGGTTTGGCTCACCTCTTGGAGCACCTTGCCTTCAATGGTACCGACCATTTCAAGGGCAACTCTCTGCAGGACTATCTGCAGAGCATCGGCGTACAGTATGGCCGTAATCTCAACGCCTATACAGCAGTAGAGAAGACTGTTTATTACTTTACAGACGTTCCTACTACCCGTACAACAGCCGTAGACTCCTGTATGCTTATCCTCAAGGACTGGAGTAATGGTATCACTCTTACCGAGGATGCTATCGAGAACGAGCGCGATGTAGTACACAATGAGTACCGTATGCGTATCGTAGGCCAGCAGCGCATGATAGAGCGTTCACTTCCTAAGCTCTATCAGGGCGGAAAGTATGGCTACCGTTTCCCAATCGGTTTGATGAGCGTTATCGATGGCTGTAAGCCAGAAACTCTCCGCGCTTACTATCGCAAGTGGTATCGCCCAGACAATCAGGCTATTATCATCGTGGGTGATGTAGATGTTAATCATATCGAAGCTAAGATCAAGGAACTCTTCTCTGGTATCAAGGTGCCTAAGAATGCCGCTAAGATAGAGAAGGTTGAAGTAGCTGATAATGATTCTGCCATCTATGTTATCGACAAGGATAAGGAGCAGCAGGTTGATCTCTTCCAGGTTTATATGAAGCACAATGCAGTGCCAGATTCTCTGAAGAGCAACATGAGCTATCTCCTGAAGGGATATATGGATAATGTGATTTCTTCTATGATTGCTGCCCGTTATGCAGAGAAGGCATTGGAGCCAGACTGTCCATATCTCCAGGCAAATGCCGGTGATGGTTCATACCTGATTTCAAGCACAAAGGATGCTTTCACCCTTACCGGTGTAGCTAAGCCAGGAAAGATTAAGGAGGCTTATGCTGCTGTTCTCCGCGAGGCACAGCGTATGCATGAGTTCGGTTTCACAGCTACTGAGTATCAGCGTGCCAAGGATGAATTCATGAGCCAGGTTGACAAGGCGCTTGCCAACAAGGATAAGATGAAGAACGAGCAGTTTACCACCCAGTATGTGGATAACTTCACTTCTAACGAGCCTATTCCGTCAGTAGAAGAGGAGAGCCAGATCTGGAAGATGGTAGTTCCAAACTTGCCTCTTGAGGTTATCAACAGCTATGCCAAGCAGTTGGTTTGCCAGAGCGATACCAACCTTGTATCATTGGTAATGATGCGCGAGCAGGCTGGTGCTGTTTATCCTACAGAGCAGGAACTCTCTGCCATCGTAAAGCAGGTACGTGCTGAGAAGCTCGAGGCTTATGTGGATAATGTTAAGCAGGAACCTCTCATCGCTCAGGCTCCTAAGGCTGGTAAGATTAAGAAGACTGTTGAGAACAAGAAGTTGGGCTTCAAGGAGTTGACTCTTTCTAATGGCGCTAAGGTGGTATTGAAGAAGACTGATTTCAAGGACAATGAGGTTGCTTTCGCAGCGTCAGCCAATGTGGGTTATTCTACTTTCGGCAAGGAAGACTTCCTGAATGCTGCATTTGCAGCAGATGTGCTCGATGCTAGTGGTCTTGGCGATTTCTCAAGCAATGAGCTTGATAAGGCTTTGGCTGGTAAGCAGGCTGGCGTTTCGTTCAGCTTCAGTCCTTTCAATCATGGTTTGAAGGGTAATTCTACTCCTAAGGATATCGAAACCCTGATGCAGCTCATCTATCTCAAGATGACCGCAGTAAGCAAGGATCAGAAGAGCTTCGACAATATGAAGAGTATGATGGCTACTGTTCTTGCCAACAAGAGCAACAACCCAAGCCTCGTATATCAGGATTCTGTTCAGAGCACTCTCTATTTGGGTAGCAAACTTGCCCGTGTGCCAGAGGCAAGCGATATCAAGGATATCAACTACGACCGTATCCTGGAGATTGGTAAGCAGTTCTACGGCAATGCCAAGGACTTCACCTTCTATTTCGTAGGTAACTATGATGAGAAGACTCTCCTCCCACTCATCGAGCAATATATTGCCAGTCTGCCAAACAATGGCTTCAAGCTGAAGAACAAGCAGATTCCTTATGCTAAGGGTAAGGTAAGCAATGTCTTTACCAAGGCAATGGAGAATCCACAGAATCAGGCAACAGAGATTTGGTATACCAAGGCTCCATTCACCTTGCAGTATATGGTTCTTGCTGATGTTTCAGCCCGCCTTTTGGAGATGAAGTATTTGCGTACTATCCGTGAGGAACTCAGTGCTGCTTATCATGCAGGAGCAAACTATGGTTTGCTTCGTGATTATGATAACAAGGCTGCCATCTCTATTTCAGCCGTGGCTCAGCTGAACCCAGAGAAGTCGGATATCGCTATTCCTTACTTCTTCAAGGGTATGGAAGAGACCGTAGCCCAGCCAAATGCAGAAGACCTTCAGAAGGTGAAGGAGATTCTCCTGAAGCAGGCTGCTGTTAGCGAGAAGTCTAACGGTTATTGGCTTGGTGCGTTGAGCACATACGAGCGTATGGGTGTTGATACTCATAGCGATTACAAGGAGATGGTGAAGAATCTGAAGGCATCTGAAATTTCAGACTTCCTGAAGAATGTCATCTTGAAGAGTGGTAATCACTTCGAGATCATCATGAAGGCAGTGAAGAACGAGAAGTAAAATCTCGGACTTGATATAATAAACGAAAAAATCCCGTTGTACAAGCCAGATGGCTGACAACGGGATTTTTTCGTTTTTTTCTTTTCCCAAAATTTTTGAAACTCATCATTTAAGAGTCGTTTCGAAAAATCTCTCTTTAAAAAGAAAGGATGCGTCCTTAACTATATATGTATAAGAGCATCATCTTTCCTCCTTTATTTCTTGTTTCTGAAGAGTATTAACCTCTTCTCTTTGCCTTAGAAGCAAGAGCCTCGCGGCGATCCTGGAGAATTTGTTGGCATCTATCGATAGCCTGATTCTGATTTTCTGAATTTACCTTAATTAAATCATTCATAACCTATTGTTATTTGTTAACCGCTTGCAAAGATAGGGGTTTCTACCTATTTCTAGGTACAAAATGCATGAAAATGCGTGTTTTATTCGTTATTTTTTGATTTATGTCAAAAAAATGTGCAATCGTTTGAACAGTTTCCCCCTTTAGAATGATAATTGGTATTTCCTGAACGTTTTTTTCATTATCTTTTAAACGAATTGTCATCGCAATCGTCTATAATAACGTAAAAAGAGCAGAAATGCTGAGCTTTTAGGGAGATTCATACCGCGAAATAGGGATTTTTCTTATCGTATTTCCGATTTTTTTGCGAACTTTGCACCCGAAAGAACAATAGGAAGTATTGGGTATATATAAATAAGAGTGATAAAAATAAATATATAGAAAGCAATGAAAAAGGTATTTCTTTTGGCTGCCCTCGTGCTCGCATGCACAGCTGGCAGCAACGCAAGCGCTATGAACGAGGCAGCGCTCAATGCCTCAATGTCTGAGATGATGCCGGTTAAGAAAACGGCTAAGAAGACAACAAAGAAGACTTCAAAGAAGACTACGACCAAGAAGACTTCTACAAAGAAAACAACTTCTGCTGCATCTAACACAACAGCTGCGACTGCAACAACAACTGCAGCAACAACCAGCAATGCCGCTACATCTACCAGTGCAACCAGCAATGCAGGCTCAGCCGTTGCAGGTATCTTGGGTGCTGTACTGGGCGGAAACTCTAACAGCAGCAGCTCTGCAGGTAGCAGCATTATCAATGGCATTCTGAATAATGTAATCGGTTCAGGTACCTTCAGCAAGCAGGATCTCTGTGCCCATACCTGGAAGTACAGCAAGCCGGGATGCGCCTTTACTTCTGAGAATCTCCTGGCAAAGGCTGGCGGTGAGATTGCTGCCAACAAGGTAGAGGAGAAGTTGGGTGAGTATTACAGCAAGTTTGGCTTCAGCGGCTCAAAGACCTATTTCACCTTCAAAACTGATGGAACTTTCGCTGCCAAGATAGATGGCAAGTCATGGCAGGGCAATTATACTTTTGATGAGAAGACTCATGCCATTCAGATGAAGGGCTTGCTCTTGAGTATGTCGGGCTATGCTACGAAGACTACCAACGGCATCAGCCTGCTCTTCGACCAGAAAAAGTTGCTCAACCTCATCAAGACCATCGGTTCCCTCAAGGGTAATTCTACGCTCAGCGCTATCGGTACTATCGCCAATAATTACGATGGTATGCGTGTAGGTTTCGAGATGACTAAGTAATCCTGAAGGATAGAATCCATTACTGAGCCTTCTGTTGGAGTGGGCTCAGTAGATGATAATCGCCCTGTAAGAAGTAAAGCATCTTTCAAGCTATGCTTTGCTCTTTACAGGGCGATTTTTCTTGTTTATTTCACGCTCAGTTTCATTGTCTTTACATCCTTGCTGTTGGTTCCTATCATAATCTGGAAGTCGCCTGGTTCTATCACGTGCTTCAGATCTGCGTTGTAGAACTTGAGCATATCTGGGGTGATATCAAAGCTTACCTCCTTGCTTTCACCTACTGCCAGATGGATGCGCTGGAAACCTTTCAGTTCCTTTACTGGGCGGGAGATGCTGGCTACCATGTCACGGATGTAGAGCTGCACAATCTCGTCGGCATCGCGGGAGCCGTTGTTCTTAACGGTGACGCTAGCTGTAATCTTCTTGCCATCCTGCCATTCGGTAGCCTCCTCATTGCTGATGCCGGCCTCCTGGCTGCTCAGGCGGAAGTTGCTGTATGAAAAGTAGGTGTAGCTCAAACCGTAACCGAAAGGATAGAGTGGACCATTGCTTACATCCAAACAGTTGCTGGCAAACTTGGCAAACTTCTCGTTATCGTCTGCTACAGGGCGACCGGTGTTCTGATGGTTGTAGTAGAGAGGCTCCTGACCGGTAGTCTTAGGCATCGAAGTGGTGAGCTTACCCGATGGCGATTTGTCGCCAAAGATGACATCGCAGAGTGCATCGCCCATCTCTGAGCCTCCAAACCATACATTCATGATGGCTGGTACATGGGCTTTTTCCCAAGTAAGAACCGTAGGACGGCCCGCAAAGTTGAGGAGCACTACAGGCTTGCCCGTCTTCAGAAGTTCGGCAAGCAGTTCGCGCTGTACGTCCGGCATCTCCAGGTTGGTACGGCTACCGCATTCACCGCTCATCTCGGCACTTTCGCCCATAGCACATACTATCACGTCGGCCTCTTTAGCAATCTTCAGCGCTTCAGCCTTCATCTCAGCCTCGTTGCCCCAGTTGATCGGTTTACCGGATTCGCCGTTTTTCTGCAGCTCCTGATTGCGCCAGATATTGCTTCCCTGGGCATATAATAAGGTGGCTTTTCCGGCAAGTGCATGCTCCATTGCCTCCTTGATGGTGGTATATTTAGATGGTACCTGAGCCACGCTCCATGTACCGGCTATGTTGTTTCGGGTGTCGGCAAGCGGACCTATCAGAGCTATCTTTCCTTCCTTCTTCAGTGGCAGAATATGGCCTTCGTTCTTCAGGAGCACGAAGGTCTCTGCTGCTACATCGCGGGCTGCCTGACGGTTCTCAGCGGTATAAATCTCGCTCTTACTGCGCTTGGTGTTGCAGTAGCGGTAAGGGTCGCTGAACAGGCCCAGTTTATATTTCGCTTCCAGAATGCGGCGGCAGGCGATATTCACATCTTCCTCGCTCACCTTTCCTTCTGCTATGCTCTTAGCCAGATGCTTTACGAAGGCGTTGGAACACATGTCCATATCGGTACCAGCCTTCAGCGCCTGTTCTGATGCCTCCTTGATGTCTTTTGCCGTTCCGTGCTGCAGAATCTCGGCGATAGAAGCGTAATCGGTAACCACGAAACCGTTGAATCCCCATTGCGTTCTCAAGACATCGGTCATCATCCATTTGTTGGCTGTAGCAGGTATGTAGTCGATGAGATTGAATGAAGACATCACGCTGCCTACGCCAGCCTTCACCACTGCCTCGTAAGGTGGCAGATACTGGTTCATCATGCGCACGCGGCTCATATCTACCGTGTTATATTCCTTTCCGCTCTCAACGCCTCCGTACAGGGCAAAATGCTTCAGACAGGCCATGATGCGATTGGCTCTCAGAATCTCTTCTGTGCGCATATCCACGCCCTGGTAGCCCTGAGTCATCGCTGCTCCCATCACGCCGCTCAGATAAGGATCCTCGCCATTTCCTTCGCTGATTCGTCCCCAGCGGGCATCGAGTGCAATGTCTACCATAGGAGAGAATGTCCAGTTGATGCCGTCGGCACTGGCTTCCTTGGCCGATACTTCGCCTACTTTCTTCAGCGCTTCGGTATCCCATGAGCAGGAGAGGGCGAGAGGGATAGGAAACATCGTTTCGTAACCATGAATCACGTCCATACCTACGAGCAGCGGGATGCCCAGACGGCTGTTCTTGATGGCGATTTCCTGCAGAGCCTTGATTTTATCGAGCCCTTTGATATTGAAAACTCCGCCCATGTTGCCCTGGGCGATATCGCTGCCTACCTGAGTATCAAGTGCGCCGCCGGTGGTGATGTCGCCAGCTACCATCAGGTTCAGCTGACCAATCTTCTCCTGTAGCGTCATCTTCGCCATCAGTTGGTCGATATACTCCTTCATGGGCAGAATCTTGCCTTTCTTGGTTGTGGCAGTTACTTTTTTCTTAGGGGCTGCCGTATGGGCGAAAGCAGGTGCTGCCATAGAACCAGCCAGAAGAAATGTGAGTGATAAAAGTGCTGTTCTCATTGTTTATTATGTTAATTGTTATTTTATAAAGTTTATCTTCTATTAAGACCTTGCAAAGATAATAAAAAAGATGATACGATGCGCGATACGAATGTTAAAATGTGGATGAATTTTTCTTTTTTAGATAGAAATATCTCTGATAATGAGATGGATAAGAAAAATGAAGAATATATAAAAAGTGGATGCGGTATAGACGAAAAATGCGAAGAAATCTATATTTCTTCTATATTTGATTTGTCGTTTCCGATTTTTTTATTACTTTTGCACGTGAAACCTCATGAAAATAAATCAATCTTAAACGGAATCAAGTTGATGTATCGCGTAAATGAATTATGGGGAAAGGCATTCTTCTTCCTGCTCTTTGTCTTGATGCCTCTTTCTCTTGCAGCAAAAACAACAGATAATATAGAGCAGCTTTTTCAGAGTCTGGACAACGCCATTGCCCATTCGGCTGATTATGTGAAGGTACGTGAAGCCCGAATTCGCGATTGGGAGCAGAAACTGAAGACCGCCAGGCGCCTAAGCAGTAAGTATGATGCCTGTTTTGCGCTCTTTGAGGAATACCGCTCCTACAAGAACGACATGGCGCTGAAATATATCAACCGATGTATGGAACTTGCCTTCAGAATGGGCGATAAAAAGAAGGTGGAAAATGCTAAGGCGCTGCTTGCTTTCCAGGAGTCGACCACGGGCGATTATGTCGAATCATACGACCTGCTGAAGTCTGTCAATATCGCTGATCTTGATGCAGAGGGCAGGCGCAACTACCTCTGGGCTTGCCAGCATCTGTATGGCGAGATGGCATATTATTCCAACGTTCCCTCTTTGAAGAAATATTATACAGGCAAGCGTAATGCCTATCAGGCTGCAATAGACAGCACATTCAGCCATGATGATGACCTTTATCTGCAGATGCAGGAGGTGAGGGCACGCGATGCAGGCAATATGAAGGAGGCTTTGCGATTGAGCGATAAGCGGCTGTCGATGACGAAACCGGGCACCCATCAGTATGCCATCGTACAGTTTTATCGCGGCTTGACCTACAATCAGTTTGGCGATGAAGAGCAGTTTCTCAGCTGCCTTTTGCGTTCTGCTATCTGCGATGTCCAGTTGGCTGTGATGGACCAGGGGTCGCTCTGGGAACTCGCCAATCTGCTCAATGCCGAACCGGGCGAGCAGAAGCGCTCTCATGAGTATATCAAGTTTGCCTGGCAGTCGGCTACCATTTTCAATACGCCTAGCCGCAGCCGCCAGATCATGCCTGTGCTCACGCAGATTGAGGAGGGCTATCAGAAAGAACTTTCTTCGAGCAACCAGCGTCTGCGGCTCATGGTAGCGTTTTCTGTCCTGCTTCTCTTTGTGGTTATGCTCTTGCTCTACTATGTCAACAAGCAGCGCAAGCGCATTGCTGCGGCTCATCATAAGCTGAAGGAAACCAACCAGGCCTTGCAGTTGGCAAATGAGCGTCTTAACGAGATGAACCAGTCACTCAACGAGATGAACCAGTCTCTTAACGAGATGAACCATTCTCTCAACGAGAGTAACAAGATGAAGGAAGTATATATTGGTCGCTTTCTGCGCCTTTGTGCCATCTATGTCGACAAGATAGAGACCATGCGCAAGCGAGTAGTGAAACTGGTGAAGGCAAGAGAACTCAACAAGTTGCTGGAGCAGATGCAGGCTGGCGAGCCCTACATGGGTGAACTGTATGAGTATTTCGATTCCGCCTTCCTGAAGCTCTTCCCTGACTTTGTTGAGGAGTTCAATGCCCTCTTGAAGCCTGAAGAGCGTATCGTGCTCGAAGATGACAGCCATCTTTCTACCACCCTCCGTATCTTTGCCCTTATCCGTCTGGGCATCGAGGACAGTTCTAAGATTGCCGAGTTCCTTCACTATTCTGTGAACACTATCTATAATTATCGCGCCAAAATCAAGAATAGTGCCATCTGTGACAGGGAAGAGTTCGAGCAGCGTGTGAAGCAGATTGGCATGAAATAAGCCTTTCTGGGCGTGATGGCGCAAACTTGCGAAAATTCAGGAGTAAATGCTGCAGATACCCATGCACGGTGTTTTATCGTATTATGTGAGTTAACTGTCCGATAATCAGAGTGTTTGTTGTTTTTGGAGAAAGAGTAAACACTTCGGGGTACCCATACGCTGTGTTTTACAGCGTCATGTAGGTTAACTGTCCGATAATTAGTATGTTAGTTGTTTTAGAAATGAGCAAATGCTTCAGGTACCCATGTGTCGTGAAACACGACACATGGGTAGTCATCTGATAATCAGAATCACTACTGTCCAATAAAAAAGGGCAATTCGATCTTTGAAACAGTTGAATTATAGTCTTTTATGCAGTATTTTGCAATGAAACGGACTTGATTTTGTAA
>ERZ1031992.87-NODE-87-length-16684-cov-28.448674_pt1 | contig 16684 bp, 10 predicted proteins | sample MGYA00516566_ERZ1031992 | MGnify/ENA primary metagenome ERZ1031992 (study PRJEB33719, sample SAMN04261290) | wastewater metagenome | biome: rural village; feature: human; material: feces | host: Homo sapiens | place: El Salvador | collected 2014-01-14 ...
ATTACCCGATCTCGATGGAAGTTATTGAGTGATCTCCTTTCATGAAAATACGCAGCAGTGACGGCAACACGCTCTGCCGCACGCCTTCCGGGATATTTTCATAGCGCAGGCCGTCTGCCATCAGCGTGGTACTGAAAAAGGCAGCGTCGGCCTTTTCCGGGCGGGAAGTCATCAGCAATGCCTTAAGCTGCTTATAGCGTTGTTCACCGGTGGCGGTACGCTGAGGACTGTTGGGCGGCAGGGCGACAAAGGCGTTCAGTTGCTGTTGCAGATGGTCAACGGCCACGTCGCGCACCAGCCGGTTTGCCGCCTGCGCATAGCCGGGAAAGGCGGCGGCGAGCAGTTGCTGGTTACGTTCAGGGCCAAAACGCTGATACCACGGCGCACCTTCGCGGATACGGTATTGCAGGCGTTCCAGTTCGCCCTGCAGGGTATGCAGCGCCACCAGTTGTTCTGCCAGCGGCAGGCGGGTATCGAGCGCCCGCGCCGTCTGGATGCTGGTTTCCTGAACAAGTGCGCGGTTGGCGAAGAACGAGGTCGTCATTCCGGCCCCCCCTATCGCCAGCACGCAGACAGCGGACATCAGTGCGGTACGCAGCCACGGAAAGCCCACCGCGCGGCCCCGCGCGTTATCGCCGGTGATGCCTGCCCAGACCGGCGACGGCAGCCACGCATGAGGTGCGGCCTCCGGTACGGCGGCAAGCGGCGGGCTGAACATCAGGCCGCGCAGGCGCAGGGAAGAAAATGCGCCGCCTGCCAGCAGCGGTTTCAGGACGGTCTGCCAGTGGGTGATACCCCGCTCTGCAAGGGTATGGGCCAGACGCAGCAGAAAATCATGGCGGTTATCGGTCAGCAGCTGCGACATGCCCTGTTCCGTCAGCGGTAGGGTCTGTGCTTCCAGCATTGCAGCCAGTTGTTCCGGGGTACAGCCTTCCGGCAGCAGGCAGCCGACGCTTTGCAGGACGCGCCCGGACTGATAATCACCGTTGTCACAGACCTGCCACAAATAGAATGGGGCCTGAAAACCGAGTCGCTTACCGCCGTTTATCAGTTCGCGCCAGCCTTTGTCGAGTTGCGCTGTCTGGCGGCTCTGTTCTTCTGTCAGCGGCCAGATGATGCCGTCCAGCGGACGGCTGCGGCGCAGTTTTTTTAAGGCGGTCAGTAGCGCGACATCAGGCTCCGCTGATGGCCTGCCGCCGTATATCAGCACCGTGTGGTCGCCCTCCAGCCAGTGTTGCCCGGTCAGCCCCGGCGCGATGGCCTCTGCCTGTTCAGGCTCGCCGGTCACCAGCAGCAGGCGGATTTTACGCCGCCAGAATGGGCCGTAGCGGTCGCGCAGGAAGGCGGCGAGTTCCACCATTGCCGGATGACGGCTGTCGGCTTTCTTTGTCGTCACCGCACGATAGTCATCTCCGGCGGCAAGCTGTCTGCGGAGTTCAAAGTTCTGCACGGCAGCGTGGCGGTTCAGCAGATGATAAACCCCCATGATAATCAGAAAGACCACGCCTGCGGCAATCACGCCAGCCATCCAGTACATTTGCTGTGAGCTACCCGGTTCAACGCCCAGCAATGCCGGTTTACGGTGAATAAACGTGCAAAGCGCAACCACAACAGCCACGGTCATGACGATGGCAGGCCCTGAAACCGAACGGGGCCGGAGACGGTTTAATCCCGGAACCACTATGATGCCTCCTGAGGGGAAACGAATGGCGACACCACGGTCGCCCATGAATAATGCCCGCCCTGAACGCCGCTGAGCGTCAGTTGGGGGTGTTGTGATTGTATTGCCGCCAGCGTTGCCACAGCGACGGACAGCCACGGCGCAGCCGGTCCGGAGCGCCCCAGAAAGGCATCCAGCTCGTACATCAGGGCTTCCTGAGCAAACGGCTGGTTCAGGCTTAACAACGCGGCACGCTGTTCCCTGTCCAGTTCGGCAGTCCACATACCGGATATGGCATCTGGCTGCACCGGCATCCAGTCCAGCGCCTGTGCAATGCCTGACGCCATCATCTCTGTATCAGTGATACATTCAGGACGATGCAGCAGGGCCAGCGGCGTCAGCGCGGTTTGCGTCAACCGGTTTGCCAGCAACAGCGCGGTGGCGGATTCTGCCGTCCGTTCCGGGTTCTTCGGTTCCAGACGCACGGAAATCACCAGCAGTACGGCCTTTTCCTGAATGTGGTTGTCCAGCCAGTCGTCCACGGCGGCCAGCCCCGGCTCCGGGGCTGAAAACAGACGGGCTTCCGGGAGTCCGGCTTTTTGCCATTCGTCCTGCCAGATAGTTCTCACGGAGGCCCCTGAAAGCGGCGCATCAATTTCCAGTAGTACGTTGATATGAAAATCATCGGGTAGCCGCGTCAGTTGCAGCCTGATATCGCTGAACAGACGGGAAAAAACTTCGGATAGACGTCCGGTAACCGGTTTATTGGTTAATACAGGGATGACGCTGCGACGCACAGTATCTTCTCCGCGCAAGTCAGCGTAGGTATTCAACACCTGCTGACGTGCCAGAAATGCTGTTATAGTTTCTGCAACGGAATCACCATTCAGCGCGGTTTGTACGGAAAAACTGAGTATCTGCAACGCCCGTCGTCCCCGGCGCGTTTCCTGCAAAATCACCTCTTCCCGGCGCTTATTCCAGGCATCAGTCCGAATGTACTGCGTGATAAAAAACAGCCAGCGAACTGAAGCAACCAGTGACCAGATAAAGGCAGGCACACCACAGGCCAGCCCCCAGAAATACGGGCCGTTTTTTGCCAGTTCATCGCTGGCGAATAATGAAGTCAGGGCCACACCGACAGACAGCATCAGTAATAAAGCTGTCAGCCACTTAATTCGGGCTGGCGGTACGGGATAGGGTTCTGCGTCGGGAATGGTATTAAGTCGGACTGGCATCAGTACATCCCTTTATTTTGCATTATCGACCAGAAGTTAATAACCAAGTGAAATTTAAAGTTATGTATAGAGTCATTTTATTTATTTAATGCAAAAATTATGTAACCATCTTTTGATGGTAGATTATCTGATGAGTATGCTCTTTCTCCTGACTTTTTCGCATTATCATAGATAATATATTTCCCTTTCCATGTCCCAACATCCATTTGGTTTCGGATGATAATTAAAATATTGTTTTTTCCAAACCATACCGCTTCGGGAATATTTCTCTCTGCGAAACAAAAGCCTTCAGGAGAGTTCTTACCTTTAAACCCATTTTCCCAACCAGTTACCAGACAACCTTTTATATATGGAGAACCATATTCCAGCGCAAAGATAAGAGAACCATTTATGCACTGAGAAAGAACCACATCTCCAAAAAAATCATAACTTTTAGTTGGAGTATCTAAAAAGGCCCCGGTGATAACATTTCTGAATTTTAGATATAATGTATCACCGTCAATGGTTCTAAGGGAAAGCAACTGCACACTTTCATTTTTTTCAATTGACAGGTTTTCACGATTTTAATCTTATCGCCTGAAAAACAGGGGAAAGAAAAAAAACAAAGTAATATTAACATAATGCGCATACTATCTTCCTATTCCCTCCATTAGTATTTGTATGTTATCAGGATCTTTAGCCAGTTTTTCAGCGCAAGGTTTTATAACAGAATAGTATGCTTCATCTGTTCCACGATATGTCCGATATGCCTCCTCAATTGTTGCTTCTTTATCTATCCAGTATTGCAAATACTCTGTGCCAATCTTAATATTTTCTTTTTCATCAAATATTTTATCAGATTTATAAAATGTATCAGCATTAGCGAAAGCTTCATTTGTCTCTTTATCAGTAGTCATTCTTCCTTTTATTTTTTGTTGTCGATATTTAAAAACCTGCCTCACTGCATTTCGTTGCATTTGCATTAAGCCTTTCGCATTATGTTTATTCTTACCTGCAAATTGCTTAAATCTAGATTCTTTATAGATTTGACAAATAATATAATCCTCTCCCATGATGGATTTATTATTATTACGGACAAGTTGACGAATTTGTTTCAATCTTATAGCTGGATCTACATTCACTTGTTTTGGTGCGGTGTCTTTTGCTGGAGTTAATTTTTCGCTCTTCTTCGTTAGTGTTTTTTTTGCTGATTTATTTGTGGTTTCTTTTTTCTTTTCGGATTTATCTGCCATGTTATATTCTCGCTATATGTCTTAATTAATTTCATCGTCTAAAAACTCATCGGGTTCAAACACACTAATATTAACGACCTCCTCCTTATCAGAGGATATTAGTTCTGTATTTCCATTTTCATCAGTAATCCCACTCATTTTTAGCCCACTTTCCAGTTCTAGTTCATAGGGCCAATTAATAAGTGGTTGCCCAGTATTTTCATCCAGCAAAATAAAGCTCTGATTAAAATCCTCAGACTTAATCACCGGAAATGCCATCAGCTCCGGCGTCAGCTTCGCCTTCGGCTTACGCCCGTAATATCCCGCCTTAACGTTATATTCTCCCGGCGTACCGGCCTCTATCCCACAGGCATCCAGCCGGATGTAGCTGCCACCGCCGTTAAGGGTGATTTTCTTCTTCGCGGTGATTTTAATCTCATCTTCCGTACTGGTGATCTCTATCGATTTCTGCGCCAACAGTTCCATCAGATCGTTCTGTGCCTGTACCGAGATCGCCCCTTTATTGGCAAACAGTTTGATACCCGCTTTGCGTACAAACACGCTCAGCGCCTGACCCACGCCGATAAACATATTCTTCACGACACCGATATCAGCGTGATTTCCTGCGTTCGCGATCAGGTTTTTCGACGCCGCCAGTTGCAGGTGCTCTCCGCTGGCGATCGCCACGCCTTTGGGTGCGCTTAGCAGGATCGCAGCCTGCGTCAGATCTTTTACACTCTGCTGCAACAGCGCTATCTGTGATGACAGATCTGCCGGATCGGCATTCGCCGTCTGCGCATCAGTGGACAGCGACTTCATCTGTGACTGTGCGCCATCCAGTATTGCCATCGCCGGAGCCATTTCGCGCACCTTACCCTGCGCCTTGTCCTGCGCGTCGGAGCTGATAAAGATGCCTTTCTTTGCCCGTACTGTACCCCACAGATCGGTACGCAGTTCAAAGCCTTCCCCGCGCTGCTGTTTTCCGGCATCCACCAGATGGCCGAGGTTGAGCTGGCTCTTGCCGCCATACTCGGTACTGACCTTGATATGCTCTTTGCCGCGCTCGTCATCGAGGCGGATTTTGTTGTTCGCCGGGGTGCGCAGTACGTTGCGCTTGTAGTTCTGAATGGTCACATGGTCGGTGTGTGCCGAGTCGTGTTTTACGCCTGCAATATAAGGTCGGTCCGGGTTGCCTTCCTCAAACGCGATGCTGACTTCCGTTCCCGCCAGCAGCGGCAGATGCAGGCCGTAGGTGTCTCCCGCATACGGGCGCGACTGGCGTACCCACAGGCTTTCATAACCCGGTTTCCACGTATCGCGGTCAAAGTCGAGGTTGACCCGGTAGCGCCCGTCCTTGTCGATATGGGCATAGATATCGTTTTTCACCGTGCTGGTGACCCGCGCCGGGAGTGTGCCGGCCATTACCGGGCGGGGGATAAGCGCCGGGCGGTAGCCGTAGCGCTCTGAGTACGGGATGGCGGTAAACGTCAGCTCATAGCTGCGGTCACGCGCCGCGCTGGCCGTCACGCCGGTAATCAGTACGCCCTTGCGGAACACTGCTGGCGCGTCGTCGCCCTGAACCCTGATTTCCAGCCCCGGCATCAGCAGTGAACTGGTGCTCTGGCCTTTGAGAATGGCCTGTTCATTCAGGTAGCGTTCGTGGCGGATACGGGCATAAAACGCGCCGCTTTCCGCTGCCTCTTTATCGCCTTTTTGCAGGAAGTTGTCGGCATAGTGGTAGGCTTCGCCGTAGGTGGTGTTATCGCCCCCGGTGGCGTCATGCTGCTCTGTCATCATCTCTGCTGTGGCGGTGCGGTAGTTGTAGTCCCGAGTGGTGACGCTTTTTTCCACCACGCTGTACGCGGTATTCAGCCCCCATACCGCTTCCGTTTCACCATCAAACAGCCCTGAAGGATGGCGAAGCGGCAGTGTCAGCCCGCGCTCGTAGCCGCTCTGGTCGTCATAAAACTCGACAACTTCGATTTTCAGCCGGGCGTCGGTGGCAAAGCGGAACCAGATACCCACTTCCGACAGCAGGCGTGAGACAAACGTCAGGTCGTCCTCACCGTACTGCATCACCTGTTCGCGGGACGGGTATTCGCTTTTGAGGTTAAACACGAAGTCCTGACCGCGCATCTGGTGCCGCTCGCGCAGGATTTTTTCGACGATTTGCGGCACCGTCTGGTTCTGGTAGATGGCGTTCTGGCGGCTGCGGGTAAGCAGCGCCATACGGGGTTCAAGGCGCACTTCGTAACGGGCTTCGTCCTGTGACGAGGAGAGGTGTTTAAAGCTGGTAATGACGCCGTGCAGGGTGCGCAGGGCAGTCTGCACCGGCATTCCCTGCACGGGCGGTGCCGTCAGGCTGAATGCGCCGTCCTGCATCAGCACCGACTCCGGCGTTATTGCTTTATTGGTACTGGTAAACTCAATGTCGTAGCGGAAGGGTGAGCTGAGCTGTTCGTGGCCCGTAAACGTCAGCACATCCGCCGGGCTTTTCAGGCCGCGAATTTTGAGCTTGTGGTGTGAGTGGTCGAAATTCAGAGTCGGGATATCCATCTCTGTACTCCTTTATATTTATGAAAAATAAATCCAAGTATGATTCTCTTTAAAAAGGGAAAAATGCAAAAAATATAACTAATTAAAGTAAGCTACTTATAATTTCTAATCATCCCTGCGAGTATGTTTCTTTCCATCATCTTTATTTCCTGGAGGTTCATCCGCATCTGGAATTTCAGATGAGCGACGTAAGAAGAAATCTTCAGATATAGAAGGTGTGTGATCAACCTTTTGTATATCATGCACAAAAAAGGAATATAGTGTATTTGCCGTCAAAGATGATGATGATGGCAGATTTTTATCATTATAAACTGCGCGAGAAAACTCAAGGAATTTCACAGCCCGATTGACAGCAGCATTATAAACCTGAGGTTTAAGTTTTATTCGGCTATCATTTTTCCTCGGGTTGACTATAAAGTCATTTCGTAATCCAATAGCTACACTTTTTACATCATTCAACCATCCCCATAGTGAGTCAAGTTCTGAAATCTGCGATTTTATATCATCAGCGTTAGTATTTGGATTAATTCCCGTACCTGCAAGTGGCCCATAGTCACTTATTTTCCCACGATGAGCCGATGTCAACTCCTTATCCAGACGTTCCCGTTCATACTGATACATATAATATTGCTCACCCAACCAGAGAAAATAGTTATCTAGATACTTCTCCTGCATTGCCTCACTAAATACTTTATCCTTCACTTCCTCTCTTTGATAACGACTAACCCAGTAATTTACAGATCCTCCCTGAACAGCATCATTCATAATAAAATAGCTGGCAACTTTCGTATCATATTGATCCAAAGTGTCAAAATCAGGAAATGGCACACCAGCTTGACATGCTGCATGATACATATTGTATAGTGCAACCCTGCACAGTTCTGCACTGGGTTTCTGTTCATCCGGTTTCAAGCCACCACCAATATCTTCACTACAACCGGGAAGCAGTTCTTCCCTGTATTTTTTATTCGCTGTATCCGTTTTTTTCCCCAACAGATACAGACCACGCCATGGACGCCGTTCATGAGCTGCTACAAGGTGAAGTGCGTTATTTACTACGTCCGGCAGTGGTGAGTCCTGATCAATAGCTTTTTCACCTAATACTGAACCAATCATTTTCCCTGGTAAACCCAACCACATAAAAAAATAGTCCAACCCATTATTACTACTAGTCGGTGAATGCCGAGAACAGTCAAAAAGACCAATAAAAGCAATATCTACCAACGCGTTTTTATATTGGTGTTTTTTTTCTTTATTTTTCAGGCAAACTTCCTTAAGAAAATTATCCAAAAATTTACGTGCCAGTGTAGCTCCAAGGTCAAAACCGTATAATGAAACAGAAATTTTTTTGATGGGAACATCTCCCTTCATATTTTCCGTATAAAACTTCTTAAACAATCGCTTTGCAGCTTCAAGGCGTACGGGTTCTCCCGTCATAAAATAGGCGCTCATGGCTTCGCTATCACGCAACCAAGGTGTGGACTCAATTCCTGCTTTGCCTACCGACTTAGCCGCCATCTTGCCAATCCCTTTAACCCACTCTACCGGATTATTGAGATCCTCAAGGAGATTACCAAGCACATCCGTCCATTTCTTTTCTCCTTTAATAACAGACTCCCCTGCATCCGATATAGTATCCTCTGGCAGACTTTTCATATCCTCCAGAAAGTTATCTAAACCAATATCCATAAGAGCGTGAATATTGTCGACAGAATCGTCATGGTAGGCAGTGCCCATTCCGGAGAAATAAAATTTATTATAACAAGTATCACCTGTATTTTTTTGTTCATCAGGATATGCCCGGAACAGGCGGGCAATATTACTCAAACGGCAGTCTGTCGCATCCCGGTCGATATTTCGTCCCACTCCATCAAAAAAGAAAGCGACATGCCAGATCCGGCCACAATTTCCCACTTTACCATCTTCTGACTGTTGTGCTCGTACAGCTGCGGAAATCACTGATTCACTTATCACGGCTGCGCCTCCTGATTTTTTCGACTCGGATAAGAAGGTTCTTTTCGTTTCTCATAGGGCGAACCAGCTCCTTCACTCCAACCCAAAAAAACCTTATCACCAGGCAAGAAATGTACATGCAAAAAATCCTGCCCATGTTTCCTTTCAGGCAAAGGCAGAGTGATACGTCGAACTTCTTCACGCAGTCCCGTATTATACTGAGCGCGAGTCGTACTCAATGTCCAGACGACCTCAGCTTCTTTCCCTCTGATGTCACCGCAGCAAGTCGTTGAACCTCCACCATGTGCAAACGCATTTGCCCCAGCCATGCCGTTCACGCTGAATCCTAATATTGGCCTATCCAGTTCACTATGGATCACCAATATGACTCCTCCAGTTGGAGCTCCCCAGATTGATATTCCTACACACAGTAAAAAATAAGCCACGGGGATCGCTATTAGCATCCGCCACACCCAACGCCCCCAGCGGGCATAACCACGCGTAAGCTTTTGGTCAAATTTTTCCAGTCGGGTAAATAGCCCCATCAGATTTTATTCCCTTTTATCAATTGGTTGGCAAAGATGTATGTCACTGGCGACCAAGGTCAGACAGCGATATTTCATTTCGTTTCACCTTTTCCAGCATGACCTGAAATTCGGCTGACTCAAGATACGCTTTCTTTCCATTCAGATAGCTCAACGCATAAATTTTCTGATCCAGTGGCTTTGTCAATCCGACCACCTGAGCCTTATTCAAGGCCTTCTCCACCATATTTCGCTGAATACAGGGCGGGAAGTGCTCACTCGTTTTCATGGTGCGCCACTCTCTTAAAAGCGCAGATACATCTCCCCGATCCGCTATTTTCTGCCAGAGCGGTTCATCAAGCGTTATGATTTCCACTGTCTCATCGCTGTTATTTGCCACAGTAAGCGGCATGTTCAGCCTTTGCCACCGCGTATCTTCCAGCATCCACCATGATTCTATCTGAGAAAACATTACCGGATGCCAGTCCATATCAGGCCGGGCAGCCAGTTGTTTCAGCACTCGGGGCGTGTAGTACCTCAGCAGAACTTCACGACCATCCGGCGTTTTTGCCATACATCCCACAGCAAGCCGAGACGCCAGTGGCTCCAGCTGCAATTCGGAGAAAGTAATGCCTGCGACAGGTAGTTTCCCGACAAGCACCATCGCCAGATCCTTTTCACTTTCAATACGAACCAACCAGGGACCGTAAGCTGCTACCTTTTTAAGATCGGGCAGTTGATACAGGGAAATTCGTCGGTATTTATAATGCTCCATCATGATCTGAAGCATTTCCTGAGAGAGCGCTCCACCTTCAAATAAAATAAAGGCGTTTAACGTTTCGTTTCGCTTAAGCCAGTGGTCTGCCAGTTGTTGTTCTGAAGACATGATTACACTCCTTCAACAACAGCGTCATCGTTTTTGATGGCATTCAGCAGGCATTCAAGACAAAAATCGGATGAGTCCACGGCTGAAAGGATGGGAAATTCTGGCATAGGAACCTTCTCCGAGGCTTTAGGCTGACGCCCGTAATGTACCGCTTTGACGTTATAATCCCCCGGCGTTCCCGGCTCAATGCCGCTACCCTCTATCCGGATATAACTCCCACCACCATTAATCGTTATTTTTTTCTTCGCGGTGATTTTAATCTCATCTTCGGTACTGACGATCTCTATCGATTTTTTCGCCAGTAACTCCATCAGATCGTGCTGCGCCTGTACCGATACTGCGCCTTTATTGGCAATCAGCCTGATACCCGCCTTGCGTACAAACACGCTCAGCGCCCGTCCCACGCCGATAAACATATTCTTCACTACGCCGATATCGGCGTTGTTTCCCGCATTTATCTGGAGGTTTTTCACCGCGGCCAGTTGCAGGTGCTCGCCGCTGGCGACCGCCACGCCTTTCGGTGCGTGCATCAAAATCACCGAGGCGGTCAGGTCATTTATCCGGCTGGTTATCAATGCTATCTGCGCGGCCATATCCGCCGGATCGGCGTTCGCCGTGGCCGCATCGTCAGACAGTTTCTGGATTTTATCGCTCAGGCTGTTCAGTTCGCTGATAATGTCGGCCATTTCGCGCACCTGACCCTGCGCCTTGTCCTGCGCGTCGGCGCTGATAAAGATGCCTTTCTTTGCCCGTACTGCACCCCACAGATCGGTACGCAGTTCAAAACCTTCCCCGCGCTGCTGTTTTCCGGCATCCACCAGATGGCCGAGGTTTAGCTGGCTCTTGCCGCCGTACTCGGTACTGACCTTGATATGCTCTTTGCCGCGCTCATCGTCGAGGCGGATTTTGTTGTTCGCCGGGGTGCGTAGCACGTTGCGCTTGTAGTTCTGAATGGTCACATGGTCAGTGTGTGCCGAGTCGTGTTTTACCCCGGCGATATAAGGTCGGTCCGGGTTGCCTTCCTCAAAGGCGATGCTGACTTCCGTTCCCGCCAGCAGCGGCAGATGCAGGCCATACGTGTCACCTGCATACGGGCGCGACTGGCGCACCCACAGGCTTTCATAACCCGGTTTCCACGTATCGCGGTCAAAGTCGAGGTTGACCCGGTAGCGCCCGTCCTTGTCGATATGGGCATAGATATCGTTTTTCACCGTGCTGGTGACCCGCGCCGGGAGTGTGCCGGCCATTACCGGGCGGGGGATAAGCGCCGGGCGGTAGCCGTAGCGCTCTGAGTACGGGATGGCGGTAAACGTCAGCTCATAGCTGCGGTCACGCGCCGCGCTGGCCGTCACGCCGGTAATCAGTACGCCCTTGCGGAACACTGCTGGCGCGTCGTCGCCCTGAACCCTGATTTCCAGCCCCGGCATCAGCAGTGAACTGGTGCTCTGGCCTTTGAGAATGGCCTGTTCATTCAGGTAGCGTTCGTGGCGGATACGGGCATAAAACGCGCCGCTTTCCGCTGCCTCTTTATCGCCTTTTTGCAGGAAGTTGTCGGCATAGTGGTAGGCTTCGCCGTAGGTGGTGTTATCGCCCCCGGTGGCGTCATGCTGCTCTGTCATCATCTCTGCTGTGGCGGTGCGGTAGTTGTAGTCCCGAGTGGTGACGCTTTTTTCCACCACGCTGTACGCGGTATTCAGCCCCCATACCGCTTCCGTTTCACCATCAAACAGCCCTGAAGGATGGCGAAGCGGCAGTGTCAGCCCGCGCTCGTAGCCGCTCTGGTCGTCATAAAACTCGACAACTTCGATTTTCAGCCGGGCGTCGGTGGCAAAGCGGAACCAGATACCCACTTCCGACAGCAGGCGTGAGACAAACGTCAGGTCGTCCTCACCGTACTGCATCACCTGTTCGCGGGACGGGTATTCGCTTTTGAGGTTAAACACGAAGTCCTGACCGCGCATCTGGTGCCGCTCGCGCAGGATTTTTTCGACGATTTGCGGCACCGTCTGGTTCTGGTAGATGGCGTTCTGGCGGCTGCGGGTAAGCAGCGCCATACGGGGTTCAAGGCGCACTTCGTAACGGGCTTCGTCCTGTGACGAGGAGAGGTGTTTAAAGCTGGTAATGACGCCGTGCAGGGTGCGCAGGGCAGTCTGCACCGGCATTCCCTGTACCGGTGGTGCCGTCAGGCTGAATGCGCCGTCCTGCATCAGCACCGACTCCGGCGCGATGGCTTTATCGGTACTGGTAAACTGAATGTCGTAGCGGAACGGGGTACTCAGTTGTTCGCGGCCTTCGAAGGTCAGCACATCCACCGGACTTTGCAGGCCGCGAATTTTGAGCTTGTGGTGTGAGTGGTCGAAATTCAGAACAGGAACATCCATTTTCTTTGTACTCCTTCATTTATCTAACAAAGAATAACGAGCCGTTATTTCTTGTTCGGATACATTCTGGGATAATGAATTATTACATTAGAGTTATAATTTAAAATATGACAATTCTTCTGTACTGTCGTATAGTTTGATGAAACTTCGTGAAAAATATATACGCTCTCCTCCTAAATATGCTGGTCAGTGTTGTTCCTGACGACCTATCATAAAAGAATGAAGAAATAAAAAAGCTTTTTGTGATTTTTCCGCATTTATGGAAATAATTTATAAAGTTACCTGAGATAAAATGCCAAACTTATCCTGCAGCAATACCATTGGCATTAAAAAATAGCCTCTTGAAATTGTTCACCAACGTCTTCAAGTCTTCTTCAACCAATAATAAAACTCTGGCAATATTTGATTGAAAAAACTCTTCTTCGCTATCTCCTATAGCACAGTAGAGTAACGGTGACATATTCTACTGACTTAAATATCCACCTAAATCTTTCAAAGATGCAGATGCTTTTAATAACTGCCGACACTTTTTATCTATTTGTTCTTTATTTATTATCGCAGATAACGCTGGATCGCTTTTAAATGCAACTCGTTGTGCTGTGGATATTTCATACACGTGTGGTATACTATGATTGACCTTATCAATATCACACCCCAGACCGAAAGGATCTACATATTTTGCATCAGGAGAGATAACGCCTGAGACGAGATCAAATGGGCCTGAATAACTTTTTTTTTCTAAATCTCTGTAACTACCATTGTAAAAAAACCTACCCGTTATCAGGTACTGTATTTTTTCAGGATCAACCTCCGTTAAGAAGCTGCTTGATCTATAATTTTTTTTAACAAACTTTGACAACTCAGCCTGATATACCATTTTTCCTGAAATATTACCCATTGGGTGATATATAAGAGCAACATTTTTCCTGAAGTTCATGTCAGCAATCATCCCAATATTGACAGGTGGATAAACTTCCGCATGCTTTTCTTCAGAAGAATTACATATATCGATTACATCTTTTGTTAAAACAAACCGACCCGATGACTGAAAAACAATTGCTTCATGATCTGTTGTTAAAAATGAAATGCCTGTATCTATACTGTCACTGTAGTTATCCAGAAGACATTTCTTTAAGAAAAAATTATCTTTGCTGAAAACATCAAAAGACATATCACCAATATTGAACTTTATTACATTATCGAGATAATTGTATTTAATTCCTTCAATTGTTCCATCGTTACCATATATGTATGCATTTTCATCTCCAGGATATGCACTCAGGGATATGAAATATAAAAATAAAAAGAAACTCTTTTTCATATTAAAACCTTCTTAGCTGCGCGTGTGAAGGTTATCCTGTCTGGCAAACCATTTTCACCACCATTAATTGCACGGGACACACTTCTTATTGTTTGTTCATCCGTTGTATCTATCGTGGTATTGTTCAAATGAATAACTTCACTGTCTTGATCCATCGCTCTGGTAATACTTGACCGAGTACCCCGACGATCAACGGTCTTAACAATAAAGAATCCACCAGTATCGATACAGTTATATTCGCTTCTGGTAACCCTGTGAGGCTCTTCGATATTAGCCGGTATGCGAGTTAAACGACGACGATCATGTAAGCGCCACAGAGGGTCTTCCCACCACTTAGCGGTAAAACTATTCGTATCTATCCAGGCACGATAGACCCAATATTCGGCATAATTTGATCGACCAGTTAACTGCTTAAAACCTCGCCCACGAAACTTCTGGGCATCCTCAGTGTCGCAGTTTCCTAGTATCCAGTCATATGAGCCTGCAATTCGTCCTCCACCAGAATTATATTTAACACCAGAGAAGTATCCATCGACCTCAGTCTCAATTGCACCATACCAATGACCCAAGTCCGAATTCTCATCACGTAATGAGTCCGGAACAATACCTCCGCCGACTGGCCGACCATTTTCATCAACAGTTTGATACTGGCTTTTTTCCTGCATACTTCTTAAACGGGAAGATTCCACTGCCCCTTGCCCCAGAAAGTGAGCACGTCTCAGAGGAGAATTCATTATATATTTATTCATAACAATATTTATAGCCGTACCATATATATCAACTTTTTGTTCAATAACCGCTCTATCACGGTCATTAGTACCAGAGGCAAAAATTCGCTTCAATATTGCTTTGTCAACCCACCCACACTTCCTAAAATGCTTAATAAACTCACCCGGATTAAAATGCCAAACCCGTCCTTCAGCAATACTACTGGTATCAAAACACAGTGCCTTAATATGCTTCACCAACGTCTGCCAGTCTTCTTCTCCCAGTAATAAAACTCTGACGGCATTTTCATAAGCATTTGACTGTTCATAAGACAAATCTGGCATTTCTGATATAGCTGACTGAGGAGATTCTCCATGGCTATCTCCAGTCGTATTATATTCGACATTATTTGGCCTGTAGTAATCCGTACCTAATGATAAATCGCTGTTAGCCTCATTTTCCTGACGTTCCTGTATTACCCCTTCTTTCAACCAGCCGTAACGCGCTTCTATTCCCGTATTACACCACTCCAGTGGGAAGTGGCAAATCATCTGACGAAAATCCGTAAAACCACCACCACGTAATATTACTGAATTGCACTGACTGTTGCTGTCAGCGTCGTCATCTACCAGTCGCCAGCCACTCCAGTGCGGAAAATCACCGTCGCTAAATTTTGTCACAACATCTGCCGCCAGATTTATCACTCCTTGCCCACCGGGATAGCTCACGGTTCGCCACAGTGGCGCATTCGCGGGTATCAGTGTTTCATGCTCGGTATTGATAACCCGACCAAAGCGCAGTAACTCAAACCCTGCGCTTGGACTTTGCGGATAAAGTCTCAGTGCAGCACTGTACAAGTTGTATTCATAATCAGTGCCGTCAGCATCCGTCAACACTTCTCCCACAATGTCATAACGGCTTGGTATCACCGGATTTGCTCTGCGGGTAGTCATGATACAATGGCCAGTATCAAAACACATGGTGACAACCAACGGTTCCGTGCTCTGAAAAACTTCACCTGTGTTATCTACTGCGTTGTTTTCCGGCGCACTCCTGTAAAAGCGGGTACCGGGCGGCAGGTAAAAATAGATATCCCCGTAAACCACGTCGGTACGCCCATGACGGCTCACATCCATCTCAGGTGTAGTGCGCCCGGTTATTTTTCTCAGATTGTCATCATCGCAGAAAATTTGGAAGTGCAGGCCGCGATCCCCGTCGACATGCCCCGGCATTCCCAGTGACGATTTCCGGTAGACTTTATTTCCTTCACTGATACCCTCTTCAATCTTTTCCAGGTGCATGTAAAGAGAGTAATAAACAATATTGCCGTCCTCACCAGTGCCTATTTCAGTTTCATGACGAAGCAGAACATACCCATCGTCTGTGCTTCCATTATAATTGAGCGGCGGAAGACTACATGCTGCCTGGTCAGAGGGATTGCGAATAGATACCACGACACCATCAGCAATGGCACGGACATATTCTGGTTGCCTGTCACTGTTTGTATGTCTAACGTGGATGCCTCCATGCCATGATCCCCCATAGTTGATGGGATAGTCACGGTCAGGTTCAACTGGCATCATCCTTTCAATCCAATGAGCATCGTTTTCATTGTTATTTTTCGCTCGTATAAATGGCGGGCTAATAATCATTTCTTATATCCTTAAGAAAAGAAAAATTTTACGGGTGGCTCATCTACTTTCTCTGCCAACATTTGTAACTCAACAGGCTCATGTGCTTTTCCCATACGCCCGTAATGCACCGCTTTGACGTTATAATCCCCCGGCGTTCCCGGCTCAATGCCGCTACCCTCAATCCGGATATAACTTCCACCACCATTAATCGTTATTTTTTTCTTCGCTGAAATCCTGATCTCGTCCTCAGTACTGACGATCTCTATCGACTTCTTCGCCAGTAACTCCATCAGATCGTGCTGCGCCTGTACCGATACTGCGCCTTTATTGGCAATCAGTTTGATACCCGCCTTGCGCACAAACACGCTCAGCGCCCGCCCTACGCCGATAAACATATTCTTCACCACGCCGATATCGGCGTTGTTTCCCGCATTTATCTGGAGGTTTTTCACTGCGGCCAGTTGCAGGTGCTCGCCGCTGGCGACCGCCACACCTTTCGGCGCGTGCATCAAAATCACCGAGGCGGTCAGGTCATTTATCCGGCTGGTTATCAGCGCCACCTGCGCGGCCATATCCGCCGGATCGGCGTTCGCCGTGGCCGCATCGTCAGACAGT
>ERZ1031992.92-NODE-92-length-16231-cov-22.848541_pt1 | contig 16231 bp, 10 predicted proteins | sample MGYA00516566_ERZ1031992 | MGnify/ENA primary metagenome ERZ1031992 (study PRJEB33719, sample SAMN04261290) | wastewater metagenome | biome: rural village; feature: human; material: feces | host: Homo sapiens | place: El Salvador | collected 2014-01-14 ...
AGGCTTATCAGAAGAAACAGGCTGCAAAAGGCGAGAAAGTAATCAAGTGGATATTCGGTGGATTGATAGTCCTCGGTATTCTTTTTGCCATCTATGCAACAACATTAGTATAAAACAATGAGTGGATTAGAGATAGAAAGAAAATTCCTCGTTAAGAAGGGCGACGCTTATAAAAGCGCCGCCTTTTCTTCTAGTCATATTCAGCAGGGGTATATTCCGGCTGAAGGGGCTACGGTGCGGGTTCGCACACGGGATGAGAAGGCTTACCTTACCATTAAGGGCAAGTCGGTAAATGGCGGCATGACCCGCTATGAGTTTGAAAAGGAGATAACGATGGACGAGGCGCAGCATCTTCTGCAACTTTGTCAGGGTGGCGTCATCGATAAGCGTCGCTATCTGGTGAAAAGTGGCAGTCATACCTTCGAGGTAGATGAGTTCTATGGCGATAATGAAGGTCTGGTCATGGCAGAGGTGGAGTTGGCTAGCGAGACCGAAGCCTATGAGAAACCTGATTTCATCGGTATGGAGGTAACAGGCGACAAGCGATTCTACAATTCGCATCTCTTGGTCAATCCTTTCTCGAAGTGGCGTGATACCTTGCCGGCTGAATATCGTTAGAAAATGTATCGAAAAGGTCATTTCTGCGCTCTAAAACAGACTAAATAGCATAAATATTACTAAATTTGCGTTTTTGCTTTCAAATAATTCATTTATTTCAGAATTATTTTATAATTTTGCACGAAGAAAAATTAAAAAATAAGAAATTAGTAATAGAAAGATAGAAATGACTGATTCAAATAGAGGAAGTTTTGGTAGCAAGATTGGATTGATTCTTGCTACAGCAGGTGGCGCCGTAGGTTTGGGTAACGTATGGCGCTTCCCTTATATGGCTGGTCAGGAAGGTGGCGCAGCCTTTATTCTGGTATACATCGGAAGTGTGCTCCTGTTGGGCATTCCATGTATGATTTCTGAGTTTATCATCGGCCGTCATGGTGCCTCAAATACCGCACGTGCCTATACCAAACTCTCTAATGGTACGGCATGGAAGTGGGTAGGTTATCTTGAGGTGCTTACCGGTTTCCTGATTACGGGCTATTATGCGGTGGTTTCGGGCTGGTGTCTGCAGTATGTCTATGCCAGCATCATGGGCGAACTGCATGGTGACCCTACCTTTGTGGCGAATTACTTCAAGGAGTTTTCTTCTGATCCTGTGCGTCCGGTTATGTGGACGGTAGCGATATTCCTGATTTGTCATTTCGTGATTATTCATGGTGTGCGCGGCGGTATTGAGAAGGCTTCTAAGGTGATGATGCCTATCCTGTTCATCCTGCTTTTGATCATTGTGGTAGCAGCTTGTCTGTTGCCGGATGCAGGTAAGGGCGTGGAGTTTCTGTTGAAGCCTGATTTCGGAAAGGTAGACAGAAACGTGTTCCTGAATGCTTTGGGACAGTCGTTCTATTCTATGAGTATCGGTATGGGCTGTATCTGTACCTATGCCTCTTACTTCAGCCGTCAGACCAATCTCTTCAAGAGTGCTTTGCAGATTTCCATCATCGATTTGCTGGTAGCAGTACTGGCTGGTCTGATGATTTTCCCTGCAGCCTTCTCTGTAGGAGTATCACCGGATAGTGGTCCTTCGCTCATCTTTATTACTTTGCCGAATGTCTTTAATCAGGCGTTTGCATCGTTACCTTTATTGGGATGGATCATCTCGCTGCTCTTCTACGTATTGTTGTCGGTAGCTGCCTTGACCTCGCTGATGTCACTTCATGAGGTGAATACTTCTTTCTTCTACGAGGAGTTGAAGATAGACCGCAAGAAGGGTGCTACCATCGTTACGGTTTCCTGTGCCATCATCGGAGCCTTCTGTTCGCTCTCTTTGGGTGCAACAGATAAGCTTTCGTTCTTCGGAAAGGCGCTGTTCGATTGGTTCGACTTTGTTACGGGTCAGATATTCCTTCCTCTGGGAGGATTCCTTACCTGTCTGTTCCTGGGCTGGTATGTACCTAAGCAGATAGTACAGGATGAGTTTACCAACTGGGGAACCTTGAAGGGACGTCTCTTTGGTATTTATCTTTTCCTGATTAAGTTCGTTTGTCCTGTCCTCATCTTCCTGGTATTCCTGAACCAGTTTGGTGTCTTCGGATAAAGCAATTATAATCGGATAGGTATATAATCAGACAAGCATATATATATAATAAGGTGTAGCATCTGCCGTTTCGTCGGGAAACAACAAACACTACACATTAAAGATTTTGATAATGGAAACAAGAGGAAATTTTGGTAGTAAGTTGGGCGTTATTCTTGCCACAGCCGGCTCGGCAGTCGGTTTGGGTAATGTATGGCGTTTCCCTTATATGGCAGGTCAGAATGGTGGCGCCGCCTTCATTCTCATCTATTTGGTATGTATCATCCTACTCGGATTGCCTGGCATGATGAGTGAATTCATCATCGGCCGTCATTCCGCATCCAATGCAGCCCGAGCTTATACCAATCTGGGTAAGCATAAGGCTTGGGGTGCTTTGGGCTTGATGGGTATCATCACCTCTATGATTATCCTGGGTTTCTATGCCGTAGTGGCTGGCTGGTGCCTGCAGTATCTCTATGCCAGTATCATGGGCGGTGTTCATGGCGACGCTGAGTATGTGAAGACCTATTTCCAGACCTTTTCAGCCGATCCTATCCGTCCTACCTTATGGGCAGTAGGTTTTATCCTGCTTACCCACATGGTGGTAGTACGCGGTGTGCGCAATGGTATAGAGAAAGCATCCAAGATACTGATGCCTATGCTCTTCTTCCTGTTGATTGTGATTGTGATAGCTTCCTGCTCTCTGCCGGGAGCGATGAAGGGAGTGGAGTTCCTGCTGAAGCCGGATTTCTCTAAGGTAGATGAAAATGTGTTGCTCGAAGCGCTGGGACAGGCGTTCTTCTCTTTGAGTATGGGTACGGCTTGTCTGTGTACTTATGCCTCTTACTTCAACAGACAGACCAATCTCTTGAAGTCGGCTACTCAGATTGTGACCATTGATACGGTAATCGCCGTATTGGCAGGTTTGATGATCTTCCCTGCAGCCTTCTCGGTAGGTGTGCAGCCAGACAGCGGTCCTTCGCTCATCTTCATTACCTTGCCAAACGTATTCCAGCAGGCTTTCGGTAACATGCCGGTTGTCGGTTATGTGATTTCGGTGTTGTTCTATGCTTTGCTTGTATTGGCAGCCCTGACTTCTACCATCTCGATGCACGAGATAGGTACCGCCTTTATTTATGAGGAGGGTAAGATAAGCCGTGCCAAGGGAGCCTGGTTCGAGACCATCGTTTGCAGCATCATAGCTGTATTCTGTTCGCTCTCTCAGGGTGCCGTACCTGATTTGGGTTTCTTCGGCAAGGATTTCCTGAGCAATTGTGACAACTTTACTGCCCAGCTGCTCATGCCGTTGAGTTCATTCATTACCTGTCTGTTTCTGGGATGGTATGTGCCAAAGAAGATTGTGCGTGATGAGTTTACTAACTGGGGAACCTTGAAGGGAACTCTCTTCCCAGTCTTCCTGTTCACCATCCGTTTCATCTGTCCAGTCTGTATTTTCCTTATCTTCCTGCACCAGTTTGGTGTCATTTAGCAAAACCGGCAAACTTGCAGACAGGCAAGCTAGCTTTGTCTTTCCCCTAGTAGGCAAGATACGGCTTGATTCTTTCTATTTCGGCAGGTGGAAAGTCTTTGAGGAGACGCAGTTCTTCAGCACTTTTCAGCGGACCATGGGTTCTGCGGTAGTTAACGATTTCCTTTGCCTGGTAAAAGTCCAGGTAAGGATGTTTGCGCAGTTCGGCTAAACTGAGCTGGTTGACATTCATTTTCCGAATATGTTTTGCATCAATATTCATATAGTGGAGGGCTGTCTCGGGCACGCCTTCCACTTCTTGTATCTGGCTCATGGAAACAAAACCGCCTAACCGCTCTCTGTAACGGATGATGCTTCTGGCATAGTAAGAGCCTATGCCGGGAATTTTCTGTAGTTCGGTCGTATCAGCAGAATTGATGTTGATATACTGACCTTCTTTCAGTTTTCGTGGATAACTGTATTGGGTAGTGTCTTTCTTCCTTTCTTCTCTGGTTCTTATAGCCGTCTCTTGATAGCCGTAGTTGTATCTTTCTCTTGGATAAAAGTTGGCAGCCGGCTGGTAGTCTTTACCAATTCTGATAAAGGGCAGCAGTTTTTCGAATTGCTTCTTGGTTAGTCCGTAAACCCGTGCAAAGTCTCTAGGTGTCCTGAAGATACCTCCTTTATTTCGATATTTGATGATGTTTCTGGCTTGCCATGATTCCAGTCCCAGCCGTTGGAAATCAGATTGGCTTGCCGTATTGGGATCAAAGGCGAATACTTCGCTCGACTGAAGTCCTTCGTCATAATAGCCTGGCTGTTGCCGCGTGGCATGTCTGATGATACTGTCGTTATGGGCTTGTTGCTTTTCTGAGGGCATGGTTTCTTTAGAACCTACAATGAAAATCATTGTGGTACTGACAACGAGCAGGGTCAGGATTACGAGTAATGCTCGCCGTTCATGGTAATTGATATAAAAAAAATCCTTTAAAAACTTCATAGGCTTACGGATTTTAAGTCTATATGATTGTTTGGTCGGGATTACTGGACTCGAACCAGCGACCTCATCGTCCCGAACGACGTGCGCTACCAACTGCGCTAAATCCCGATATCTGCTGCAAAGGTACATTAAATAATGGATACCACCAACAAAAATAGACTTTTTTATCTTTTTTTGAAAGAAATTTCCCGAAAAATTTGCAGGAACCAGAAAAAAGTATTACCTTTGCACCCGCAAATGATAAATCGCGATTTGTAAAAGTTGGTGCCATAGCTCAGTTGGTAGAGCAAAGGACTGAAAATCCTTGTGTCCCCGGTTCGATTCCTGGTGGTACCACTTCTTTAAGAGACTGAATCTTCGTAACAGGATTCAGTCTTTTTTTATGCCCTTTTTTATAATACTCCATTTTCACTTATGAAAACGTTTGCGTAAGAAAAATGCGCCAGGATGTTTTATAATAGCTATTTTTTCACTACTTTTGCACTGTAAGATTCAAAAACAAACCAAAAAATAAATCTAACAAACATTCATTAAAATGAAAAAAGCTTATTTATTATTGTTGGCTGGAATGTTGTCTACGGCAGTATTTGCCGGCAGCAAACAGACGGTTAAGATTGATGGTCAGCTCATAGAAAAGACTGTCTCAGAGATTACCTTCGATGGCGACAATGTTGTTCTTCAGTATGCAGATAACACATCTGATATAGGGGACATGTCGTCCGTAACCCTTTCTTTCACTTATCAAACTACCGGCATCAGCCAGGTAGAAGATATAAAGAAAGCATTGCAAGGTAAGGTTTATAACCTTCAGGGCCAGTATGTAGGTTCTTCCCTCCAGGGTTTGTCTAAGGGTGTTTATATTATTAATGGTAAGAAAGTAATCATCAAGTAAAAAAGGAGGATTGAACAATGAAGAAAATCGTATTTACTTTGGCACTCCTCTTGATGAGTTTGAGTGCAGCTTTGGCACAGACATCGACATTTAAGATTACCCATGCCGTGGCTCGTAACAGCAAGGTGAACCAGATGTATGTTACCACCAAGTCGGGTGATGTGAAGTATTATAATACTGCAGACTTGACAAGTGTGAAGTTCGAAGGTGATAAGGCTATTATTACTCCTAAATCAGGTTCAGAGAATGATGAGTACAATGCTTCAGTTCAAGCCATCAGATTTGCTAAGAAGGCCGATCAGGGCGAAAGTGGTGATATTGACAATCCTGCAGGTGTGATTCAGATTACTGAGGCAAAGGGCTGGCAGGAGTCTGCCTACCTGAAGTGGGCTCCATTCGAGGGCGCTTCTTCTTATAATGTATATGTAGATGACAAGAAGATTGATGCTCAACTGGTTCGTCAGTATAAATCTTACTATCGTGCTGATGTTCTCGGTTTGAAGGAAGGCACTTATTCTGTAAAGGTTGTTCCTGTAAATGCTGAAGGTAAAGAGATTGCTGGTGCCAATACTGCTTCTAACTTGGTAGTAAAGAGCTACAACCGTGAGGGCTTTGCTCATTTTAAATATGCTGGTGTAGGTGCTTATAATAATGATGGTACTTTGAAGGCTGGTGCTAAGGTTCTCTATATTACAGCCAAGACAGCTAAGACCGTTTCTACAACAGTTAATACGGGTAAGCAAGAGACGATTACAGGTCTTCAGTCTATTATTGATGCATATTCAAAAGGTAAGGATAAAACCCCAATCGCCTTCCGTATCATCGGTAAGGTAAATCTTTCTGACTTGGATCACATTTCAAGTTCTGCAGAAGGATTGCAGATTAAGGGAGCTATGATGAATATGACATTCGAAGGTGTCGGTGATGATGCTACCGTATATGGCTTTGGCTTCTTGCTTAGAGAGGCTGAGAGTGTAGAGTTCCGTAACTTTGCTATCATGCGTTGCCTGGATGATGCTATGTCTCTTGATACTGATAACTCTCATGTATGGATTCACAACATGGATCTCTTCTATGGTAAAAAGGGTAGTGCTGCCGACCAGGCTAAGGGTGACGGTACTGTAGACATCAAGGGCGATTCTAAGTATGTTACTGTAGCTTACAACCGCTTCTGGGATAATGGTAAGGCTTCTATGTGTGGTATGAAGAGTGAAACTGGTCCTAACTATATCACTTATCATCACAACTGGTTCGACCATTCAGACTCTCGTATGGCTCGCGTTCGTACCATGAGTGTTCACATGTACAACAACTACTATCAGCACAATGATGTTTATGGTATTGGTGCGACAATGGGCTCAAGTGTATTCATGGAGTCTAACTACTTTGATGCTGTTAAGCGTCCTATCATGAGTTCTTTGCAGGGTACTGATGCTATGGGTGATGGTACTTTCTCTGGTGAGAAAGGTGGTTTGATTAAGGCATACGGCAATGTATTTGCCAACAAGCCAGCAAACTTCAGCTATATCCCATACGCAGAAAACAATACAAGCTTCGATGCCTACGAGGTTTCTAATCCAAGTGAGCAGGTTCCTGCAAGCGTAAAGACTTTGGTAGGTGGTACTTCTTACGACAACTTCGATACGAATCCAAGCCTCATGTATGCATACGCTGCAGATAAGGCAGAAGATGTTCCTTCTATCGTAGAAGGTTTCTATGGTGCAGGTCGTTTGAATCATGGTGACATTGATTTCGTTATTCCTGATGAAACAGTCGTAACAAACGGTCATCAGCAGCCATGGCCTGCTTTGGCAAGTATTCTTGACGCTTATACTTCTGGTGTTGTTAAGGTGTTCGGTGAGAGCGATGCTTCTGGCGAAGGTGGTTCTGCTGGAGGTGGCAGCACTGGCGGCTCTACTGGTGGTTCAGAAGGTGGCAGTACTGTAACTCCTATCGAGGGTACTGTTTTGGTAACATTCACAGGTTCTAAGCCTTCAAGTAGCATAGTAACAGTTTCAGGTAACTATGCTACAAATAAGGGAACTGCTACTATTGACGGCACTTCATATTCTACTTGTGTAAAGATGGAGTCTGCAACTAATATCTCAGTAACTGTTGATAAGAAAGTCACAATGACCCTTTATTTCAGTTCTGCAGATAGCAAGACGAACGCCAAAATTGATGGAAAGAAGCCTGCTGAAGTAAATGCAGTTATTGATTCAACAGCTAAGACAATGACTGTAACATTGGATGCAGGTTCTCATACTATTACAAAGCAGGATACATGCAACCTCTTCGGTATTAAACTTGTACCTGTAAAAGAGTAAAGGTATAGAACTGATTTAAAGATTCCTGCCTCTTTAATGAAAAAACGGACAAAAGCTAGATAAAGATTTGCTTTTGTCCGTTTTTTCATTATTTTTGTCTTAAATCTATCTGCTGTTTTCTTCTTTTTTTCCTACTTTTGCAACTGAAAACAATTTTAAACGTAAAACGCAACCTAAAAGTAAAACAATGAACGCAATCCAGAATTTAGCAAAGAGAAGTTTGCTTCTCGTGGCATTGTTCGTCATCGGATGTCTGCAACTCATGGCGCAGACAAGAACCATCAAAGGTGAGGTGACTGATGCGCAGAATGGTGAGGCTCTGATTGGCGCCACTGTCATAGTGGAAGGCGAAAAGGGCGGTACAGTTACTGATTTTGACGGTAACTTCAGTCTTCAGGTATCTTCTTCAGCCAAGAAGATCAAGGTATCTTATATCGGTTATATTGATAAGGTACTTTCTATCTCAGACAATATGAAGGTGAAACTCGAATCTGACAGCAAGGCGCTGGCTGATGTCGTGGTCATCGGATATGGTACGGCAAGAAAGAGTGACCTGACGGGTTCCGTAGCAACCGTGAAATCGAAGGACTTTAATAAAGGTCTCGTTTCTTCTCCAGAACAGTTGATCAACGGTAAGGTTTCGGGTGTACAGATTATGTCCAACAGTGGTTCTGCCTCTGCCGGTAGTACCATTCGTGTGCGTGGTGGTGCATCTCTTAATGCCAGCAACGACCCTCTTATCGTGCTCGATGGTGTGCCATTGGAGCAGGGTGGTATCTCTGGTAACAGCAGCAACTTCCTCAGCATGATCAACCCTTCTGATATCGAGAGCATGACTGTATTGAAGGATGCTTCTTCTACAGCCATCTATGGTTCCCGTGCATCTAACGGTGTCATTATCATTACCACCAAGAAGGGACAGCAGGGTGCTGTAAAGGTGAACTTCAATACCACCAACAGTTTGCAGACCCGTGCGCAGATGGTAGATATGCTGAGTCGTGATGAATTTGTGAATGTCATCAACCAGTTTGGTGACGCTAATCAGAAATCATTGCTCGGTACTGCCAATACCGATTGGAACGATGAGGTTTACCGCACAGCTTTCGGTACAGATAATAACCTCAGCGTGAGCGGCAGCATCGACAAGTGGTTGCCATTCCGTGTGTCTGTAGGCTATTACAACCAGAGCGGTCTGGTTCGCAAAGATAATGTAGAGCGCTGGACAGGTAACGTGGTATTGACTCCTAGCTTCTTCCAGAATCACCTGAAGTTGACCATCAATGCCAAGGGAACCCTCAATAACAACTCATTCAATAATGGTGGTGCCGTTTGGGCAGCTGCCACATTCAACCCAACCATCCCGGTTTATTCCGGTAACGACAAGTATGGTGGCTATAATGAGGCACTCGATGCTGATGGCTATCCAGTGAATGCCGGTGTAAGAAACCCTCGCGGTCTGGTTGATCTGTATGATTCAAAAAGTAAGGTGAGCCGCTTCATCGGTTCAATGGATGTAGATTACAAGGTTCATTTCCTGCCAGACCTCAAGCTCCATGCTACCGTGGGTGCTGACTATGCCAAGGGCGACGGAACCGTTTATGTTCCTGCCTACGCAGCACAGAGCTACAACAAGGATGAGTCTTTGGGCGGTAGCGATTACAAGTATGGTCCTCAGAAGAACGAGAACCGCTTGCTTACCCTCTATGCCAACTATGCAAAGTATTTCGAAGATATCAAGAGTAATGTAGATCTGACAGCCGGTTACGACTACCAGTACTGGAAGAGTACTACACCTCTTTATTATACCAAAAGTGCGGCAGGCACAAACCTGTCAACCGTAAAGGCATCAGATTACCGTCATGTAATGTTGTCATATTACGGACGTATCAACTATTCATTCGATGGAAAGTATCTCCTGACGGCTACCGTTCGTCGAGACGCATCTTCCCGTTTCTCTAAGGATACCCGTTGGGGTACTTTCCCATCTGTTGCTTTGGGCTGGACTTTGACAGAAGAGCCTTGGTTGAAGAACCAGAAGGTACTTTCTAACTTGAAACTCCGTGCCAGCTATGGTGTTACCGGTCAGCAGGAAGGTATCGGCAACTACAACTATCTGCCGGTTTATACCTACAGCGTAGCAGGTGCCGAAGCATTCATCAACGGACAGTATATCAATACTTACCGTCCTGAGGCATACGTATCAGACTTGAAGTGGGAGACTACAACCTCCTGGAACTTCGGTCTTGATTTCGGATTCCTGGATGGCCGTATCGGTGGTGCCATCGATTTCTATACCCGCAAGACCAAGGACCTGTTGGCATCAGTACCAACAGCAGCAGGTACCAACTTCTCAAAGACTATCCTTACCAACGTAGGTAATGTGGACAGCAAGGGTATTGAGGTTTCTCTGAATGCAACCCCTATCCAGACCAAGGACTGGGAGTGGAACCTGAGCTACAACTTTACCTGGCAGAACATGAAGGTGAAGAACCTTTCATTGATAAAGGGTGGAAGCCAGACCAACGTGAAGGTAGGTCCATCTATCGATGCTTACCAGTTCCAGGTACTCTCTGAGGGATATGAACCATACATGTTCTATGTATATCATCAGCTCTACGACTCAAAGACAGGCAAGCCTATCGAGGGTGCTTATGCCGATCTCAACAACGATGGCGAAATCAATGAGTCAGATCTCTACCGTTATCATTCTCCAGCCCCTAAGTACATCATGGGCTTGAGCACATCTTTGAGATACAAGCAGCTGACACTCGGTATGAGTTTCCGTGCCAACATCGACAACTATGTATACAACGGCATGGGTATGAGTACAGGTGCTTTCGAGACAGTAAGTTACAACAACTCACAGCTCAACAACCTCAACACCAGTTTCCTGAAGACAGGTTTCAAGACCCGTCAGTATCTCTCAGATTACTATGTAGAGAATGCTTCCTTCCTGAAACTCGACAACCTGAGTTTGAGTTACAATGTAGGCAAGATCAATAAGTGGGCTTCGCTCACCGTATCTGCAATGGTACAGAATGTATTCACCATCACCGGTTACTCAGGTACAGATCCTGAGGTGCCAAACGGAATGGACAACTCATTCTATCCACGTCCTCGCACTTACTCAGTAAGCCTCGGACTTCAGTTCTAACAATCAAAACAGATAACAATGAAACTTAAGAATATATTATATAGTATGATGATGGGAACAGCGGTGCTGACCAGCGCTACCAGCTGTGTTTCCGATCTCGACCAATATCCTCATACAGAGACAACCTCTAAGGATGTTTATACCTCGCTTGCCAATTACGAGGCTGTGCTGGGCAAGATTTACGCTGCCATGGTAACCAGTGGTCAGGGCAAGGGCGGCGATAATAAGGATATGGAATCCGTATTGAACAAAGGAGCAGGTTTCGACTACATGCGTATGTTTATCAATATGCAGGAGTGTGGTACCGATGAATTTGCCTCTACCTGGCTTACAGGTGAGCAGACTACGGGTCTTACTTATCTCTCCTGGGATGCCAATGATGCCTGGGTATCAGATATGTACTATCGTATCTACTACAACATCGCCCTCTGCAACGAGTTCCTGCGCAATGCCAACAGTGCCAGTTTCTCGGGTGCTGATGCAGAGAAAATGAAGGAGTATAAGGCAGAAGTCCGTTTTATGCGTGCTCTGTTCTATTACCATGCCCTCGATTTCTATCGCAACATTCCGATGGTGACAGAGAACGACCCTGTAGGCAGTTTTATCCCTCCTCGTTATACTCCTCAGCAGACATTCGATTATATTGAGAGCGAGTTGAAGGATTGTGTAGGTGATATGCTTCCTGCATCCACCTGTCCTTACGGTCAGGCTTCTCAGGGTGCTGCCTATACCTTGCTTGCCAAGCTTTATCTGAATAGCGAGGTTTATACCGGCGTTGCCAAGTATCCTGAGTGCAAGGAGGCTTGTGAGAAGGTGATGAGCATGGGCTACTCTTTGGAGTCTGATTACAGCAAGCTCTTCAATGCTGATAACGACAAGCGTACCAACGAGATTATCTTCGCCTTGCCGGTAAGTGCAGAGCATACTGTAAGCTGGGGTTCATCTACTTATCTGGTTTGTGGACAGGTAAGTATGTCGAATGCCAACCAGAATGTAGCCGATTATGGTGTAACTGCCGGCTGGAGTGAATTCCGTCTTCGTCCTGAGTTCGTGGATAAGTTTACCCAGACCGATATTGACGGTAATGGCGACAAGCGTTGCAAGTTCTTTACCAATGGTCAGAGCAAGGATGTAACCAGCATGACCGATGAAACCGCCGGCTATCTTTCTGAGAAGTGGAGCAACCTGAAGGATGATGGTACTACGGCATCTAATACTGCCGATGCAGGTGTAGAAACCGATTTCCCTCTCTTCCGTTTGGCTGATGTCTATCTGATGTATGCTGAGTGCGTAGTTCGTCTACATAATGACTGGGATAACTGGGCTGGTGGTAGTGATGCTACAGATCCAACCGTGATTGCTTCCCGCAAGCAGGGTGCTATCTATTGGATCAACCTGCTTCGTGAGCGCTCTAATGCTTCTGATGTATGGGCAAGCAACTTTGCTGATGACGATGCCTTCCTCCAGTTCATTCTCGATGAGCGTGCCCGTGAACTCTATCATGAAGGTTATCGCCGTACCGACCTGATTCGCTATGGTCAGTTCACAACCAACAAGTACATCTGGCAGTGGAAGGGTGGTGTCCACGACGGACAGGCAGTGGATAGCAAGTACAACATCTATCCAATCCCTAACACCGAGCTTACCGCAAATCCAAATCTTCATAACGACAACTATTAATAGGATAAAAGAATGAAAAAGATATTTAGAAACCTGATGATGCTTCTCTGCGCACTCACCGCTTTGGTGAGTTGCGACGAGAGTGGCGACAAGATATATCTGGATGGCTTCAAGGCATCCGATCTGATGGCATCGGCATCCGATGTGAAGTTGTCTGTAGATAACAGTAAGGACGTTGTCCTCTCGTTGGCTTGGCAGAATCCTACCTTGCTTTCGAGCGATGAAACCAAGCCTGCGGGCAGTGGAGTACTGAAAACTTATCTGCAGGTATCAGCCTCAGAGAACTTTACTTCAGAAAAGGAATACACCGTAACCGACCTTTCCAAGGCTTTCACCGGTGCTGACCTCAATGCTGCAGCCAAGGATCTCGGCTTGTCTCCTGATGTGAGCTCACCTCTATATTTCCGTATCAAGAGTCAGATGGGTGCCAATCTTGATGCTGCTTACAGCAATGTCTACCAGGTAAAGGTTACTCCATACCTCATTGATATGAGCTACATCAATATCCTGAATGAGAAAAAGGATCAAGTTCTGACCAAACTCTATTCTCCTAATTCTGATGGAGTTTATTCTGGCTATATGAATGCCTCTTCTTGGTTCCATATCTGGGGTAAGGAAAATGATGGTACCATTTGGGGTAATGTAGGACAAGATGGTCATGTGTACGAAATGGATAATACTGAGTCTGCATGGAACATCTGGTTCCCAGGTCAGACAGGTATTTATTATACAGTTCTTGATACAAAAGCTAAGGAACTTAAGCCAACTTACATCAAGTCGATGCAGTTGAATGGTGAAGATATGACCTATGATGCTCCTAACTATGCTTGGACCAAGGTCATTACAACTACAGCCGATAATACTCCAATCAGCATCGTAACAACAGGTGCAGAGTACAGCAAGGCTACAGGTACAGAAGATGCTGCAGCTGTGGTGAAGACCATGAACTATACTTTGGCTGATGGCAAGATGACAGATGCTGCAACAGCTGGTAGCGTGAATATTGCCAAGGCGGGTACTTATACCATAACCGTGAAGGTTGGTGAGCACAGTCAGTTGGAATATACCATCGTTGAGGGCGACCAGACAACTCCAGAGCCAGAGGCTAGCAATACCCTCTGTATGTTCAGCAAGGACGGTAACACCCTTCTTGCCGTGATGAGTAAGGTGAGCGATGGTGTTTATACCTGCACGTACAAACCAACTGCCTGGGAGAACTTCCGTTTTATCTACGTAGGCGAGAACAAGGACGACAAGCAGACTTGGTATGGCTCTGTTCCAGACAATCTCTTTAATTTATCTACTGCAGGTGACTGTTGGGACATTTGGTTCAAGGATGATGTAACTGGTGGTGAAGTTACCGTTACCGCCGACCTCAACACCATGACATGGAAATATGAATAATTAATAAGAAAAATAGCAATGAAGAATATATTTGGAAAAGCCATATTGCTGGCTACAGCACTCTTGTTTTCTATCACGGGCACGAGTTGCAGCAATGATGATAATACCACTCCCGAAAAGGAGAAGACATACGATATGAGTGGCTTCGCCAAGGGCGCTGATGTTTCCTGGCTCACAGAGATGGAGAAGAATGGTGTGAAATTCTATAATCAGAATGGCAAGGCTACAGAATGCATGAAGCTCCTCCGCGAAGAGGGAACCAATTCCATCCGTCTGCGTGTCTGGGTAAATCCGGAAGGTGGCTGGTGTGGCAAGAATGATGTCATCGCCAAGGCTTGGCGTGCTCAACAGCTCGGCTTCCGTCTGATGATCGACTTCCACTATTCTGATACCTGGGCTGACCCGGGCAACCAGAAAGTTCCTGCTGCATGGAAGGGCTATACTGTCGAGCAGATGAAACAGGCTGTGGCTGATCATACCAAGGATGTGTTGACAGCCCTGAAGGATAGAGGTGTAACCAACGTAGAGTGGGTGCAGGTGGGCAATGAAACCCGCGACGGAATGCTCTTCAATAGCGATGAGGCTGTAACCGGTCAGGTATCTAAGAATGCAGCCAATTTTGCAGCTTATATCAACGCCGGTTATGATGCTGTTAAGGCGGTTTATCCACAAGCTAAAGTCATCGTGCATGTGGATAAGGGTCAGGACCTCGGTGGACTTACCTGGCTCTACGATAAGTTGAAAGACAATGGCGGAAAGTGGGATGTCATCGGACTGTCTCTTTATCCGGAAGATGATAACTGGCAGAGTTATGCAGAGAGTTGTCTCTCTAACATCCAAACTCTTTCTTCCAAGTATGGCAAGGACGTCATCATCTCTGAAATCGGTATGTGGTGGGGTTCTGAGCAAGCTGCGCCAATGATGAAGAAGATGGTGGATGGCTGCAAGGCAATCTCTACCTGCGAGGGTATCTTCTATTGGGAACCGGAAGTTTACAACAACTGGAAACCAGCCAACTATGTCACTCTGGGTTGGGAGGCATATACCAAGGGAGCCTTCGACAACAGCGGCAAACCAACTGCCGTATTCGATGCATATAAAAATATTAAATAGCAATATGATCAAGAGAAGCATTACTTTCATGACTCTCGCCCTGGCACTCACTACGCTGTGCCAGGCGCAGAGCAGAAAGGTTATCAACCTGCCTTCATGGGACTTCTCCCGTGATGGCAAGGCGTGGCAGCAGGTAGCTGTTCCGCATGATTGGGCTATCTCGGGACCTTTTGATAAGAAATGGGACCTGCAGATGGTGGCCATCGAGCAGAATGGCGAAACCGAAAAGACCGAGAAGTCGGGCCGTTCGGGTGCGCTGCCTTGGATAGGTGAGGGTATGTATAAGATGAACTGGACGGCTCCTAAGGGCTATAAGCGTGCCGTACTCGTCTTCGACGGTGCCATGAGTCAGCCTGTTGTCACCGTCAATGGCAAGGAGGCAGGCAAGTGGGCTTACGGCTACAATGCCTTCCGCATCGACATCACTCCTTTCATCCAGTTTGGCAAGAAAAATCTCATCGAGGTACATCTTAATAATGTAGAGGAGAGCAGCCGTTGGTATCCGGGAGGCGGTCTTTACCGTCCGGTTTCCGTAGAACTCTATGGCAATGAAAACTTCTCTACCTGGGATACCTTCGTCCGTACCCTGAAGGCTGATAAGCAGGAGGCTGAAGTAGAAGTAAATGCGCTGTTGGAAGGAAAGGCTGGTAAGTCGGGCAAGACCGTCATCGCCCTGTTGGATGAGGCTGGCAAGAAGGTTGCCGAGCAGATCGTCACAGGTGCCAATCCTGAAATCAAGACTACCTTGAAGGTGGCAAACCCTCAGCTCTGGTCTCCGGAATCTCCTTATCTCTATCAGGTGAAGTTAACCCGATATGAAGGCAAGAAGGTGGCTGATGTTCAGACTCTGAAGACCGGTATCCGCACCATCGCCGTATCAAAGGATTATGGTTTCCAACTCAATGGCGTTACCCGTAAATTGAAAGGTGTCTGTCTGCACCATGACCTCGGTCCGTTGGGAGCAGCAGAGAACAAGGCAGCTCTCATCCGCCAGATCAAGACGATGAAGGAGATGGGTTGCGACGCTATCCGTACTGCCCACAACATGCCTTCTACCATGCAGAT
>ERZ1031992.121-NODE-121-length-13747-cov-28.106047_pt1 | contig 13747 bp, 12 predicted proteins | sample MGYA00516566_ERZ1031992 | MGnify/ENA primary metagenome ERZ1031992 (study PRJEB33719, sample SAMN04261290) | wastewater metagenome | biome: rural village; feature: human; material: feces | host: Homo sapiens | place: El Salvador | collected 2014-01-14 ...
ACACGAACCGATCTCCATCGATGTTACTCACCGATCTCCTTCACGGTAATACGCACCACCTCGGCACGGGGTGCGGCGGCCTCAAAAGAGGCAGCGAAATCTTCAGAAACGAATGCATCATCAAGTGCCAGTAGTGCAGCTTCCTCGGCAACGGCGGCAGGAAATTCCGCGAAGGCGGCAAAAACGTCCGAGACGAACGCTAAGTCTTCTGAAACAGCAGCGGGACAGAGCGCCTCAGCTGCGGCAGGTTCAAAAACAGCGGCTGCATTATCTGCCAGTGCCGCGTCAACAAGTGCCGGGCAGGCCTCAGCCAGTGCCACCGCCGCCGGAAAATCGGCAGAAAGCGCCGCATCATCCGCTTCAACAGCCACAACGAAGGCTGGCAAAGCCACTGAGCAAGCCACTGCAGCAGCGAGGTCTGCTTCTGCAGCAAAAACCTCTGAAACAAATGCAAAGACTTCAGCAGACAATGCTGCTTCCTCTAAGGCGGCAGCCGCATCGTCAGCCAGTTCAGCGGCGTCATCGGCATCATCTGCGTCTGCTTCAAAAGATGAGGCGACCAGACAGGCGTCAGCAGCGAAGGGTAGCGCCACGACGGCATCCACGAAGGCGACAGAGGCTGCTGGTAGTGCGACGGCTGCAGCTCAGAGCAAAAGTACGGCGGAATCTGCAGCAACGCGCGCTGAGACAGCGGCAAAACGGGCAGAGGATATTGCATCCGCCGTGGCGCTTGAGGATGCGAGCACGACGAAAAAGGGGATAGTACAGCTCAGCAGTGCGACCAACAGCACTTCCGAGTCACTGGCGGCAACGCCAAAAGCCGTTAAGGCCGCGTATGACCTGGCTAACGGGAAATACACCGCACAGGATGCAACGACAGCACAGAAAGGGATAATCCAGCTAAGCAGCGCGACCAACAGCACGTCTGAAACGCTGGCGGCAACGCCAAAGGCAGTAAAAGCAGCCAATGACAATGCTGAGAAACGTCTGCAGAAAGATCAGAACGGTGCGGATATCCCTGGCAAAGACACCTTTACGAAAAATATTGGTGCCTGCCGTGCCTTCGGTGGGTCAGTAAGCACAACAACAGGAAACTGGACGACTGCACAGTTTATCGAGTGGCTGGATTCTCAGGGAGCATTTAACCATCCCTACTGGATGTGCAAGGGTTCCTGGTCTTATGGCAATAATAAAATCATTACTGATACTGGCTGCGGTAATATTCATCTCGCCGGAGCTGTCATTGAAATAATGGGGATAAAGTCAGCGATGACGATCCGCATTACCACACCGACCACCTCCACTGGTGGTGGAACAACTAACGCCCAGTTTACCTATATTAATCACGGAACAGATTATTCACCTGGCTGGCGAAGGGACTATAACTCCAGAAATAAGCCAACGGCATCAGAGATCGGGGCGTTACCGTCAGGTGGAACAGCAGTATCATCAGTTAATCTGTCTTCAAAAGGTCGGGTAACCGCGCTGACAGACAATACGCAGGGGGCAACAGGTCTTGAGTTATACGAGGTGTATAACAACGGATATCCAACAGCGTATGGAAATATCATTCACCTGAAAGGGATGACAGCCGTTGGCGAAGGTGAGTTACTCATCGGCTGGAGTGGTACAAGCGGTGCTCATGCTCCGGCATTTATTCGTTCACGACGGGATACGACCGACGCAAACTGGTCGCCGTGGGCGCAGCTTTACACCTCGGCTCATCCTCCTGCAGAGTTTTATCCAGTCGGTGCACCAATCCCGTGGCCATCAGATACCGTTCCGTCTGGTTATGCCCTGATGCAGGGGCAGACTTTTGACAAATCTGCTTACCCGAAACTTGCAGCCGCTTATCCGTCAGGCGTGATCCCTGATATGCGTGGCTGGACGATTAAGGGCAAACCTGCCAGTGGTCGGGCCGTATTGTCTCAGGAACAGGACGGCATTAAATCGCACACCCACAGCGCCAGCGCATCCAGTACGGATTTGGGGACGAAAACCACATCGTCGTTTGATTACGGCACTAAATCCACGAATAACATCGGGGCGCATACGCACAGTGTGAGCGGTACAGCCGCAAGTGCCGGAAACCATACTCATAGTGTCACAGGCGCATCAGCAGTCAGCCAGTGGTCACAAAATGGGTCAGTACATAAGGTAGTGTCTGCGGCCAGTGTGAATACAAGTGCTGCAGGAGCGCACACTCATAGTGTCAGCGGCACAGCTGCATCTGCAGGTGCTCACGCACATACTGTCGGTATTGGTGCTCATACGCACTCGGTTGCGATTGGCTCACATGGACACACCATCACCGTTAACGCTGCTGGTAACGCGGAAAACACCGTCAAAAACATCGCATTTAACTATATTGTGAGGCTTGCATGATTACGCTCATTCTTTCTGCACCAGTAACCGAAATGGCTGAAGCATTTAAGCGGGTATTTGCAAATGCAGATAATGTGAATATTGTCGGAAAGCCATTTGAAACAATCAGAGAATTTGACTGCATGGTAAGTGCGGCAAATAGTTTCGGCCTGATGGATGGCGGTGTTGATGCCGCCATTACCACATTCTTCGGTTCTCAGCTACAGGCCCGCGTTCAGAATCATATTCTTCGTGAATATCTCGGCGAGCAGCCTGTAGGTTCTGCATTTGTTATTGAAACGGGGCATAATTATCACCCCTGGCTGGTACATGCGCCAACAATGCGTGTTCCGTTGACAATTGACGGAACAGACGCTGTATATAACGCAACTTGGGCAGCTCTACTTGCTATCTTTCAGCACAATAAAAACGCAACGACAGACAGGAAAATAAAGACGGTGGTATTCCCTGCAATGGGAGCCGGATGTGGTCAGGTGCCGTTTGAAAGCGTTGCCCGGCAGATGAAGCAGGCATGGGATAACTTTAATAAAAAAACAGAATCAATTAACTGGGAATACGCACAATCCCGCCAGTCGGCAGTATTTGGCACATATGCATACTGTCCGGGTAATTCTGTTTGCCGTTATGCGGATACTAAATATATTGGATGCGGCGATTATCGGACGTATTGCTCACGCTCCGGGCAGGTCTGTATTAACCCTGAACATCAGGCTGATGATGTACTGATACAACATCAGGCTAATAACCGGTTTCGCCCTGGTTCGCATATACACCGGATTAATCCAGAAAATCCTGTAGGTAATGTCATCTCTGGCGCACATAGCCACGGAAGTAGCATCGTTATTGGTGCTCACACCCATACGCTCAATAAACAATATTCTGTCTCTGATATTAAGTAGAGGTGAACATGGATTTCAGAATGAGTGAACAACCACGGACCATAACAATTTATAATCTGCTGGCCGGAACTAATGAATTTATTGGTGAAGGTGATGCATATATTCCGCCTCATACAGGTCTGCCAGCAAACAGTACCGATATTGCACCACCAGATATTCCTGCTGGCTTTGTGGCTGTTTTCAACAGTGATGAGGCATCGTGGCATCTCGTTGAAGACCATCGGGGTAAAACGGTTTATGACGTGGCTTCCGGCGACGCGTTATTTATTTCTGAACTCGGCTCATTACCGGAAAATGTCACCTGGTTATCCCCGGAAGGGGAGTTTCAGAAGTGGAACGGCACAGCCTGGGTGAAGGATACGGAAGCAGAAAAACTGTTCCGGATCCGGGAGGCGGAAGAAACAAAAAACAGCCTGATGCAGGTAGCCAGTGAGCATATAGCGCCGCTTCAGGATGCTGTGGATCTGGAGATCGCAACGGAGAAAGAAACCTTGTTGCTGGAAGCCTGGAAAAAGTATCGGGTGTTGCTGAACCGTGTTGATACATCAACTGCACCTGATATTGAGTGGCCTGCGGTCCCTGTTATGGAGTAATCGTTTTGTGATATGCCGCAGCAACTTGTCATGGCAGGATACTGCGGCTGATTTGTGAATTTAAATAGTGTGTTTATTGCTTTATATATAAAGGATTTAATGGATTACATATCTATGATATCCCTGAAATGTCCTCTTCAAGCTCTTTTACTGATTTCGCAATTTTAAATTTAAATTTTCTCTCTATTTCACTATTGCTAAGTTTTTTTTCATTCTCTTTCCCTATCCACATAGAAACAATTTCTCGTTTCTGAGATATATGTAGATTGTCAAAGTTAGGTATGTATTTAAAAGTCTCCGCTCTACCCCTGCGGAGTTCATAGAAAGTTTTAATCAAAGACTTTGGTTTTATTTCTGATGAAAGGCCGAATCGGCGGATAAGATTATTGATCGTATGATTAACAGCTCGAAGTTGAGCTGTTGACGTTATTTGTGAGAAGTACGATACCCATCCCAATCGTTTACCTTCAAACACACATCCCGTAATTCTAAGATTTAGTTTCCACTGACAATATGCAACAGCTCGTTCTTTATCGTGCTTATTTTTAGCTTGTAGTAGAGCGTGTCTATATGCAGTAAAAATTTTTGCTAAGGATGACTCAAATCTAAGAATGCTCTCATGTTTTATCAATAATTCTCGATTTTTTATGTGGTAGCCCAAAAAGTTGAAACTTTCATCCAAGCTGCCTACTTTGGATTTTGAGTTCTCTTCATTTAATGGATGTGGGTTTAAATTTAATGATTGAAGCTTATCAATGATATGAGATGCAATTTTTGTTGCTTGATCTTTTTGCGTTAAAATAAGAATGTCATCAACGTATCGCATGTACCATATGTCATGCATTTTATTGATTTCATTGTCGAAATCAGATAGTGATATTTCAGCTAAAATGTTTGATATTGCTAACCCCTGAGGTACTCCTCTGGTATTATTAGGGACACCTTTGCTTCCTGTACTTCCACTTACAGTAGGCACGATTAATGATGATGTTATTAACTGCCTAATTTCTTTTTTTCTAATCTTATTTTTTATTGCATTAAATATCAATTTATGTTCAATTGAAGGATAGAAACTTTTGAGATCTATTTTTGCATATTCAGCATATAGATCGCTGTTTAATGCATTTTTCAATAAGTCAATTACTGTATGTGGTAGTTTTAATCTGGAGTTAGGATATATTTCTGTAAGGCATTCACAGAGAGCCCTAAGGGTAATTCTGTCCCTGGCAGTTGGTATGGAAATCTGTCTGGGGATAGAGTTAGCCCCTTTAGATATTAATTTTTCTTTATATGCTGTAAATTTATAATTTCCACAATTAACCTTTTCAAAAATAAAAGTGATCTCATTCTTTATTGTTAAATCAAGTTTTGATGGACGAATCCGATCTATGCCAATCGCTCCTGATTCTTTGATTTTTTCATTGTATACTTTTAGAAGGTTTTTTTTCGAGAATGACTTTTTAAAAACTCTGCTTGCATTCATAGTCAATCCAAAGACATATTAATGGGAGGATATAAAGGCCGACAGTAATAAACATTCGACGTAATATCCATAATTTAACAATTATTTTTTCTTTTTGTGTGGGGAGTCTAGTCGTAAGTCCAACTTGAGTTACCCTTGAAACTTTATCATCTATGTCACGATGATTCTCAACCTCATTGAGCAAATTAAAATATTTTTCTTTCTGTTCAAGAGTTAACTGTTGGCCGTTATTAATATCAAAATAGAGTCTCTGTAGTGCAATATAATTCCTTCTCATGGCTATTGCTCGACCACGATAATCTAGGTTAGATACGATCAGAGAAATACCCAGTAGAGCCACTGAAAGTATTGCCGCAACGATATCTGTATTATCTCCTAGAAATTTTGGAAATCGTAACGTTATAATTGAAAGTACCGCACTCAATATAGCATACCAAACGAGGATAAATTGAGAGTGTTTTTCAAGCCATTCTAGTCTATGGTGCGCTTGAATACGGGCTTTATATGTAAACCAAATATTTTCATGCATAAAATATCCTTTTAAAAAGCGGAAGGGGCAGGATATATTGGAACCGTTGAACATCCTGCTCGGCAGGATCAGTGAGCATAAGCTCAACAGTAAAATATTACTGTTCATTATCAGAGCCGCCCTTGCATACGCAAGAGGAAAAAACTGCCCCATCCTTTTGAATTATTACAATTTAATGATCTTAAAGTCAATACAAGTGAATTGTGTCCAGAGATGATGAACTAAATCACTCGTCAGCAAATTCCTAGGTATCTTTCAGAGTGTCCTGAACAAAAATTTTAACTGAATCTTTATCGGCGGTGCGTGTAACAGAAAGGTCATCATTGCTGGTGGCTTTTACGATCACCTCTACATCTTCATAACGCTTACCGGTGCGTCGGGTTAATTCTTCCTTCTAACGCATCCACAGCGCTGTTTGGCAGTTTAGTCATTTTCTCTTTGGCTATGCAGATCTCAATACGCATAAAAGTCCCTCTACACTGTGTTTGTATACAGTATCATTTTTAACTGTATGGATAAACAGTGTCAAGGGTGAAGGAAAGTGATTTTTTGGGGCATGCATGGGGCAAAAATATTTGTTGTGGGGCATTTTGGGGCATGATTGGAACACTTTGTTACATATGAACTTTGCCGATTTTTATATGACATGGAAATACAACGCTTTGATTCTTCTAAATAAAAAACATGCTCTTGGGCGTTCTTTAGTGATTTTTAAAAATTCCGTATCACGCAGTTAAAGTGGCGGGCATACTCTTCAAGGCTGGTGATCCCCAACCGCACCCATTTAGGATGCGACCATTGTGGCAAACCGATGTAAATCATAACGCGTGGAGGATCTCTTCAACGCTACGCACACGGGCGATGCGCGGGTAGATATGATTAATGCTGTTATTGTGCTGCTCGGCGCTAGCGGCGCTACAGGCATCTTCGGCAATCACCAGATTAAAACCGAGTTCCCAGGCATTGCGGGCGGTGGATTCAACACCGATATTGGTCGAGATCCCACATAACACTATTGTATCGATACCCCGGCGGCGCAACTGCAATTCCAGATCCGTACCGTAAAACGCACCCCATTGACGTTTGATGATTTCGATATCGCTGTCGGTTGCACCTAATGCTACAGGATGTTGCCACCAATTTTCGGGCAACACTTTAGCGGGGGAAGGGGCATCAACCGGCTGTTTTAATGCTTCAGCATAATCGGCAGACCAGCCAACACGCACCAGAAACACGGGCTGACCGCTCGCGCGAAATTTCGCCGCCAGCTTCCCGGCGCGATTAACCACCTCATCGGCAGTATGTGGACCACCGGCAAAAGGCAAGATGCCTTCTTGTAAATCAATCACCACCAGCGCGGTGGTTTTAGCATTAAGTTCAAGCATGATGACTCCTGATAAAACAAAATCGTGCCTCTCACCTTAATACGATGAGCCGATGGCGGAACGACAAATTTTGTTAATTTTTATGAGTTCGGGCAACACCTTTATAGCAAACTGGCGTAGAGTCTGATTTCAGGCCCGATATAAAGTGGTAACGAGGCGTTCCAGCGCGGGCCAGGCTCTTACGGTGCGGCAGAATTTCCAGTATAATAGCCGCCTTTTTTCATTCAGTTGTGACATACAGCTAACGCTGCGACTTGGTCACCTGCGCAGCAGGGGGCATCCGCCGGCAGCTAAGTTAAGGGATATCTCATGCGTACAGAATATTGTGGACAGCTCCGTTTGTCCCACGTGGGGCAGCAGGTGACTCTGTGTGGTTGGGTCAACCGTCGTCGTGATCTTGGTAGCCTGATCTTCATCGATATGCGCGACCGCGAAGGTATCGTGCAGGTATTTTTCGATCCGGATCGTGCGGACGCGTTAAAGCTGGCCTCTGAACTGCGTAATGAGTTCTGCATTCAGGTCACGGGCACCGTACGTGCGCGTGACGAAAAAAATATTAACCGCGATATGGCGACTGGCGAAATCGAAGTACTGGCGTCCTCGCTGACTATCATCAACCGTGCAGATGTTCTGCCGCTTGACTCTAACCACGTCAACACCGAAGAAGCGCGTCTGAAATACCGCTACCTCGACCTGCGTCGCCCGGAAATGGCTCAGCGCCTGAAAACCCGCGCTAAAATCACCAGCCTGGTGCGCCGTTTTATGGATGACCACGGCTTCCTCGACATCGAAACTCCGATGCTGACCAAAGCCACGCCGGAAGGCGCGCGTGACTACCTGGTGCCTTCTCGTGTGCACAAAGGTAAATTCTACGCACTGCCGCAATCCCCACAGTTGTTCAAACAGCTGCTGATGATGTCCGGCTTTGACCGCTACTATCAGATCGTTAAATGCTTCCGTGACGAAGACCTGCGTGCTGACCGTCAGCCTGAATTTACTCAGATCGATGTGGAAACTTCTTTCATGACCGCGCCGCAAGTGCGTGAAGTGATGGAAGCGCTGGTGCGTCATCTGTGGCTGGAAGTGAAGGGCGTGGATCTGGGCGATTTCCCGGTAATGACCTTTGCAGAAGCAGAACGCCGTTATGGTTCTGATAAACCAGATCTACGTAACCCGATGGAACTGACCGACGTTGCCGATCTGCTGAAATCTGTTGAGTTTGCAGTATTTGCAGGTCCGGCGAACGATCCGAAAGGCCGTGTTGCCGCTCTGCGTGTTCCGGGCGGCGCATCGTTGACCCGTAAGCAGATCGACGAATACGGTAACTTCGTTAAAATCTACGGCGCGAAAGGTCTGGCTTACATCAAAGTTAACGAACGCGCGAAAGGTCTGGAAGGTATCAACAGCCCGGTAGCGAAGTTCCTTAATGCAGAAATCATCGAAGCCATCCTGGAGCGTACTGGCGCGCAAGATGGCGATATGATTTTCTTCGGTGCCGACAACAAGAAAATTGTTGCCGACGCGATGGGCTCACTGCGCCTGAAAGTGGGTAAAGACCTTGGTCTGACCGACGAAAGCAAATGGGCACCGCTGTGGGTTATCGACTTCCCGATGTTTGAAGACGACGGTGAAGGCGGCCTGACAGCAATGCACCATCCGTTCACCTCACCGAAAGACATGACGGCAGCAGAACTGAAAGCTGCACCGGAAAATGCGGTGGCTAACGCTTACGATATGGTCATCAATGGTTACGAAGTGGGCGGTGGTTCTGTGCGTATCCATAATGGTGATATGCAGCAGACGGTGTTTGGTATTCTGGGTATCAACGAAGAGGAACAGCGCGAGAAATTCGGCTTCCTGCTCGACGCCCTGAAATACGGTACTCCGCCGCACGCAGGTCTGGCATTCGGTCTTGACCGTCTGACCATGCTGCTGACCGGCACCGACAATATCCGTGACGTTATCGCCTTCCCGAAAACCACGGCGGCGGCGTGTCTGATGACTGAAGCACCGAGCTTTGCTAACCCGACTGCACTGGCTGAGCTGAGCATTCAGGTTGTGAAGAAGGCTGAGAATAACTGATATGGCTTATAAGCGTCCCGTTTCGATCTTAGTGGTCATCTACGCACAAGATACGAAACGGGTGCTGATGTTGCAGCGGCGTGACGATCCCGATTTCTGGCAGTCGGTAACCGGCAGCGTGGAAGAGGGTGAAACCGCGCCGCAAGCTGCCATGCGCGAAGTAAAGGAAGAGGTCACCATTGATGTTGTCGCTGAACAACTGACCTTAATTGACTGTCAGCGCACGGTAGAGTTTGAAATTTTTTCACATTTACGTCATCGCTATGCGCCGGGCGTGACGCGTAATACGGAATCATGGTTCTGTCTTGCGCTCCCGCACGAGCGCCAGATCGTTTTCACTGAACATCTGGCTTACAAGTGGCTTGATGCGCCTGCTGCGGCGGCGCTCACTAAGTCCTGGAGCAACCGGCAGGCGATTGAACAGTTTGTAATTAACGCTGCCTGAACAGGCAGGGCTATCTGGAGATATTTTTATGGCAGGTCATAGTAAATGGGCCAACACCAGACATCGTAAAGCTGCGCAGGATGCTAAGCGCGGTAAAATCTTCACTAAAATCATTCGTGAGCTGGTAACCGCGGCTAAGCTGGGCGGTGGTGATCCGGACGCTAATCCGCGTCTGCGTGCAGCAATTGATAAAGCACTGTCTAACAACATGACCCGTGACACTCTGAACCGCGCAATTGCACGAGGTGTGGGCGGTGATGATGATGCAAACATGGAAACCATCATCTACGAAGGTTACGGTCCTGGCGGCACGGCAATCATGATTGAATGTCTGTCTGACAACCGCAACCGTACCGTTGCTGAAGTGCGTCATGCATTCAGCAAATGTGGCGGTAACCTCGGTACTGATGGTTCCGTAGCTTATCTGTTCAGCAAAAAAGGCGTGATCTCCTTCGAGAAAGGCGATGAAGACACCATCATGGAAGCAGCCCTGGAAGCCGGTGCTGAAGACGTTGTGACCTATGATGACGGCGCGATTGATGTCTACACTGCATGGGAAGAAATGGGCAAAGTACGCGACGCTCTGGAAGCGGCAGGTCTGAAAGCAGACAGCGCGGAAGTTTCCATGATCCCGTCCACCAAAGCTGATATGGATGCAGAAACCGCACCGAAACTGATGCGTCTGATCGATATGCTGGAAGATTGCGACGACGTGCAGGAAGTTTACCATAACGGTGAAATCTCTGATGAGGTTGCAGCGACTCTCTGATGAGGCCTGCTAAACAGCAAAACGGAGACGCGTGATGGCTATTATTCTCGGTATTGACCCGGGTTCGCGCGTGACCGGCTATGGCGTCATCCGCCAGGTAGGCAGGCAACTGTCCTACCTGGGTAGCGGATGCATACGCACCAAAGTGGATGATTTACCGTCTCGTCTGAAGCTCATCTATGCGGGCGTGACGGAAATCATCACCCAATTCCAGCCTGATTATTTCGCCATTGAACAAGTCTTTATGGCGAAGAACGCTGACTCAGCCCTGAAACTGGGGCAGGCGCGCGGCGTGGCGATTGTGGCGGCGGTGAATCAGGAATTGCCGGTATTTGAATATGCGGCACGTCAGGTAAAGCAAACAGTGGTAGGTATTGGTAGTGCCGAAAAAAGCCAGGTGCAGCATATGGTCCGCACCTTGCTGAAACTGCCCGCTAATCCACAGGCGGATGCCGCCGATGCGCTGGCGATTGCCATCACCCACTGCCACGTTAGTCAGAATGCGATGCAAATGAGTGAATCGCGACTGAACCTGGCGAGAGGGCGACTGCGTTAAGTTATACCGCCTCGGTCAGTTCAGGCTGAGGCGTTTCAACTCCCACCGCGTGAATCAACACCAAACCCGGATGATGCCACAAACTGGCTGGCGTGACGGTTTTACGCTCCCACGGAATAGAACCTAAGAACCAGAATTTCCAGAAAGTGAGTTTTGCATTCGGATTGCTATTTAATAATTCTCCAAACGTCTCTATTTCACCCACCGGAATACATAGCGCCTCTTTATAAGTATCAAAAACAAATTTTGAACAGAACTGTCGCGAAGATTCGTATTTAAAACCGGTGTGGTAAAGTTTGCGTAGCCGGGAAGGAACCTGTTCAACAATTCGTTGTTTTTGTTGTTCTGTTAGTCCGGCGTCTAATCGCTTTATAGCATAGCGTTGATTAGCAGAGCGTTTAATAAAACGGGATAGCGTAGTGATGGTTGAGAGGGGAACACGGCTTTCTGCAACCAGAAAGTCTTCACCGTTATGACCGATAATGATCCCGACGTGATTATTCCAGCAATTTGATGCAGCTGATATTTGACCAAATAAGGCAGCACCTATACATGTAAAGACGATATCACCAATTTCATATTCCGCAGGATAATTAATATTCACGTTGTCATTCCATTGAAATAGATATGAATATACGTAATAGCATAAAAAATTTATTTTTTCAGGAGTCGCAATGTATATTTTTATTACACATTTCTTCGCTGAATATGTAATATTTAAATATTTGCTTCCAATATAACCTGTAGAATAAATTATACTGCGCCATTTTTCAGATCATCGAGACACCTCGCAAGTTTTCTTCATCCTTCGCTGGATATCTATCCAGCATTTTTTTATCATACAGCATTATCTTTGATTCATTACGCAGGAGCGTCATGTGATAGGCAGACTCAGAGGCATCATCATTGAAAAACAACCCCCGCTGGTGTTAATTGAAGTGGGCGGCGTAGGCTATGAAGTGCATATGCCGATGACCTGTTTTTATGAACTCCCTGAAGCGGGTCAGGAAGCGATCGTTTTCACCCACTTTGTGGTGCGTGAAGACGCGCAACTGCTGTACGGTTTTAACAATAAACAAGAGCGCACGTTGTTCAAAGAGTTGATCAAAACCAACGGCGTCGGCCCGAAGTTGGCGCTGGCGATCCTCTCCGGAATGTCAGCGCAGCAGTTCGTTAATGCCGTTGAGCGTGAAGAAGTGGGGGCACTGGTGAAACTGCCGGGTATTGGCAAAAAAACCGCCGAACGTTTGATTGTCGAAATGAAAGACCGATTTAAAGGTTTGCATGGCGATCTCTTTACGCCAGCCGCCGACCTGGTACTCACGTCTCCTGCCAGCCCGGCGACCGACGATGCTGAACAGGAAGCGGTTGCTGCGCTGGTGGCACTGGGCTATAAACCACAAGAAGCAAGCCGCATGGTGAGCAAAATCGCTCGCCCTGACGCCAGCAGTGAAACATTAATTCGCGAAGCCCTACGCGCCGCGTTATGAGGTAAAGGATGATTGAAGCAGACCGTCTGATTTCTGCCGGTACCACTTTGCCGGAAGATGTGGCAGATCGCGCCATTCGCCCTAAATTACTGGAAGAGTATGTTGGTCAGCCGCAGGTTCGTTCGCAGATGGAGATTTTCATCAAAGCAGCGAAACTGCGCGGCGATGCCCTCGATCATCTATTGATTTTTGGTCCTCCGGGGTTGGGTAAAACTACGCTTGCCAATATTGTCGCCAATGAAATGGGCGTTAATTTACGCACGACTTCTGGTCCGGTGCTGGAAAAGGCGGGCGATCTGGCAGCAATGCTCACTAACCTTGAACCACACGATGTACTGTTTATTGATGAGATCCACCGTCTTTCACCAGTGGTGGAAGAGGTGTTGTATCCGGCAATGGAAGATTACCAACTGGATATCATGATTGGTGAAGGTCCGGCGGCACGCTCCATTAAAATTGATTTGCCGCCGTTTACCCTGATTGGTGCAACCACGCGCGCAGGTTCGCTGACATCACCGTTGCGCGATCGTTTTGGTATTGTGCAACGTCTGGAGTTTTATCAGGTGCCGGATCTGCAATATATCGTCAGTCGCAGCGCACGCTTTATGGGGCTTGAGATGAGTGATGACGGCGCGCTGGAAGTTGCTCGTCGTGCGCGCGGTACGCCACGTATTGCCAACCGTCTGCTGCGTCGAGTGCGTGATTTCGCCGAAGTGAAGCACGATGGCACCATCTCGGCAGATATCGCTGCTCAGGCGCTGGATATGTTGAATGTCGATGCTGAAGGTTTCGATTATATGGACCGCAAATTGTTGCTGGCGGTAATCGATAAGTTCTTTGGCGGGCCGGTAGGTCTGGATAACCTGGCGGCAGCCATTGGCGAAGAACGTGAAACCATTGAGGATGTACTGGAACCTTATTTGATTCAGCAAGGCTTTTTGCAGCGTACACCGCGTGGGCGTATGGCGACGACGCGGGCGTGGAATCACTTTGGCATAACGCCGCCAGAAATGTCGTAAGTCGGATTGGTCGCTCGTGCCGCATCCGACACTGGCAGTGTGCCTGATGCGACGCTGTTGAACTGCACCCCAAATGTTGGACATAATCTGACATCTGAAGGTGCAGTTTATG
>ERZ1031992.136-NODE-136-length-12836-cov-10.513184_pt1 | contig 12836 bp, 13 predicted proteins | sample MGYA00516566_ERZ1031992 | MGnify/ENA primary metagenome ERZ1031992 (study PRJEB33719, sample SAMN04261290) | wastewater metagenome | biome: rural village; feature: human; material: feces | host: Homo sapiens | place: El Salvador | collected 2014-01-14 ...
CATATTCCCATCAAACTTACCCCACATTACGGGATGTTGACGATTCCCAGATGCTTCTACTACTCCCTGATGTACGAAGTTATAAATTTCCTTAGCCATGATTACTCAGATTCTAGATTTTTTATAATCTGCAGGAATTTCTAATGCTAGGCAGAAAAAAACAGATGATACCTTGCATTATCTTAAGAAATATCAGAAAAGAGGGTGAGTCATAAATTCATGACGCACCCTCTTTGTCTTTTGATGAAACATAATCATCTTTAAAGAATTCTTGACTACTTACAAGTTTTCATTATCTGTTCTGCAATCTTTCTAAATGTTTGTCACCATACCTCCTCCGGAAACCGGAATCTCCGGTCTTTTATAGCTGACGAATACCGTGTATTTCGGCTTCTCTACGGGGAAGTAACCACAGAAGTCAGCATAGATGCCATCATCCGTATGGATAGTTCCAGAGGTACCAGCCACATTGACCATTTTTGATTCTGCCTTCTTGCCCAAGCCATTTGTAACATAGAACCTAAAAGCCTTCTTCATTGATTCGATATTCTTCTTTTCTGCAATCATAGAGTCAACCACGATAGCAGAACTATCCTGCGATTTTAGACTAACCATTTTACCTCCATTGGCGATGGCATTGAAGAAGCTCACAAAATTGACTGGCTTTATATGGTGGAAGCCCAAAGCGTACAAGGGCCAGGAACCTTTGAAAGTAGAATCCTTCTCTAATCCCATTTGCTCCAGCTTTTGCAAGAAGACATTTTTATCTTGATAAGCTACATCTACAGCCTTGTCAATGGCAATACTGGAATTGTATGCTAATCCTTGCAGAAGAGTCAATTCCCCATATCCACCCTTTCTCCAATTATGGTCATAGATGGTATCCTGCCCAACAACATCAATACCGGCATAAGTATCAAACATATCGTCCAGCGATACATTTCCTGTTTCAAGAGCAGCAAGCAGGGATGCACTTCTGAAAAGAAATGTTTCGCGAGCCTCGGAAAATAAGGTGGTATCTGAAACAAGTTTCCCACTATTCTCCTTCAACCCTACCATCGCCCTGAGATTGCCAGTCGATGTCTCCACCACAATTGCTATACCTTCCGTAGCGCCATACTCTCCCATTCCCTGTTTGAGCAAACTGTCAACAGAGTTCTGTAACTGAAGATTGACTGTACTTACAGGAACCTGTTTATTAGAACAAGCCGCAAATCCCATCACGATAAGCAACACGAATGCTGCAAAAAATACTTTCTTCATCATATCACCTTTATATTATTGTCACTACTATTTCCTTTATTTGTTACAACTTCAGATGTCCTAGTCATATTATTAAGGGAAACCTATGTTCTCTTATTAAGACTATTCTGAATGGTTTAAAAAGAAAGCATCCAATACTTTCTCAAACACATCATTAGGACTAACTTTATTGAAGAGACGCATAGAAGTTTTGAGTTTCAGCACGTCAATTCCGCTTCCCATGATATATTTGATATCCTTATCCTTATGGAGCAAGAGCGCCTTGCAGCATTCACGGAGTCTATCACCCAGAATTTCATGTTCAACATAGGCTCTGGCTTCACCCTCGCCATCCAAGCCATAGAATTTAGAATTGTAACTATGTCCGAGTCCCTTCTGTTGCGGGAAGATATACCATATCCAATGGCTTTGCTTTCGTCCTTCCTTCAGTTCACCTAAAGCCTGGGTATAGGCAAACTCCTGTGCATCCAGAAAACGCAAGAGATCATAGTGTGGCTGCTGAGCATTTGGATATCTGATAATGTCCGCAGGTGTAGAATCAGACACTAAGCTTTCACCAGCGACAATTCTCTCATGATCATTTCGTTTGGGGCATTTACCGGGAACGAATAAAGCACTCAAAGACTTCACAAAAGTGACACTTAATTTCAAAAAATTCATCCTCGTTTTAACGTTTTATTAAATTATATGAAACGGCACATACTATATTGCTTACTTCTTAAATACTATCCAATTCGTTTGATATTTAGACCATGGCTTTATTGGATGTATTTCATGGACTGTTCCTACAGAATCACGATACCACGAATAATTCCATCCTGATCCCATATCCAAGTATAGAGCATATTTGACCTTCAAGTTTGCCAACTTTTCCACAAATTCGCTATAAGCCAACGCTTGCTTAGCCTCAACAATGCACAGCTTGCCATCTAGCTCGAATAATGCCCGATAAATATTCAATGGCTTTTCCTTTCTAAATCTAGGCATAACTCGCCCATTATAAATAATCATATTCTGTCCAAAGCCCATACCTCTATGCTTTTCCGCTTTCCTAAGTTCACTAGCGTAACTATCATACAGGAACTTCCATTTGCCTTGATACCAAACAAAAGCCCCCGTATTCGTTTTAGCCACGTAGCCTCTATAAAATATACCACCAGACACATGATTTCCTGCTACATTGCGATGCGCAAAAGAATCCAAGCATTCCCCTGTAAATGCAGCCTCAGCACAATAGCTCACAGACATATCCGTGTCTTTGCTTGGTCGCTTACCGCAAACCAAATCTACAGTGTTATAAATCGGTGTGAAGACAACCAAATCCCCAGAGTCTTTCCGATTGACAAAAGTTCTAGCATTGGAACTTGGCGCTGTATTCATTATTGTTTCAGATAGGCTGTCAGCATTTACCTCTACCACAGAAGGTTTAGGCTTATGGTTACAAGATAGCATAACCATAAGCACAAAACACATTGATAGAAGATTCAACTTTCTCATATCAAATCATTTTCTTTTTCCGAAGATGGCATTCAACACCATCTTACCCACTTTTCTTTCTAATCCAGCCTTAGAGGTTGGAATCCCCGTCTCACGTGCAAACTTCTGTTTAGCCTGCGTGATACCGAGTGCCCGATTTAAGGAGAATGATACTCCGGGAATCTTAAACTGTTTCATTGTATATTAAGCATTAATTGTTACACCTTCCTCATTGTCAGGAACATTAGATTGAATATAAGCAGATGGATTTTCCTCTACTTTTTTTAATTCATTCTTTCTCCATTCATCAATAGCAACATTTAGAATTTCAGATTGAGCCAAAGCAATTTTACTCATCAGATCTTCATTTGCTTTCATTTCAGCCTCTAGCTTGTGCCTATTCCTTTCTGTTGAAATTGTCACCTCCGTATTAATATCATCATTTAAATCCGAAATTTGCTTATCGGCAAGCACACGCACTCGATACATTTCCGCCCTAAGCATATCATCATATGGACCAGAAGCAATCATCATTTTAAAGAATGTTGGAGCCGTCTCTATTATAATAAACAACAACATAATTACCAATGATACTATTGATAACTCAGTAGACTCAGACTTCAAATGTGAAAAAGCCTCATAACGAACACAAAAGCCTTTTTCTTCATTACCTTTCTCTATGTCCCTATTCGCCTTATCTGTATTTATAGCAATTTGCTCTCTAATTTCCTTCAATTCTACCGCATGAGTTGTTTCCCATGTTTGCAACTCCTTTTCAATTGCGGACAAATTACGTTCCTTATCTTTATAAATCAAACCATGACCAGCTTTTCCACTCAACGCTGAGCCTTCTCCTTCCTTTTTCAATTCTTCATTCGCAACAGCCAATCTTTGTTCTATTGCCTTATGTTCACTTTCTAGTTTGTCTCGTCGTTGAATCAACGAAGTATTACCTTTAGTCACTTCTTGACGAGTTGCATTTGTTCGCATAATATTATCCTTTACCAGTTGAGAATCGATTCTATCCTCAAAAATTTTCATCTCAAGAGGTGTTGATATTACAATACCCAAAAAAATTGCCATAATAATTCTTGGCAAACCAGAAGTAAACTCCCGCCAACTAATGGTAACCTTACCATCAGAATACATCGTATTAACAATAAACCTATCTAAATTGAAAATTAACGCTCCCCAAAATATTCCGAAGGCTATAGCCGTAGCCTTACTCTCAAACACCGTATACAAAGCATAACTACCCGACAAACAAGCCATTAATGCCGTAAACAAGATTGTTCCTCCCATACCTGCATATTTAGCATAGTCTGTAGGACATTGACGCAAAACTTTTCGGTTTACACCACAACATATCCAAAGAAACTCATTAAGAAAGCCTCCCCATTTTATATTTTCCAACTCCTCGTTATTACTTTTCATCGCTTTCAAATTTTAAATGTTCAACTTTATTCGTAATTATATCTATTGCAGTCTTAATACGAGAGCGCAAACTACTTCCTATTTTTATTGATAATGGATGCAAAGAATTTAATTTAGCAAATTTGATTGCTGCTGGATTCAAATTCACATTTACTCCTTGCATATCAACTGATAATTCTTGCATTTGTACATTTAGCTCTACTTTAGGAGCAGGTATATTGTGCTGCACTTGTATTGTTTTCTCAAGTTTTGGCAAAGGAAGCAAGACCGTCTTAATCTGAGGCAAAGGTATAGTCTTTATTGTCAAAGGAACTTGTTTTGTCCCAAATTCATCCTCCACCTCCAATACATAACGTTTTTCCTTATCCGTTGTTACAACTTTCTTTCCAACAAGAGGAACAGTTTCATTTTCCAAGCTTACAGACTTTGCATTTTTTACATTCCAACTCAAAGTAACTGGCACTTCCTTAAACGTAAATGTCTTATCTGCCTTAAATAACACTTCACTTTCAGCAAAAACACCAATAGAAACTGACTTAGAAACTTCCGTTATGCCATCAAGAGCCATTGCCTTTATTGTGTAAGTCGTAGAAACATCTGGTGAACACTTTTTCTCACCATTCAAAGGGATAAGTTCTGAATCACCATCTGTTGTTTCTAAAGTGACTTTCTTTGCATTTTGAACATCCCAATGCAATAAAGACGCTTGCGATTGACTCTTTCTGAGTTTTTTCAAGCTCAATCCGACTTCAATCCTCACGTTCTCCACAACATTTACTGAGAGCTGAGCTACTGCCGTTTTCAATCCATTTTCGACTTTCAACTCATAGCTTTCATTTCCTATATTCAATGGATGTACTTTATATTCACGCATCGTTGCAGGAACTTTCTTTCCATTCATATATATATTAGAAGCATCATCAACTTCCCACATCAATATATAAGATTGTCCTACAACAAAACAATCTGCAGGGGTTTTAAATGATTTTATCTTTGGCTCTTTTGCATATTTGTCAACCAGTGTCGTAAATGGTTCCAAATTACAGATGTCATCTTCATTAAGATAATCCGACAATATCTTGAGCAAAATAGGAAACAAACCTCCCAACTGCATTAAGTCTACATAAACTTGACTATTCTCTAAGTCCTTGAAATCTTCAAAAGAAAACAACAACTGCTCAGAATCTTCAACTTGATACTTTTCAACTAAAGATGATTTTTCCGCTATCGCCAATATAGAAAGATAGATTATCAGTTCTGAAAAATAATCTACTTTTTCATTTGCCAACAAATTGTCACCACGTTTAGGATGTTGATACCCTTTCAAACCTTTAATAATATCAGCCTCACCTTGCAATTCTGGAACATAAACAGAATCATAGTCAATCAAAAATAAGTTATCATTATCATCGACCAAGATATTACCATGCTGTAAATCCCCATGAGATATATGACATTTATGCAGCATAGTTATCATCTTGACAAAATTATTTGCCAAGATCTTTAACTTGTTCTTGTCATTCTTATGAATACAGATATACTCCTTGAGATTTTTTCCATCTATCCATTTCATTCTAGTAGTTGGATATTTCTTACCTTCAACTACGATACCTTCATCAACATATGTAAAACTACAGAAATATGGAAGATTCAACTTAGATAAAGCAGAAGAGAGTGTCAAAAAATGTCCTCTCAAATTGCCCAAATCCGCATGCCAACAACGAAAAGCCCACACCTCATTATTATACTCAAAAGGATAAACAACAGAAAAGCCACCTGTATATGCTACAAGTCGCCCTCTCTTGTCCCTTCGGAAGATACCTTGTCGGGCAAAAGAATCAATAACCAAAGATTGGTTATTCTCTATTGATGTTCTTATACTTGGTAATGTAGGCATTATTCAGATCTTTTAAATTTATTAGAAATGTTATCAGACAATTTAGCCATTTTCTTCTGATTTACCTCAGTCTTAATGTACCCATTGCCACTTCCCCATTTACTATATATCATAGATGATTCTGTCACTTTTGCTTTTTTCTGCTTGTAACCATTTCCCGAAGCCCATTTTGAGGAAATTCCTTCTGCTTCACTTTTCAAGACTTGTTCTAACGGCAACAATTCATCAATGCTTGTCTTTCCGACAAACTCTATCAATCTATTTACCATTGGCAACAATGTACTATTAGATTTTAGTTTATCTATCACCATAGATTTTGATGGATTATCTATATCTTCTTTGGAAAAAAGCATAGTTTCAGTATCTTCAATATGCAAATCATCCCAAAGAGACGGGAACAAAGCCAAAGCCTTCAAACTCAGATATATCACCAATTCAGAAAAATAGTCTGCCTTTTCCGAAAGAAATTCATTATTCCAACGAGCATTATGTTGATAGCCAACAAGCCCCTTTATCTCATCTTTCATCCCTTGCAAAGATGGGACATACATAGAATCATAATCCACAAGAATGATACTTCCATCATTCTTCACCATAATATTTCCATGTTGTAGGTCTCCATGAGAGAAATGGTTACGATGCAAGTCTTTTACCATTGTCATGAATGTATCTGCCAAAACACTGATAACAGAACTTTCATGAATATGCTCGCCTATATATTTCTTTAATGGCAGGGCATCTACCCAATCCATCACCACTATTGGTTGCTTGCCTATAGCAGTTACTATACCTTCATCATAGTAATCAAAGCCTACGAAATATGGCAATCCACTTGCATGTAATGCCTCCGATATCAATTTAGTTCTTTGTTTACTTTCTGCAATTTCTGCATGCCAACAACGAACTGCATATTTCTTACCAGGTGTTTGATAAGGGTACACCACACAAAAACCACCTGCATATTTTACAAGACGGTTTCTTTTTTCTATAGGATGCCCATCTTGCAAAACTGTAGGCAAGACTAAATCTTGTACTTTTATAGAGGTATCATACTCTGGAATACTCGGTAACGCCATAAGCCTCTATCGTTTCAAAAATTTATACTTTTTGCAATGACTTTCCAAAGTCTCTCTCAGCGATTTTTTCACAAACTTATATGCAATTTGTCCTGTGAGGTTCTTAATACCAGGTTTCTTACGTAAGTTTCTTTCAAAAGAACCCATGAAATCTTTTATAAATTCTTCATCAATTTCACTTTCGTTCGTTTTCATCACTGGCATTAAAGTCTTCTTCGAGTCATCTTGTCCCAAATTCTTTAAGGAATCCTCATATCCAACATTAAATTCAGTATTTCCGTCATAGCGAATAACCACTAAAGTACTATCGTCATTATGCATACCTTTGGTAATCCTCCAATCAGAAACAAGTTTTTCAAAATCCTCATGGGTTCCAATATTCAAAAGTGCATCAACAAGTTCCTTGACACTCCCCTTTTTCCTTCGCTCGTTCAAAAAATCAGAAAATGGATCAGAAACCAACAAAAGAACACTATCCGTTTCTAACGTTCCTTTAAATTCTTTTACATTTCCTTTACCAGACTGCTTTGGATTACTATCAAAATGGTCAGGAAAGTTATCAAATTCATCCCCCTCTTGCGATGTACAAATTTGCACGATTTCCCCATCTTTGATTTCTATCAAGCAGGAATCACCAAGTACTTGACAATGCCAGTTAGCACCAACAAAACGAACGCCAAGCAAAGTCGCTCCCGCAGATTTCCCCTGTGCCACAAATTTCTCATTACGATAAATTATATTTTCTTTCGTTCCGTCATGTTTTTGTTCTTCAATTCTATCCAGCACTTTTTCTAACCATTTGCCTTGCAGTTCTTTTAAAAATTCATTACACTGTTCGCCATACAAGTTCCAACGAGGATTATTTACAAAAGCATCAACAAGGTTCTCCGCCCAAATCTTTTGGAAAAAAGATTGGGACATTCCATCTGATACTGCCACAGATTTAGTATCAGAATTGATACTAAATCTGTCCTGGCAATCAGAAAATGTTTCTGCTTCTTTATGTGTTATAAACGCACGTATATCCATATTTACAAACCTTTATCTCCTTGACCTTTAGATGAGCCAAAATCTATCAACTGAATAAGATCTACTGCTCCGGCATTAAATATACAAGCACGAGAACCTTCCTTCACATCTAATTCTTTCTTGCGAGCTGCATCCTTGTAAGAATCAGGAATTTCACTTGTTATATCAAATAAGAACTGAGCCTCAACTTGCTGTATCGTACCACGTTCTGTTGGGAATACAACTTTATTAGAATCCTCACCTATTTCAGCATTAAAAATTAGGACATTACCATCGTTGTTCGAAAGGCTCTTTATTGAGTCAACCAACTCAACAGTCTCTTTCATACACACTCTTGGATCTTTTCCATCATAATAAGGCACACCATCTGATATATTTATTATAACAGGGGCAGGACCATCAGCATTATCTTTCATCCATTTTTCGCACAAGTCTTTAGCTAATTTAAAAGCACCCAACATATTTGTTGCACCATCTTGCGTAATTGGCTCAACCCAAACTGGTTGTTTTACCTCAACCTCGATAATTCCCCCATTACCATTATACTGTTTCTCCTTGGCTGTTTCATAACGCAAAGGATTCTCATCAAGATCTTTTAACCAACCAGAACACAACTCTTTGACATCGTGATTATAACCTATTACAGAAATAAAGCAACGATTCTTTGGAGCCTCACCATCATAATTCTTAGATATAATATTATCTATCACTTTGTTTACAGCCAAAGAAGCAAATTCTGTACGGTTTTTTCCTGCAGCATAAGGGCTTAACATTGAACCAGACTGATCCAACAAGATAATTAAAAGACCAGGAGTCGCAGAACTCCATTGTTTTTCATTTTTTGCCATAACTTATAAAATTAAAAATGTTTATAAACTTATTATTGTTTAAGTACTTTAAACTTCAACGATATACTATCTTTTAAATTATTCACATCAGCATCTAATGTATTGAACTCATAAAATCTTCGATAAATTTCATCAGTATACATACCGGGACCTCCACCATCCCTATATAATTTAAAAGGCAAATGAACCAATTCTGTCAATTGCATATTATCATTTACATATATATCCAGTTGTAGATACTTGTATTTTTCACATTTCCAATTATCGCCAACTTCTACAAAATCATCTTTTGCTGATTTTTTCGATGACATTATGTTGAAAATAATAGGCAAAGACGTTTCTCCTTGATTCTCTATCCATTTTAACAGTATCTTTTTAGCTTCATCTAAAGCTAGCTCCTTTGCAGAATCATCACTCTCGGATTTGACTTCTATCCAAACTGGTTGTTTTACCTCAACCTCGATAATTCCCCCATTACGATTATACTGTTTCTCCTTGGCTGTTTCATAACGCAAAGGATTTTCATCAATTAACCAACCAGAACACAACTCTTTGACATCGTGATTATATCCTATTACAGATATAAAACAACGATTCTTTGGAACTTCACCATCATAATTACGCATTATAACTGTATTTATCAATTGATTCACCAATTGAGTTGCAACAACAGCCTTACTTTTGGACACACTTTTAAGCAAACTATTCATTCGAATAGATTGTTCAATAACGAATATCCAAATGGTTGGATTGAATGTTGACATAATATATTTTTCCAATACCATAAGTATACCTCGATCCCCAACTTGTTCCCAGAAGTTAGCTTGTTAGTTGTTAAATACCAGTGAAATGGCGTGGGACTATTGTTCTGTCGCCGAAATAGAGGTTGTGGAAAGACCTTTCAACTAGCAACTAACAATAGCCCACGCCAAAAGGTATATCGGCACCTTCCTCCTATAGAGAAAAGGATACAATAATCCCATAGCGTGAGCCGTATTGCTGTTCGTCATAGTTGAATTTTGAAATTTCCACATTTCTATTTCAAGACTAACGTTCAATACGCTCATTCATTTGAGTCTTCATCGCAGCCGTTCTTTTCCGTCTGCTCCAACTCTGACCGCAAAAGTAAGCAATATTCTTGATACCGCCAAACTTTTTGCGATGTTTTTTGTCCCGAAGGACAAAAAATGGCATTGAACGCTGCCATTGCCGAGAGAAAAATACTTCCACATTTCTATTCCATGGCAACAATTCAATGCCCTATACCTATATACCATCTCTTGCAAGAAGGTAAACAAACAGTAACGATTATCTCTTCGTTATCGTCCCCTTTCTGGCATTCACCGTAAAATTACCAAGGGATGTCTTGACTTTATAAATGCCATTCTTCGATGATACCAGCTTTGCCGACATTCCCCTAAAGCAGATGCCGACATCCTTCTTCTCTATGGTGTACTTTCCGAAAGGAGTAGCTACGGTGATGTGGTGCTTGGTGTTCTCAACTACACCATACACTGTACCGGATGAAGCCTGCTTTACCTGCTCGGCTACGCTCTTTACAGCATTTGCCACATCGGTATTGTCACTCTTTGCAAAACTGGTTGTGGTGGCAGCTACTACCATCATCAACGAAATCATAATCTTCATCATACCTTATTATATATTAAAAGGGTTATACTTCATGTTTCTTGTTCCACGATTTTTTCTTTTCTATCGCTTCCCGATTACGAGCGCAAAAGTAAGAAGATTATTTCTATCAGCCAAATATCCAAACCTACCTTGTATGAAATGCCATTCTGTATGTACCAAATGACAAAAAGGAGGCGTCATAAGTCTAAATTACAGTTGGCGCATAACAGTTGACCTACGCATGCACATCACCTGTTGTGCAAGCGCATATCAGCTGCTATGCAAGCGCACAACAGCTGTTGTGCGACTGGAGATACTAACTAACTCAAAAACATATACTATCTTTTCTAACAACTTATACTATGTTTTCCAGCAACATATCAGTAACATTCCAACAAACAAAAAAGGGTGAATCATTTACTTATGACACACCCTCTTTGCTAAATCAGATACACAACTGATCTTATCTTATAATATTATACTCAAACTCATAATCACCATTCTTCAGCTATTCGGGAACATCTTCTCCATTTTCCACAAGGCCTTCAATATGAAACTCCAGACTTTCCTTTGCTTCTTTTTGCAAAGCTTCAAAGGTTGGTGCAGTAAAAACCACCGCTCCTGGTACATTACTACCAAGAGAACCGCCATAATTTCTGTCGCACCACGCAACGTCAACAATAACCTTTTCCATCATGTACAACTTTAGATTTTCCAAATCTCCTCCACAATACATCATAGCTAGACCCGCTCCGTACCAACTCCGTACCCTCTCCGTACCAACTCTTAGTCTCTGCATAGTTTGCAAGGTTTGCTGCAAACTTTGCAAAGAATTGGCATTTATCGTGTCTAGAGACAAAGTTTCGACTACCATACTTCCATCCCAATAGGTTCTTTACCTGTACGTTCAAGACAACTATTCCTTACCAAGGTTTCTAGCTTTTCAACCATTTTACGTTTGGTTTCCTTAGAAGCATTCCAACGACGCAACGCTTCTTCTCTTGTTAACTTTGTTGTATTCATTCTTTATTCCTCCATTTTTAGTTCGAATTACAATTGCCAAAATACCTCCCGTCAATATTTATAACCAAAATTCATATACATACAAGTTTTGAATCTAGCGATAAAAATAAGGAGATTGAGAGGCTGGAAATCCTTGTTTTCTGCTCTATATTAAGAATAAGACCAATAGTTGTACGACTATAAAGTTACAGTTGTACGACTATACATGCTATGGTTGTACAACTGTAGAGTTATGGTTGTACAACTATAGGGGTTATAGTCGTACAACTATAGATTTTCCTCAACGGCATCTTCTTGTCAAGAAATCACAAATACCTGATTATCAATAAGTTTCTATTTTTCTTCATATTTGTGATATTCTCAAAGAAACAATAAGCGTCTGAAAATACGAGAATCTCAGGCAAGCTAATGTAAAGAAAACTTATTCTTTATAACGCCACATCACTACATCTTCGGGATATTCTTACTGATTACTTACTTCATTTTCCACCCATCAATGGTTCCCGTCTTCGATGAGAAGTTGCAGCCTATCTGATAAATCTTTCTGCCATCTGCTGCATATTCCCTGGCATAGCCCATATCCTCTATCTGCTTCAGAGCTTCCTCTGCCGAACCATCACGCTTGAACTCGAAGATGTAGATATAGTTCGGAGTCTCAACCACACAATCTACCCTACCTTCGCTTTGCTGCTTTTCGATGAAGACCGTGAAGCAGCTGATCATTCTCAATACGAGATAAAAGGTGTATTGGAAATAACGTTCCTTCTCGCGCTCATCGTCCTTACGACGCTGGTTATAAGGAATGCTGGCAAAGAAGGAAGTCATCAGATTCTCCAACTGATGGCAATCGCCCACGTCCATAGCACTCACCACTTGTAAAACAAAAGCATCTGTCGACTCTTTTGGCTGCAAATAGCTAGTAGCCACCAAAGTAAGGAAACCATTTTTTACCTCATCATTCGGAAAATCCAAAAGATAGGAATCCATATTCATGTTCCAATCCTTTATCGTAAGATAGCCACTCTGATAAATCATAGGCAATGGCGCTTCTACATCTGCCCGATAATCCACGAAACTACTTGTTGGATAATACTTACCAGTTAACTCATTCAAATTCTCCTTAAAATGGGAAAGCAAGCGAACCAAATAAGTTGGTGTACC